>Ga0126338_10004080_pt1 | contig 10337 bp, 7 predicted proteins | sample OrbCmetagenome_2_FD_92529 | JGI IMG/M metagenome (GOLD analysis project Ga0126338, IMG submission 92529) | Coral microbial communities from Petempiche,Puerto Morelos, Mexico - Orbicella C C metagenome | ecosystem: Host-associated > Invertebrates > Cnidaria > Coral | place: Petempiche,Puerto...
ACTTTAAAGTCGTTTTCGATTTTCTGTAAATCCTCCCCATGGGCTCTAACAAACAAAGGAAAGAACTTCTGCGTAGTTTCGTACTGTTGAGGTTTCAGCTCTGCAGATTCTGTTTCTTCCACCCGATTCTCCTGGTCTCTTGAACCTGATCCGCTTTTTAGGTACTGACCGAGCAAAACTCGGGAATCGGTAACTTGTTTAAATGTTCCCGACAGCAGGAATCCATCGCTTGCCTCATGCCACTTGATAGTTGTCTCGCTTTCAACTTTATTTAGAAAAAGTCTTAAGTCTTTCCGGGAAAGCGTCTTTAATACTTCATCATCCACCCGAGCAGTTACAAGCTGAAAGATCTGAAAGTTGATATCATGCAAATATTAATTGAGAGGATTAGAACCACCATCCTACAGGGCACGACGAGGAATGAGATGACAGAACCACCATATATTTTCGAAGATTTAAGGTGGCATTGAACTCCTTACGTCGAATTTGTTTAAACTTTGCAAAAAGTTGCATCTTCTCATGCTTATCAAAATTCGAAATAGAAAATGGGGTCACTGGGCGTGGATTCATTTTTGAGCTATAAGCACTAAGAGCTAAGATTAAGGGTGTTTTAATATGTTGTACTGTTGCTATGGTGCACTATTACCATTGTTAGCTCACCAATGGCTGGGCATTTATTTAATACAATATTGCAGCATTACTTGATAAACAGTGGTAGTATTGATCCATCAAAGTATAGCTGTTGGAAAAGCGCTGGCAATCACTTTGTAATAAACGTCCAACAGGAAGATATACACAGTTCCTGAAGTCGTTTTAACCGTTTTAATCGCTTAGCCGAGTAACATACAACAACAGACACCGAAGTCTATTCGTTCTTCCCACCACGTGCTTTTGATCCTATCCTCACATTATGTATCATGCCCAAAGTGTCCCATTACAACTTGTTACAGTGTTGGAAATATCTAACCAAGGGTAAAGACTCTACTAAATGAGGACACTAAAAGAGAAATAACCCTATGTGAACACACCAAATCTTCAATCTACTGCACCCATGGATAATTTCATATCCATAAACCAAACCAAACGTAAATGAATAAATAAATAAAAAAAAACATTGTAAACTTACTTCCTGTGTGGCTGTCTCAGCCATGTCATATAAAGGCTTCACTGTTAGAAGTTTATCAGAAAACTTCTGTTCCTTTTTCAGGACAGATTTGGCAACTGTAAAGTGACATAGACGGATGGTCAACTACCGAACGCACGACTAGATTAATTTCCTTGCGATTCGACCCGGAATGCACACTACACTGTGAAACATTATGACCATCAAAATAATTTACTAATTGCTGAACTTAATATTCCCATATTATTTTCAGATGGCATTACAAAAGCTACAAGTATATGTCAGAGAGTTTGGCCAAGGAACTTTTAGCAACCTGTTTAACAATTAAAGTTTGACATTTACACATTTTAACTTGGGTTCTTGAATACTGTTAATACAAGGCTATAATGCATGCTTTTAAAGGAAAAAACATATTTGTTTATTCTTTTAGTTGTTTACAGTAGTAGGAATAAACTGTTGTTGTTGTACTAACCCACGAGTGACCTACTATACGACCTCCTAACCAAGCTGCCTGACCAACCACATTGACCAAGAGGAATGACTGGAACAGGACTACTGACTGATCATACTGACTGGACAGTGACTGGCAGGTCTGACCAACTAACCTGCTAAACCAGCCAGCCCAGATTGACCAACAGGACTGAGTGACTGGACAGTGACCTACTGACTGGTCAGACTGACAAACCAACCAGCATGGCCAATCATGGACACCCATGTTGCCTGTCCACTAGGAGGGGAAAATAACTTATGATGGGCCACAGTACAATATTCAGAATGTAGGAATCAACTCGGTGTTCAAAAAGCTTAACACTAAGGAAACTGGGATAAGTTAAGGAGTTGGGCTCCACTTTGGCCGTTACATCTCCCCATATATACCCGGTGGGGCAGTGTGTTTATTACAAGCTCAAGTCTCACTGGGCTTAGATATTTTTACAAATAGGCTCCACTTCCAATACAAAATATTTATAAATAAAAGCCTAACCGAGTGTAAAGGAAATTGGTTTTCCCGGTTTCCCTTTGGGAAAATTAACGGGGAGTAATATCCAATCCACTGATAAGAACTTCCTAACAAACAGTCTAGGTTAAAGTCTGGGCATGGGTCACTATGCTGCCTTCTTAGGAAAGACACCTCATTCACACAGTACTCCATTCACCAATGAATGTGTATAAAGGGGTAGTGCATAAGGGAAAACCCTGCAATTTAACTACATCCCATTCAGGGGGAGTTCAATACTTCTAGTCTTTTTATGTTACAGAAGTCAGTACTAGTAACTTTATTTACACACAGTTAAAAACGTTACAAACTATACTATTTAGTGTAAATTACTGAACCACTAAATTGAAATATATTAATTAAAAACTACATGTAGTAGTTAAACGATAATAACAATAACAACAATAACAACAACAACAACAACAATAATAATGATGATGATGATGATGATGATCATAATAAAAGAACAATGCCTGCTCCCCATAAATGCAGCATCTTCATGACTATATAATTCATTCAGACAGGAATGTTATAGAAACCACTGCAGCCAAATTTAAAACTTAGTGAGAGCTTGTGCTTGTGGTAGTTTGAAAAGGTATACACAGCAGCTCCACTTAACAGCCACTGTGACTACAGCTGGAACTATTTCTTTTTTTGTTTTAGGAAAATGGTGCAGAGCTGTGGAACAGCTAATATTTACCCTCACAATCACATAGTGAATAGTAGAATTTTCACTATGGCCAATAAACAGTGAGATAATTGTGCTGGCCTGATGAAGCTAAAACACAGACTTTACCATTGTACCCATCAGTCAACTTGGAGCCATTGTGCGCTAAGCCCAAACACGTTAGAGAGAAAATTATGAAACCTATGTCTATTCATTATTTCCCTTTGATTAATAGCCTGCAGGATGGGCAGTCTAGCAATGTACGAGCACAAAACTGAGTGTAGGGAACTAAAGAGGTGACAGACCTTCAGCCTCCGTTCATTCAATTTGGCATTATATATCAATATCATTTTTGCCTTCTGAACAAATCCGTTGTTTCAGAAAATATCCATAACCCCCTTGGGAGGTCTTGGGTTTGCTTGGAATTTGCAATAAATTGTTCCCTAGGGTGGTTTATGAATATTTTCTGGGACCACATTCTAAAAACACAAGATACCTGCCATTCCCTGGAACAAACATATGACACATCTATGACAGTTTAGAAAAGAGTCATCTTGCAGCATGTTTACCACAATATTATAAAAGCAAGAAATTCAGATCCTGACCACACTACACTGGAGGGAAAAAGTAAAGAAAGGACCCAGAAAAAAATGTCACAAGGAAATTAACTGAAATATACATTGCAGACTCGGAGGTGTTTATGTCAAAATGGGGAAAGCTTGACTGGAGACCCTGTATTATGTAAGACTACAAGCTCCAGCAATAGTACAAGGCACAGTACGGTGCCATTAACTTAAGAGCCCATTAACTGATTCATGCGTGCGCTCGCGCACGTTGCTAAGGAGGTGAAATTTCACTTCCCCGTTACTTACGTCAGCCTGCTCGTTGAAAATAAAAACAACTCAATAACTTGCAAATTCGCTTACATTTTAGAGGTTTTTTTTCCGGTAATTTACAAGATGCAAAATAAAAATGCCAGACTGAGTACAAGCAAAGACAAAATAAGAGAAAAACAGACAAAACAAGAGCAAAAGAAACAGAAAAACTAACTCCGATGGCTTTGTTTGATCTTACCGAAGTGCGCTGGTAGTGGTAAATTGCGCATGCGCTGATAGGTCAACTTCCAATATATATTGGGTGCACTTCCAGTTTTGCTAAAGTGGTACTATGATCACATTTTTCCCCTTGATTTTTTAGGTGTATCACATAGAATTCCATGAAAGAATAAAAACGCCGTTTACTGTTTCCAAATATCTGCATTAGTTCCAGAGATATTTAAGTTTGAAAATTGTGTAAAATATGCAAATGAGATGACTGATGACGTCATACACTCAACCCAATTTTATATCAATTATATAAATAGTGCTCTCTCTATATAGATTAAAATTCATCTATTAGTTAAATATCACAAATACAATGCTCCTTCAAGGGCATCGTTCTAGTCTAATCAGTTAGTTTTATTTTTTTAGTGTTTTAAGGGTAGATATCTCTTTTCCCTTGCGTACGTGGTAGAAATAATGATATTGGAACATTTAAATAGAACTGAATTGGAATGCTATGTTTTTTGGTCTTGTAAGTAGTTTGTAAGTGTACTCGACAGACACACCATGTTGTAAATAATGTTTGTATTTCGAAATAAAGCATTAAAAAAAATAATAAATAAATAAATAGAGCTATCTTGGTCAATTTGCAGTGCAGACTATTGAAACTTAGTAGGATAATAGTTCGACAGGAAACACACCTATGGCTATAAAAATTCTGTTCCCATGGCAACTCACTCTTTTCCAGTCCCCACCCACTTGATTTCAATATGTTAGTGATTTTCAGCTCACAGAACATTTAACGACACCACAAACTTGAGCTAACATATTTATATGCTTCCTGGATCAAGCATATTAGGCACCATTTGCAAATATCAAAATGGAACACCAAAGGTGGCCAGAAATGCCTTTAATATTGGGGAGGTTTGGAACCCAGTATGTTGCCATGGTAACCAAACTGTTAAGCCCATATTGTGGAGCACATTCAGGGTTGGACATTAGCACTCGCCCGCTCACCCAGGCGAGTGTCTAAAGTGTCGGGCGAGCGCAAATCATCAATCACTCGCCCGTTTGGCGAGTACGATTTTCGTCGCAAAAAAATTATTTAAAGTGCCAAATAAACACTGTTTATTACATTCCATTTTGTTGAGAAAATCCCTAAAAATAAACTTACCATTTCTATTTTACAAAGTTTTATATTCCAAACTGCCTAATAAATTGGCACTGAAAAGCAACCTTGGGCTTCTTAAATAGACAAATATGGCTTTCTCCTAGTGATAATATTACATAACGCATGTACTTGAACAAAGTGATACTGCTGGTCACTATTGAACCATCGGTGCTCAGGTAAAAAAATGGTGCCCAAGGACCGCACCTGAGAAGAACAGACACATCTGTTCGTAAACTGCAGGGATCTCATGAAGATTCATCTATAAAAAAGCTACAGTCAAACCTCCAGTTGCAACCACCTCTAATAAGCAACCACCTCTCCTCAGAGACCAGTTTTCCAAAATACCAAAAGTTTCCAAGCCAAATCACTATATTTGGAACCTCTTATAAGCGACCGTGACCACTTTTAAGGCTGAAAGCTTGAAATTTTCTTTTGTTTTTTACCTCCCATAAGCGACCACTTGACAGATAATAGAGTGTAAATTGTCACATTCCTCGGTAGTACAAGAGACGGAAATTTCTCAAATGGAAGTACCGCATTGTTTCTCGAAGTCGACTTTTCACATGAATAAAATATTTCAGACCATTTCAGTCATGGGGTAAGTCTCTGTAGTTACCATATGCTACTTGGGCAAAATTTTGACCCAATATGGTGTAAGCCTTTGTAAGTGACCACCTCCAGTAAGTGACCGCCTGGGCTTGACATTTTGGGTGGTTGCTTATGGAAGGTTCGACTGTATTTGAAATATAAAGAGCCTCCATTGTGTTTTCTTGGGGTTTAAGGTCTTCAAATAGAAGTTTTCATCAAAGTAATAATCCTCAGTCTGCCGTGTGCTCGACGACGTTGTGAGTGAATTGTTTTCCACGGTATTTTCCCAGCATTCTGATCAATGGGTGTTCTCCCGGTAAGTTAAAAAATGGAGTAAACTGATCCCAGCCAAAATGTGGAAATATATTTCCGGAGTTTCTACAGTTGTCAATGAGAAAAAGAATGAAAATGTCCCGAGAGCTGCCCGTGATACAAGGGAATACGAGGAAGAGGGTGAACATTTGGGCGAGTGCATTTTGAGGGTCACTCGCCCAAATGGCGAGTGCTGTCATAATTAAGTGTCCAACCCTGACATTTAGTAGAATCTTGCTGCAAAGAATCAAACATTTCTGATACAAATTAGCTGAGATATCTTTTTTCATCATATTTGATCAAAATTTGGTTGCATGTATGATGTCATCACTAGGCTAATTTGCATATTTTAAAAACTTGAGTGTCTCTGGAACGAAAAGGGATATTTGAATATAGTAAACAGTATTTTTCTTCTCACACAGGCTACTTGTTTATGTTTTAAAATGGATGCGATAGGAAAGATGCAATCTTCGTCATAGTACCACTTTAAATACTAAAGGAAACATAGTTTTTTATTCAATCGAGCCTTTTCCGGCAGGTTTCAATTGAAGCCAACATTGGAAACATAGCAATGCATTCCCTTTTCAAAATCATACTTTTTTCAGAAAATTTCAATGCTTTGAAATTCTCTCACAGCATAATGAGGATTAAAATTAAAATATTAAATCAATGAAAAAATCCTGATAAAGTAATTTGCCTGGGATTGAGCCTTTGCATTTTTACAGTATTAGTCACATGACCAAGGGCATGGCCTGGTGATGTCATCACTGGTGTTACTGGTCATGAAAAAGTTAAAACACATGAAATAACTCTGAACGAACTAAAAATGATGAGGTCATATCAGAATAAATTTTCCTTAGCAACGGCCCAAAAAGATCAGTTAATGGGCCCTTAATAAACCAATGTGAATTAAGCCAGGGTCCACAATTATGTGCTTTGATGCGATAGAAACCAAAAAGCTCAAGTTCTTTCCACCTGAACCTAGAGCAGTGTTTTTGCTTCTTTTGAGTTCTACACACATCCCACTTCATACGTTATGCATGATTCACACTAAAGCATGAATGTAGACTGTTCACAGCCCTCTATTTCCTCCTATTTTTAATTTGATCCTTGAACGCGGGGATAGAATTGCAAACGAACTGAACACCAGCACAAAATGGAAGACTTGACTGGGTAAGGGGTGGGGACCGAAATAAATAGAGGGGCTGTAGACATCTTTGGAAAAAAATAAATGCCCAGTTTCTACAGAAACAGAAAATTCCCATTGGCTGAAGGGTAACAAAAGTGTTATTACCTTGACAACAGCCAATCATGATTTCATCCAGGCGGATTTTGCGGCTTGTAGCAGTTGTGATCACTGGCAGTCGTGCCATAATTCATATTGGTGCAGTTGTTTTTAAAATAGAATCCTGTTACGAGAAATTTCAATGTTTCTCCGTTCAAAGATAAACATAAAGAGGCTGCTGTTCAAAAGGCACTGCTGCAATTTTGCAGACTGGCTTTGAGGAAAGTCTGATACATCAACTCTGCACAACAGCAAAAGAAATGTAAATGGTGCGAATGTTGTTGTTCTCATTGTTTTGACACTCAAAAGCATCATGAAAGAACAAATAGAACAAATGGAAGAGCTTGGGATTCCTTCCATCATTTGTCAACAAAGGACAATGTGCCTCTGCTGATTGGAGAAGTGAAAGCTTGTTTTCAGAAGACAGCACTTGGAAGATTTTTTGGATGAAAAATTCCAAAACATGTTACAGAACAAAGATTATCCGCTAAACAATTGTGTCGTGCCCTTTGTAGTTGACAAGTGCCACATGGTGTAACACCTTCAGAATAAATTCTCCGCAGATATATAAGACGTCTCTCCAAGATCATTCCCCAAACAAATAGCAAGTGCATATCCTACAAAAATTGGAAGGACTACTTGATTTCAGCTTTCTCCCCCTTTCAGCAGCTTTTTTTTTTTTTTTTGGAGTTAAAGAAGTCGTGTGATCTGACATTACATACATGTTGTTGTTTGCAAACTGATAATTGTAATCAATTAAGCAAGCAATTTACCGCTCAAATTTTTATTGGTCCGATTTAATTAATTGGTCAAAGTGCAGGGCTGTTAGTAACTAGGCGATAACTGGGGGAGGAGCTTAGTAAGTCCACTTTTTCCCCAAAGATGTCTACATTCTCTATTATTCTTGCTCGCTTCGCTCACAAGCCCCAGCCCCACCCCCACCCCCAACCTGCGTGATTAATGCGCTAACTTCGCTTGCTTTTTCTTTCCCATGCGTTGATACAGAGGCTGTGAACAGTCTATTTCTATTACACTTCAGCCATAAAAAATGCTGTAAGTCATTATAAATTTTTCCTGATCAGTGGCTTTATTGGAACGAATTGAAAATATATTACACCATCCCTAAATAGACAAAGGTTCGTGCATATAAACAAACACAAGTGCAAGACAATAAATCTTTCATCTCTCTTCTATTTGCATTCGTGGTTGGCAATGTGTTTGTATGCAAGCTGTTCTTATAAACTAGATCCTCTCAATTTTGCTGATACACCATCAACACAAACGATACCAAAATAATCACATTTATAAGCGTAATTAATACACAATCTTTAGCCATTAATCCCATTCTAAACTTTGCGGATCATCGTGGTGTGGTGAGCTTATCATCACAAGTCTTAATTACGATTTAAACTGTCTGAGTTCAGATAACTTTATCGAGTAAGGTCTGTTAGAAAGCACAATTTTACTCCGCGGAAAATATCATACATATAAATTTCACACTTAAAACTCAATACCTGCAGGCTCGTCGAATACAATAACTGCGACTCCCTTATCAGTGATGTGGATACACTCAATGTCTCCGCCGCCATGTTTTCGCTTTTGGAAATGAATAACCAACTCATTTGCTGTTGTTTCCTTAAGAAAACCTGACACGGAGATGCTTCGAGGTGCATTTATCTTGTCGATAATAACATCCTCTTTTTCAAGAAGACACTTGCCTCCTTCCATTCCCTTAGATAACTCTGACTATTCCGCTCAGCATAAACAAGCAAATTCTTCTCCTTGCTAGCGTGAAACTGAAACCAGAAGTAAAGCGGAAGTACTATTTCCGGGAATTCCCAGCTAAATTTCCGGGAAAAGCACCATCGGCATTTGAGTAAAAGTCTTTAAAATTAATTAAACACAGCAAAAATCGGTCTGAAAATGAACTCTTAACTGTTGACTAACCTCTGACCGAAAGCAGAAGTGAAAAGTTTACACTCAACTCGACTACGAGCAGTCTTACACCTACACGCTATGTAAGCTTTGAGAGTTTTTCTTCGTCGAAAGTGAAACCCTCAATGAGAGCCTCAGTTTCGTGACTTGGTCCAAGTCTCGCTCGACCGTTTTTCCGCGAAACGGTACCGTGTCGATCTCCGCAATCATACTCTAACGTACAAGAATATATCCATCGCCTGTTTTCGAATTTACTGCTATGGCTGGTGCTGATGACTGGCTAGTCTCCGAAAGATCAGAACTGGAACTTATAAGCAACGAGAAAGCGGCGAGAAGTGTGCTGATATCAAACATATCGCCCAAACTTCGAAGAGATGATATCATAATCTATTTCCAGAAAAAGAAGATTGGCGGTGGGGAAGTCGATGAAATCTCCATTATCAAGGACGGGAAAGCTGTCATTGTCTTCGAGAAACCAGAAGGTTTGATATCAGCTGAATGGATTTCACTTCCTCCTTGATTTATTAGATTTTTGCATACAATGTTGGTTTCTTGATGATCGCAATCTCTGACTTCCGGCTTGCTTTCAGAATATAAAGTTTAACCGAGCTTAGCGATTCTTCACTGGGAGTAACGCGGAAGATCCCTGCGCTTTATTTTGTACTCTTCCTATACAAGTTAATGTATTTTTTCCAATTAAACACACGACATAAGACAAAGTTGAAGTTCACATGTGCAAGCGTACGGTTCTGCTGAAGCTCCCATTTACCTCGAAGGGAAGAGGGGAAATCTTGAAAGGTTGTCTGCGAATATAATATTACTGCAAAGCCTCTGACTGTCGCTTTGATTTTTTTATTCTTTTAAGAACTAAACTGGACTTGAAGACGGTCATTTCTATTTGATTATGAGCATTACATGCCTGGCATAGCCTATTTGTTTCGAGAGTGAAGAATTTCGAACTTCAGCTTCTCCTGTGCCTGCAGTTCTATTAGTCTGCGGCTTTCAACGGTTGGTTAGCCGCTAAAATCAATTATAATTCGTCAGGTGAAAAATAACATATATTAAATCGCAACAAATCTTTGGCGCACTCTATCCATTATTGGCGTTTTTCTTGGTTTCAGTGTTTTTTTTTTTTTTTTTTTTTTTTTTTTTTTGTTTTTCTTTTATTAGTTTTGGTAATGGTGTTAAGGGGGTGTTAAGGGGGCGAACTTCCTGCGCCCCC
>Ga0126338_10004081_pt1 | contig 10337 bp, 7 predicted proteins | sample OrbCmetagenome_2_FD_92529 | JGI IMG/M metagenome (GOLD analysis project Ga0126338, IMG submission 92529) | Coral microbial communities from Petempiche,Puerto Morelos, Mexico - Orbicella C C metagenome | ecosystem: Host-associated > Invertebrates > Cnidaria > Coral | place: Petempiche,Puerto...
TGAGTATCTTTCATGGATAGAACTATCCCTGAATGAGCCAGCTGTTTGAAGATAGATAAAAATGATTTTCGTGTTTAAATAAAGATTGATTGATTGATTGATTGATTGATTCACTGTTTTCTTCACTTTACAGCACAAAAGTCATGAGAATTAAAAACAAAAACTGAACAAAAAGGACTTATCTGTCAAATATTTCAGCATACTAAACAATTGCATGCACGAATATTTCCAAAATGTATCGACGTCCAGATTCATGGTTTGGCGACAGCTTGAACCAGCTTGATCTCTATTAAGGCGATGTCGCCTTTGTTTAGTGTTAGGTAACTTTGATTTGTGGGGCGGTCACGGTTATTCGATACCAGCCATGGAATACTCAGTTAAACTTTTGCTTACAATGAAACAATCTTTCAGTCCAATTTTTGCTTTCCTTCCCTATAATTAGAGGACAGTGTTGTGTCAGAGTGGCAACACCTGGGGTAGAAAGGACAAACCCGAAGCATGGGATCAGGTCACTGATACTAAATTACCATGCAGGAAAAAAAGGAAAATTAATTAATTCTTACTTTAAAATTCCAGGGTTTGCTTTAGATGTTATCAATGTTAGTGGAAGATATAAGAGATAGACCATTATTCTTTTGCAGGGACAGAGGGTCTCAGTTTTGGGAGTTATCTTTCTGCATACAACATGTAAATAGATTTTAAGAGAAGACAGCACAGGTCAATGCATGTGCAGAAATGTATGTGGACATATATCCTTCGCAAACTAAACATGGAAGTAAACTGTCTAAAATAATGTTCTGGTTTGATGAAAATCTTTTGTGTTGGCTCACTTATATACCAAAGACCTCCACGGCTCAGACTTGACACCAAAACACACAGCTTCCAATTTTCCAGCTTTCACGATAGCCATAGCCTGCTGGCTTTCGGTTGTTGCTGCTTTTACGTGCCTCTGCAGATTGTGCAATACATAACCTCCCACACACTGAAGACCAGCCATCTCTTTCTCTGACAATACAGTTTCTGAGGGTTGATCAATATTGTTGTTAGTGGAGAACTTCATACGCTTGCAGTATGCTAGCACACTATCAGCCACCTTAGTTGCTAATAATGTTGCAGCATTTCGGGATAATCCTGTAAGAGACTTTGTAGAGTTCAACGGAACTTGTGCATAATACTTAAGATAAATCTTAAGTATCTCCATTTTTCAAATATCCTTCAAATATTGTTTTCAGCTCAGAGAATTCTTCAGTACCTTCATAAGGTTGTTCGTATCTGTACAAGTTCAACTCATTCCTCAGACTTGAGGCGAAAGCCTCGGTTTTGTTTCCGTTTCGTATAGCGTTGTGCACTATTTCAGCAAGAAAGTTCGGTGTTAGAGTCGCCTGTTCCTGTCTCTCGTTTTCAGTAGGATTGCGTTTAGCAGCCCTGTGACTTTGGTAGCCCCCTCTTGTCTTATATTGCTTTCCACAGTCGCTGCAAACAACATCTGCCGATTGAGCCTATGACGATGACAACAGCAAATTGCCTTAGTGTTGACTTACGACTTACAATAAGAAACATAACTTTGTAAATGATCCTGCTGATATGATAGATCTAACTGTTTTCACGATCAGTTCGCAATATAGTCCACCTCTAAGCTTAGTTTCAAGCATTTACGTCTGGTTTTGTTGTCTAGCTCGATAATATCTCGGAAGGATGAACTTTGGACTAGCCTCCTTGTCTATGTCGTGTTTGTTGTTATTTTATATCGTGAACCGAATAGACGCGTGGCTCTTTTCGATCGCTGCATGCGATCACAGACAATTTCACAGACATTGCACTTACATTGCCAACTGTTGCTGCAAATTGCTCCTCGATTGCTTCATCGTTTTGTAAAAGGGCCAAAATCGCTTCGCAATCATCACCAAACAGGAAAAGGTCGTCCACTGTGTCCGCCGTGTTGTTTTGATGTGTGCAGAGTCACATGATGGGTCATTTCAATCTCGGAGAGCACGTCATTGTTTCACCTGGTTTGATAACCATTCCCCTTTACTATATATTGGGCCTTAAATATCTGACCATTAGTTATTGCAACTGCACTAACGACTTTTTTTTAGCTCAACAAGATGCTTGTAAGTATTTATTAATCTCTTGGACCCTATTTCATCTTAGAAATAATCGGAAAACGGCAGATGTCAACTATGTTTTATACTATTCGTATCGTTTATATTTCCTAATGACAATCTAATTACGTTTTGTTTTTCAAGAAAATGGTCACATGTGTTGCCAGTGAACCCAAATGTGGAGGTGAACTGATTGAGAAGTTCCGTTACTGGATGTTACAAATTGCAATGATGGATAACATCTTAGGAACCTGCACGGATATTGATTACAGTACACTGAAGAGTGTTGTACAAGATTCAGGTTTGAACCTTTTTTCTGAAATATATACACCGTATATAGTTTGGATAATTAAGTCATGATCATCAGTTTACAAGTCGTGATTTTTGTACAGGTATATAACTTTATATTAGCTGTTATCTTTTAACATATTTTTCTTTAATAGATCTAGACCATTTTAGCTTGGGCGGTTTGTTCCCCAATTTCAGACAATGTGATGATACTCGTGAGAATTCTTGCTTTCAAATTTTCAAATAGTGGTGTGTATATGAACGAGTAATTTTTAGATGGATAAAGCAACAATTCTGTAGAGAATATCAAGTGGTCGGTTATGGGAAAACAAAAGGTCCATTGGGATTGCAACACCAAAAAAGTAGCCTTATTTACGTTCTTTTGAAATGAATTTTTTTCATCATCTTTTTATTTTTTTGAATTTATTTATTATTTCTCTCAGCTCCATTATTTACAATCTAGTAATTATACATAGCAACACGGCAACAGTACTTCATTTCCCATTTTTTCTCATTTGTATTAAACAAATTTAAAACAGCCAAAATACCGCAATAACAGACGACCGCACCAGCAGCGTCTTTAATTTGTATCCCCCGAAAATAACATTTCGTCTTTTCCAGACAAAAGCTATTAGCTAGATTTTGCGTGTTTGAAAATTTCTTCCAGGAAAAAAAACAACAAACATGTATACTTATGTTTCTCGGTTGGGGTCTCTTACTTCATATAAAAAAGTACCTTTCTTAACCGTACATCACACATACATGTACATGACCAGTGGAGCAATTTGTTTCATTCAGAGTAATGTGTGGGCACACTTTTTAGCTGATAATAATTTTGACCTTGTTAAGTTTTCTTAACTCTTTTGCTTGTCAACAGATGTTGCAAAAACTCATCGTAACCTGGACGATGTTGGTAAGATAGACGTTCAGCAATTTCTGTCAATTTTTGTCACGATTCTGCATATCTAATTATAAGATCATTTTGAGTCGTCGCTCATATAGTTTGCTTAAAAATATTCAGTTTTGTATCATCTAAAAAGGCTGTATAATTATGTAATTAAAAATATCCACATCGAATTGGGGAAGCGCATGTATCCCCCCTTTATAACTTTGTAATCTCATGGTGATATATCTTGGTCTAATTCAACTTATGCCATTAAACCTCAGAATTTGGAAATTTTCCTATGATTAGGTTGAGCAAAGAATGTGTCTCGCAATTTTGAATGTAAGATTACTTTTACTTTTCATTCGATTTTGCTCTCTTGTTATGTAGAGACCTCCGACTCCCATAGTCGGCAGAAATAGCTGGCTGGCCTGACTACTTTCTTCATTTTAGTTAACTTTAACTTAGTTAACTTTATATGCAACGTCATTCACTTTTGTGTTTTTATTTTGATAGACAAGCTTTTATCTTATAAATAATTATAATATTTAAAAAGTTAATTTGTTCATAGTGCTAAAACCAATTGTGACCCGTTAGCACACGTTTTTCCGCGCTTCTCGTTAGCAACATGAAATTACTTGGAGTTTAGATTGGTTCACTAGATTGTCCGTGTCCTCCGTGATTGGCCAGAGTGATTACTTCGGTTTTGGTTTTACGACACTCAATTGAAAACCGTTCTAACAATGTTCTAATTTTTTTTTTAACAGAGTTCGACAGTTTTGAAGAGTGTGCTGTGACAGTGCACAAGAAGTGCGTACGTTACTACGTAACTTTGCTGGCAAAGGATCATCAGATATGCGAAGACGCTGGGAAACTAAACACGTGTTATGACTTATACAGCAGCAGCATCAACTGCAAAGCTAAGATTATCCAGCATTTTGCGAGCATAGTTGAAAACGTAGCGCAGAGAGTTATCCACCTATTGATGACATATATGAAATCATTATGTACTAGCTCGGATGAGTTGTGAAAATACTTTCAGGGACGTTTGTGATGTTTCTGTGAACGAAGTCGCAACGAAAACTGTGTATCTAGTAAAAAATCAAGATTTAGAATCATTCAATAAAAGAAAGGACGTGGCGATAAAGTGTCGTATATCATGTAATTACTACTACTAAAAAATACTGAAAATTCTTAAATACAACGGCATGTTCTCGAATGTGGTATTATTTTATGAGAAAACATTTGGCGCGAAAATTTATCGCTCTCGGCAAAGTGATACGCAATTTGGTATTGTTTTAAGGTTATTAGAAGGCATGGAAGAAAATCAGCAAAAATACTGTTAAATACATCTTTGGTGACGTAACTGTTTTCTTTTACCTCCTTCGCATACAGCTTAGATACAAATTGCTCCGACCATATAATTATAAAGAGCTTGTAAAATTTAGTAATTGGGGAATGTTCTGACCCTTTTTGGAAGTAACACCGAAACATTTCTCATCAGCAAAACCGCTAATCAGCCCATACATTATTTCTAACATCTTGAGTTTTTAAACTCACGTCAGTTCAGAGGATCTCTTAGGGTGGAATTCGCATGAGGCGTGCAGGGGGCTAGGGGTGGGGGGAGGTGGTGGGGTGGGCGAGAAGAAAAATGTTCTTAGTATCATCGTGCCAAGCCAGACTCAATACGGTCAGCCAGAATTCAGCAGCCAAAAGGGCGATACAGGTAAGAATCTGGACTCGAATGACTCGAATGGCCACCTGATTTGTCAATCTTGCACTAAAAATTAAATGCAAAATTCATCGGCATCGCAGTTTCTTTCTATACAAACACGAGAGGACAACAACAAAAACAACTGCAGAAAATCCTTTATAGTGAACACTGGCCTGCAGGAAACAAAATGAACGAAAAATTAGAAGAAGTAGGTAATAATCCAGCCGAAAGTTTGGAAATTCTACAAATACTTTGTTGAGGTCGTAGTACTGTTGAACAAAGAAACTAACTTGATTGTTCTTTCAGCCCGTCCTTATATCATCAGCCGCTTGAGCTTTTGCATTAGGTTCTCCTGAACAGGTTGGGCGATAGCCTTTTAAGTGATTTGTTCTGACAAACGCATATTATTGATTTTAAGATCAGTTGACATAGGAATACAATAAAAATGGAAATTTTTATCGCCTTAGGGATCATTCTGTCATTTGGTAGTTCGGTACGACACACAATATTAACATCAGCATTAATACGTGGCATCATTTTGTGTCAGGCAAGTTGACTTTAGAAGCTGATCTGAGAGGCAACGAAGGATTTTCTGGTAAGAATCTGGAAATGACTGTGAATAGTCTCACAAATTTACAAACTGCTACTTCAGCTTTTGGCGCATACTTTTTTATTAAGCAGTTTCTTAGAAGCCATAGTTTTCACCCAGTTTAGCAACGTGTTGCCTTCCTATTTAAACACAAGTGTAAAGTAGTTGTTTCAGAAGTTCAGACGTTTGCAATTTTTTTGCGGGGAATGCTAAGCGCCATGTGCATGCATTGCTAGAGAAAACGAAAAATAAAACACGGTAAAGGTAGAAACGTAGGTTTACGTTATATAAGTGTGGCTTTAGAAAACGTGGTGTATTCCTAGCTATCAATACTCGATAACATCGTTAAATGATAAATTTGGCATGTAATTTGAGGATGCGGCACTGTTTTAACCACTGCCTTTAATTCAAATTGAAATATTTTCGACGAAACTTTTTCTCTTTGATTATTGATTATTCCTCCGTTAAAATCGTATATATCGCGCTTCAATAAATCCAAAATTTCCATTACAAAGTTCTATGGAAATATTTATCAGGTGTGGAAAAAATAAGCATTCAAAATGAGCGACATGCAATCAATCAGGATAAATGAAACACGGCCAGGAGAAAACACTATAATTAAATTGCAAAAACATTTATTTTCTTTTTTCTTTGTACTATATAAGGGTGGAAAACAACGTACACGAAAAGAGCAAAACGTGGACCCTGAGAGGTTGTTACAACTAATTTTTTCCTGATTGTTCACGATGTCCAGTTGTTATCAAATCGGATAACCAGTTCTCAAACATTGCTTGTCACATCTATTCCAACAATTATTCACTGGCTATAGTTGCCATTTGAGAATTTAAAAGTTGTCGAGTGAAGCAATTACGTAAACCTCAGTGCTATGTCTGAAAGAGGTCTTGGAGCACTGAACTAATTTTCGGTCAAAATTATCTCTGCTCATTTAGAAATGGAGTCTTAGTTTAATCAACACGAAACTTCATTCTTGGATATTTACTTTTGAGATAATTTTGTTGTACTTTTTTTCCCTTTCATACTAGACCCCGATTGAGAGGTTTTTAATTTCAAAATGGCTAGATATTGCTCAACAGCTTACAGTTTGTTCTTCGTGTCAGTTGTTTTGGCAACTGCAGCAATGGCGGATCAATGTCATATTGTTTTGCTGAACCGTTGCAAAGCAGTTTATCAAGATGCTCTAGATGCTACTTCCACAGGCGAAGGGGGCCACTGCTTCAGGATGCAGGTATGACGAGAAAAGAGGTTAAGGTTCCATGAAAGATACTCATTATTTAATGTTCATTGTCAGTTCTTCACGTTACAGCACAAAAGCCACGAGGAAAAACTGAACAAAAAGGACTTATCTGTCAAAATATTTCAATATACTAAACATTTGCATGCACGAATACATCCAAAGTATTACGACGACCAGATTCATGGTTTGGCGACAGCTTGAGCCAGCTTGATCTCTATTAAGGCAATGTCGCCTATGTTTATTATTGGGTAACTTTGATTCGTTGGGCGGTCACGGTTGGTCGATACCAGCCAGAGAACACTTAAACTTTTGCTTGCAATGGAACATTCTTTGAGGCAAATGTTTGCTTCCCTGCCCCATAGTTAGAGGACAGTGTCGTGTCAGAGTGGCAACACCTGGGGTAGAAAGGACAAACGCAAAGCAAAGGATCACGTCACTCATACTAAATTGCTATAATTCTTACTTTAAAATTCCAGGGAACATGCTTTATATGTCATCAATAGTAGTGAAAGATATAAGGGATAGAACATTATTTTTTGCAGGGACAGAGAAAAATTTTGAGACATTTTTGTCTGCACAAGCAGAAAACCTTTCCAAAAATCTTTTCTGAAAGAAAAGTTTTAGCAGTACCTACCAAGGAAAAAAAAGAGAGTTGCTTGAAGGTGAAAACTTTCCATCCCCTCTCCCTCTACAGCATATTAGAATCATGGTCTTTCCCTAAGTATTATCTCATTCTTTAAATTTACTGTTAAATAGTTTTGTCTTGTGAAAACGTTTTAATGTGAGTCATGATTTAAGCTACACAAACTGAAACTGGGTCTGGGAAGTTATCTTTCTGTATGCAATATGTAAAAAGATTTCCAGAGAAGACAGCACAGGTCAATGAATGTGCAGAAATGTATTTCCATGTGGACCATATCTTGACGCACCTTGACGAAATTATCACCAGACAGGAAAAGGTCGTCCACTGTGTCCGCCATATTATTTTGATGTGTGCAAGGTCAGAATCACGTGACGGGTCATTTCAACCTCGGAGAGTACGCTATTTTTTTGCGCTATAAAGTTTACCGGGTTTGATAACCAGTCCCCTGTACTAACTACGCCTGCCCTAAACATTTTCAATCCTAGGCCTTGAATATCTCAGATTAAGATCATTAGATTTTGCAAATGCACTGAAAATTCTGTTTAGCTTCTCAAAATGCTTGTAAGTATTTATTAATCTCTTCGCCTCTATTTCATCTTGGAAATAGTCAGAAAACGGCAGATGTCAACTATGCTTTATACCGTTCGTATCGTTTATATTTCCTCATCACAATTCAGTTACGTTTTCTTTCTAGAAATTGGTCACATGTGTTGCCAGTGAACCCAAATGTGGAGGTGAACTCATTGAGAAGTTGCGTTACTGGATGTTACAAATTGCAATGATGGATAACATCTTAGGAACCTGCACGGACATTGATTACAGTACACTGAAGAGTGTTGTACAAGATTCAGGTTTGAACTTTTTTCTGAAATATATACACCGCGTATAGTCTGGATAAGTCATGATCATCAGTTTACAAGTCGTGATTTTTGTACAGGTGTATATAACTTGATATTGGTTGTTACCTTTTAACATCTTTTTCGTTAATAGAGCTTTTAGCTTGGGCTGTTTGTTGCCCCATTTCAGACTATGTGACGTTACTCTCGAGAATCTTTACCTTCCGATTTTCAAATAGTGGTGTGTATATGAATGAATAATTTTTATCTTGTATACAGAATTAAAATAATATTCATTCAGTGTAAGATTATACATAGCAACACGGCAACAGTACTTTATTTCCCATTTTTTTCTGATTTGCATTAGACAAAACTGCCAAAATACAACAACAACAGTGGAGACGACCGTATCAAAAGCAGCGTCTTCAATTAGTATCCCTTGAAAATAATATTTTGTCTTTTCCAAAGACTAGCTATTAGCTAGAAATTACGTGTTTCAACATTTCTTCCAGGAAAAAAAAAAACAAACAAACATGTAGTCATGTTTCTCAGTTTGGAAGGGAGGGGGGGATTACTCCCAGAAAAGATGGGTGGGGGTATGCGGCCTACTTTTCAAAACCGTTACTCTATTTATGACTAAAATCTGCCAATTTTGCTACCCTATTTATGAGCTGACCAAAAATTCGATACCCTATTTAAGACCGTTGCGGCTGGCAAAGCTGCCCTTAAGATATGTTATGAAGGGCGCTTGTTGATGGTCTTATCGATACCGATGAAAAAGTAGCTTCTTCTAAGAAATATACCCAATTCAAGACTACAGTGCAAAAACCATGCCCTATTTATGACCAAAATGGCCAAAATCACCAAAACCGATACTCTATTTATGATCAAAATGGCTGAAAAGCCATACCCTTTAGGGCCGCACATACCTATATAGGCCATATAAGGGAGTAACTCCCCGGGCTTACTTCGTATAAAAGAGCACTTTTATTGACCTTACTTTACACATACATGTAAATGACCAGTAGAGCAATTTGTTTCATTCGGAGTTATTTTTGGGTACATTTTCAGCTGATAATATTTTAGATATGTAATATGTTAAGTTGACTTCGCTCTTTTTCTTGTCAACAGATGTTGCAAAAACTCATCGTAACCTGGACGATGTTGGTATGATAAATGTTCAGCAATTTCTGTCAATTTTTGTCATGATTCTGCATATCTAAGTATAAGATCATTTGGAGTCTTTGCTCATATAGTTTGCTTAAGAATATTCCGTTTGTTATATCTAAAGAGGCTGTGTAATTATGTATTTAAAAATATCGACATCGAATTGGGGGGTCGCCTGTATGCCCACTTTATAACTTCATAATCTCATGGTGATATGTTTTGGTCTAACTCAACTTATGCAAATAAATCTCAGAATTTAGAAATTTTCCTATTATTTAGTTGAGCAAAGAATGTGTCTTTGCTCAACTTTACTTTTCACTCGATTTTGCTTTCTTGTTATATAGAGACTCCGACTCCAATAGTCAGCAGAAATCACTGAAATCAACTTTATTTGTAACTTTATTTACTTTTGTAATTTTTTTTTTCGATAGCTAGGTTTTTATCTTGTAAATAATTATATGTTTAAAAAATTAATTTATACATAGTCCTGATAATTGTAACTCGTTTTAGGTGTCCCCAATTAGCAGCAATGCTAAGTCTCGTTAGCACGTGCACGCGCGTAAATAAAGTTATTATTATTATTGTTATTACTATTATTATTATTATTGTTATTATTATTATTATTACTATTGCTATTATTATTAGCTACAGTGTATTTTTAAAGTAGAGCTTTTGCCATTTAAATGTGTAGAGTATTTTTTACTATTCTTATTTAAATTTTTTCGACAAATGATAACAGACAAATTTATAAGGGTTGTAAAGAATGAGTGTAATTTGTAATTCGTTTGTAAGTTAGTATTTCCCTGACATATATATTGTCCTAAGAATTTTTACAGTTGTAATTTTTTATAAGCCACTAA
>Ga0126338_10004082_pt1 | contig 10336 bp, 9 predicted proteins | sample OrbCmetagenome_2_FD_92529 | JGI IMG/M metagenome (GOLD analysis project Ga0126338, IMG submission 92529) | Coral microbial communities from Petempiche,Puerto Morelos, Mexico - Orbicella C C metagenome | ecosystem: Host-associated > Invertebrates > Cnidaria > Coral | place: Petempiche,Puerto...
AACACTAAACTAAAAAAATAATTAAATATAATTTTTTTATAAAACCATATACATTTTTGTGTTTTTGTGTTTTTTTTTTTTGTTTTTTGTTTTTTTGTGTTGCGGTGGGGGGGGGGGGGGGGGGGGGGGGGGGATCTGCAAAACTGTCCTACTGAACCATAGCCTGTTCTAAATTATGCAAACGGTGTTAACTCAATCCATTATGGCAAAACAAAGAGCACAGAGAGTAGGATCTCCAGCCAGAGTTTAGATTTCCATATCTTGATCAATTAGGACAATTGGAAACTGCTCATGAGAATAGTTTTACAATTCCTTTTAGCAATTTGCAAAAAAATAAAAGCATTTACAGTTAGTATATCCATCAAAATCTGTAATAAACTGGATTTAGGTTTTTATTATTGGGAAACTTTAAACCTGGCTACCAATCAACAGAACCCTTATGGTCCTTATGACACCCCAAGTTGAGGTTCCTTATTCTCATCACCAGTTTGGTTGAGAATGTCTTGATACTCTCAGGAGAAATAAGATGTTAACTTCTCTTGGCTTTACAACCCTTTTGAACTGAATTACATTTACTTAAGGAGTGATATGCTTCAAGGATAAAAGAAGACTCACCACAGTAAAGGCAGCTCAATTTTGACGTTACATTTTATTCATCTCACTTTTATTATTTTTTTACTGTTATTCAGAATGTGACAGATTTTCTGTGTATTGTAAGTTAATATTCTATTGCGACTGAAAACAACCTTATCTAATAACTGTCACAAACCATTACCCTTCATTTTATTAACTATCAAAAAATCTTTTATTTATAATTAATAAAAGATTTTTTGAGGTTCTCATTAAGACAAAAAAAAAAATTAAAACCCTCTATTTGTTTTAATTTTTTGTCTTAATGAAAACCTCAAAATGTTACAGTGAGGGCACTTAGGAATCCCATATAAAATGGACGGGGGTGTTCGTCATACCTTTTAGGGGTTAAAAGAAGCAGTTTTAGTACCTCTTAGGGTGTTCAGCCTTTAAAGGTACACAGCAGGAGCTTTTCAGTACCTTTCAGGGTATTGAGCTGAATAAAATATGACAGATGTGTTGTTTTAAAATTGATACTTCCTAAAAGGGTGAAAAAAATTAAAGCCATGCCCACAAAAAAGGATTTTGGTAGCTCTTAGGGTGTTCAGCCTTTAAAGGTACACAGCGGGAGCTTTTCAGTACCTTTTAGGGTATTGAGCTGAATAAAATATGACAGATGTGTTGTTTTAAAATTGATACTTCTTAAAAGGGTGAAAAAAAATTAAAGCCATGCCCACAAAAAAGGATTTTGGTACCTCTTAGGGTTTTTTTTTCAAAATTCCTGACATGCACCCCTGTTCTTTTTATAAGGGAGTCCCCCCATGAAGGCTTTTCATATTAACAAAATTAGTCTTCAAGTTAATATTAGTATTTTTGCACTGTGGAAACATCAATCTTTAAAGTTATATGAAGAACCTTTGCTCTTTAGTCACCAAAAATACCATACAAAACAAGTCAAGTGTTCATGGTTGAAGTGTCCTTACTGCAATAATTACCTTACTGATAAAATCTTTCATCTACTTCAGTCTAATCCCATTTGGCAAACAGCAAGTGCTCTTAATTTTATCACCACTGACAATACTTCCAAAATTGAAAAGTATTCAGTTTTGTTGCATGTATGTCCACTATCTTTTTTAACCTAACTTTGTTAGATATAATCAGTTCTGAACTTGAAACAATCCTATCTGACTTGTATAAATTCTTAATTAATTTTATATGTGTACACAAAAGACTTAGCTTAGTCCACTTATCTGCAAGAAGTACTCCTTAAATTAACAAAATAAGGGGGTATTGATTGAATAAGTCGTTACAATTCTTCTTTGTTGTTTATTGTATATATATCTCATATTATTTTACAGTTCTTTTTTTCCTTCAGGATGTCTGCCAAAACAAGAAATTAATGCTCAACATAATAAATTATGTGTATCAAGTAATAAATAGACTGGCACTATACAAACTATATTATTACATTATTACAAACCAAATGATGTCACTGTGGTATAACAGCTACTTAGCTTTTCACTTAATGCCCAAATTTCATTTGGCAAAATCTCTCAAAACACACAGCATTGTGAGCAAGTATAGCTTTGCAGCTTTAATTTTAATGAACGATTACATGACAGGTTTCATCCAAACGCTTTATAAGTACCACATGGTGGACATGCTTTCTGTGGTTTCCTACCCAAATTAGGCAAATTAAAAGAAACCAGTGGCAGATCCAGACCTCTTTATGTTGGGTGGGATGCTTGAGCAGGGTGGGGGGACCTGGGTTCCTAGACCAAGAGGTCACATTACAAAATAAATAAACTATTGGCAGTTTGTTTTGTCTGAATATAGTTATTGTTGAGCTGACTTGAGTGTGAATTATGTATCCATATCTTAATAGTTTTTCCCCTGAGAAATGGGATTGGAAACTTTGGATCCTGTCTCAGGATCTTGGAATCCTTTGTGATGGGTAAGTCTGGTCACTTTGGTGTTTCTTTCTGTCCCAATCTAAAATACGATTATTTAAGATACACCGATTTCAGATTTTCAGGGTGTCTTGGTGTTGTTGTGTGGCGTGGATTGTAACATTCGCTACCCGTAACAGATCTCTTCATATGAATACATATATATTCTTTTTCTTGTTAAGGGAAAATTTCATTCTCAGAATTTAATAAAAAATCTCAATTAACTCACTGAAAGGGTGGCAAATGATCTAGACTTTCATTGATGTATATGTCGAGCAAAATTTTGATTAGTAAAATTTCCCACATCTTGCGATCTTAGTTTTTATCATTACATGGTCTTTGAGTCTCGATTTCTTTTACATGTTTAGGAAAAGTCTTGGCTTTACAGCAAAGATATCACTCTCACTGTGTCACTGTTACCTCACACTACTGTTTACCACTGAATATAATTGTGATGCCCTATTGTCTTACTGTTAGAGCTGCAATAACTTATTTTATAATATATAATTTACGCCCGTCCAGTCTTTCTCTTGAACTCCTCCAGTTCTTTCAGATAAGCCAGAGGTGGCCAGCGATGTTCCAGAACATGTCGGCGATTATCTCCTTTGATCAGATCAAAGTCATCACAGGCTTCAAAGTCAGAGTAGTTCGTGGTGATCAAATATAAACACCATCTTGCCAACTGAAGTGCATTGTGGGCCTTCAAATGTAATGACAAAAATTACATTCTGTTATTAGACTATTAATTTATTATAGACACGGGTGATTTAATGGAAAATAAACCACTCATAAAATTCATACGAAACCACATCCGGGACTCAGGTTGCATATTTTCCATATCCTCACTAGTGAAGATATTGATGACTTTGACACTGATATCATGTTTGACCCTCAAACTGCACTTAAATTTGTTGGTACACATGACTGAAACATCTTCGGATCTTCCTCAAAAGTCTTCAGCAATCTTGAGTTATCTCTGGAAATCTTCGGTAATCTTTGGAAATTTTCGGAAAAATGTTTCGAAACATTAATGTGGCATTTGGGCCTTTTTGCTCTTTTTTCCTCATGGTATTAAATATTTGATTTGCACACAATACAACTAGTAACACCTACCTGTCCAGTTAACAGCAGATTGATCACGTCATTACACTGGGCAGAATTGAGTTGTTTTTTCTTGATTTCTGCACTAATTCTATCTACAATGGCACTTTCACACACTGAAATAAGCTGAGGAAGGCAAAATCTGTCGGCTAATACCAGCAGTTCCCTGTAATCACCGACTGTCATGTTGGTTGGCACAGTGTCCGTATACAGGAACACCAACAGAGCCAAGAAACTTTTCACTGTTGTTACCTTGATTGTGACCTGTTAGTTAAATGCATGCAAGAAATGAATAAATTTACAGAGGAGGGCAAAGCTGCAAGAGACATACACGTGAGACGAGATGAGATAGGACAAGACAAGCCCCCACGTCATTCCTAAACTTGCTCACATGCCAAAGCAAAAAAGCCAGAAATCAGTGCTTGAGTGCAAAACCAAGACACTAAAGCCTGCTTACAGGCTAGTCATTGTGCTAAACTCTGGATCAAGCAAGTTGTCATAATCCTTCAAGAGTTATATCTGCAATCACTTCCCAGCAAAATCATTCAGTTTAAGAAAGTCTACCATGCACAATAAAATTAAAACTTTGTCTTAAAACATTGCTCATTTTAAGGTATGCACACCCTAAAATTGAAAATCACTTTGCATGGAAAAGAATGGCAAATATGGACTGGGTCCTTAGTTAAACCTGCAGCAATTTTCCAAGCAACATAATAATGAACATCAAAATAAAATACACCTGTAAAAGCATTTCTGAATTGTACAAACTGCAAATTAAATACCAGTAGCCTTTAAAGTACGTTATTGATAATACACCGTAAATCCTTGACCTACCTCAAGGCTATCTTTCTCACTGAAGCCACCACCAAACATGGCAGCCATGACCTCGGACCTTGCCATTAGTACAGCTCGGTGAGCATACAGCACAGTGTTCTGTACATGAAATATAACATCTGAAAAATGTGGCTTGTTGATAAAGTTCTCTTTCATGATTTTGCTTCTCTCCTCATGAAGAATGGCGACCATGCTTGGATTAAGGTAACTCTCTCCATTTGTCATGTTTTCACAGATCTGTCCTAACCAAGGAATGCGCAATCTGTGGGATAAGCTCATGACTTTTGTTAACAGTGACTCATCGGTATCAGAAGAAACATTCAGTGAACCAGTGTACAGGAACTCAAGGACATGTTGAAATACTTTACCAGAAACACCGTTATTGAAATGCAAGCAAGTTTTTGTCTTTGTCTTGGGCTTCCTTTCCAGATTTTGTGAGAAATCCAGCCTTTGATGATTAATGACAGAGCAAAGATTTGTGCCAAATGCTTCTTTCACATTGCCCTTCTTTCCAATTGACCTGTTAAATTCTCGACTGGCAGAGCAAGAGCAGGAATCAGCAGTACTAAGTAATCTGCTGAGCTCTACTTCCTCGCCACTGTTTAGAAAGAAATCTCGAAACACAGCAGAGCCTATACACAGGATGATTTTATGAGCTTCAAGTGGGTGATTGTTGGAACTGAAGAGGAGTCTGATGTCTGAATTTCCAGTTTCATCTCTGCACATTTTCTTCATGTCATCAGTGAAAGTAGAAGGAAGAATCTTAACTTGGGGCATTGGATCTGTTTGAAAATATACACGAAACAAATTTAATTAATTATAACACCGATTTTACCACCTTCACTGGAATGGACTTCAAATCCAACAGTCTGGGGTCAGTGACAAGAACTTGATCTGACTGTGTTCTAAGTAAGCACCAGCAACCAGTGAAAACTGTTGTGTTCTAAAATTTTCAGGAGAACCCTGTGTGACTGACATTGATCAAGTTAATTTTGTACTGAAAGGTATAAAACTAAGGAGCAAAATTGTTAAACTAGTCTCAAGGTACACACCTGGTGGTGATAGCACAGGAGGCTCTGGTCCATGCCGTAACATCTTTGGAGTCTTCCTCTGCCACTGAAAAATTTTAAACTTTGTTTTTGACGGATTTTGGTTCATAACTGCCAAACACACAGCTGTATCAATCACACTATGGACGCCATCTCCTGTCTCTGCACTGCTTTCACAGTAACGGGTTCCCAGGCGCTCGGCAAGTTCACGCCCTTTTGCTATTGTAATCATACCATCCGGAGCGGTGCTATTGAAGGAAAAACATATTCAATTTCACTGAGTCACATCTGAATTCATCATTGATCACGCAGATGTTGTAGAAATTTAAATTAGATGAAAATCGTCACCTACTGTAGGTTTTACCTTGATCTACAAGTATGGCTCAATTCACACACAAAAAAAACACATTTATTTGTTTGCAAACATTACACATGTAAGTAAAAACTACAAGCACAAAACACAAATTCGTGATACGCTTATGAATTTGACATGTACTTAACTTAGTACAACATGTAAAATTCAATTCTCATCTTAATTTCCCCTGAAAATCAAACTTGGATGACTAATATGCGTTGTGCATATTAAGAGGTACTAAATATTATTGCGTGTAGCTTAGCTTATTTTAAAGAAAATGATTACAAGACAAAACAATCTACTATTTAGTCTGATTGCCACACCTGCCAATTTGTGATATGAGGTGTCATGTTGTTGAATTAAGCATAGAATTCATGGACTATCATATTGCTATCAAGCAGCTGTTCTAAAGAAGATTTTTTCATCCAACAGGATGACAAACAAAATGTAGAATTATTTATATTATTTCAGCTTATGCTAATAAACAAAACATTTTCACTACAGAGTGGTTCAGACCATAACTTTTTCCATGGCATTCATTTCTGCCATTAATCAACACATGTATACAGACTGTATTATACTGTGTGATAATTGGACTCAATAAAAAATTAAAATAAACATTGCATGCAACCCTTTAGCTTCGTGCCTGAATAGCAGACAGGAACAATATTATACCGGACGTTTTCTGGCGTGAATATAAATATGATGTTGATTAATATGATGTCGATTCATATTTTAAAAGCATTACATTCCAACTATTGTGCATCATTATATCCTGGTTCACCAGTTTTATTGAATACAATATTACCACGTAATATTTGATGGTTCCTCTATATTTAAAATATAAACAAGGTGGTAGTGATAATTCAAATATAATTATTTGGACTTTCAAGAAGCCATTACATAAGCAGCATTATCATGCCCTCTATACCAGGTGAAACATGTGGTTAGAAAAACTATCCATACCCACCCCCTGGCAGAGTCATTGAAAGTACAAAGGAGGCGAGGTGTCTTAAAAGCCAATAAAAAGTGTGAAGCTACATTGGAATTTCCTGAGGGGTGGGGAGTTTAAACCAAAAACCCTTCCATATGTAGGGTATGGATATTTTCTGGAACATGATGAAAAGAGCGTTGTACGTGTACACATATACACCTTTAAACCATGCCATAAGAAATACAGCCAATCAGAATACAGGAAAGCCGTTGTATATTTGACGATATTACAACCAACCTTCCCATCATGCACTGTGCATATGTCACATTGACTGTGCTGGCTACTCTATTTTCTACAGCAAGGTATTAAGGCGAGAGTCTACAGTATATCAAGAAAATACAAGTGAAAAACAGGATATTCCATGGTGGACCCCAAGAAAGTGTTGCATGTATCTTTTAGGTGCATATTTCTCCAGAGAGGTTTTCAAATGAAAATGAAATTCATTGCTATAATGTGCAGATTAAGTTGAAATAAGACAATGTGGGAAACAGCTGGTGCCTAATGGATCACAAAGGGAACCTCTGATCATGAAATAGGGGAACACCATGGAGACAATCAACCACTCTGAGGGTGTCTACAACAAGGAAAGGAAAACCCACAATCAAATCACACGGGTTGGGGACTCTCATTTTCCTAACATTTTTGCCTTCATTAGAACTATAGTACAAATTTGAAACAAATACGAAAGTGAGAAAGTGTGGTTCGCTGAAACTCAAAACCCTGTCAAAATTACACAAATGAAGAATATTGTAAACAATAGCCTTGCCAAACAATTATTTTTATACACAGAGTAAATTTTCCTTTTCTGTTCATTCTACGTAATACTATACGTCAGCAAGCCTTCAATTAGACAAAATTGTGACAGAAAACTTCCTCGGACGTCACAGAATCGAAGCCCAACAATGTAGTCTAAATTTTCACTTCTTGTCGCTTCAGGCTATTAACGTTGGTGAATCCACCGAAATGTGACCAACTCCGTTACTATAATATTAGCTTAACGTTAATTAACATCATGGCAAAAGATCACAACTAAAAGAAGATGAGTGGCATGCATAAGGACTTACGATTTTTGTCAACAATACCGCAGAAGCCTACCTAGTTAATCGATCGTGCGGGAGACTTATTTGCAACACAAGGGGAAGCATACTATCGAAGTTGCGGTTTCGGAAATTTCCATTGGTTTCTATCGATCTGAAATTAAAGTGAACCGAAGAGAACGAGATTTAAGCTTAAATCAAGCGTAAACAAGACAAAACGTTTTCAGTAAACACACGGGCATAATTTCCCGGGGTATTCACAAGAACTCAACCTGAAATAAGCTTACGTACATCTCGAAAACAACATTTATCTTGAATAATGAGGAGTTAAACCACGCAAATTAAAGGTTATCCCAGTTGGCTAGGAAACGATATTTAGAACAGCAGTAATCATCTCAAAACAAATGGCATAAGCTTATGTAAAATTATAAACACGCTTCACGGGTTAAAAATACACATATCAGACCATAAACACGACGTAAGCATCTGTAAGAAGATCAAGAAATGGTTTGCTGATCTATCTACACGCGTACGAAGTAGTTGTCTTTACTATCCCTACCTTGCCGTGCGTAGATCAGTTTTGTTTCCAACTACGAGGATTGGTGTTGTAGGCATGTAGTGCTTCAGTTCCGGAACCCATACTGTTGAAACGTTTTGGAAAGAGCTGGGATTCGAGATGTCAAAGAAGACGAGAAATACATCGGTTTCTTCGTACTCCATGGGACGAAATTTTAGGAAATCAGCTCCGCAGATCGTGTCCCAAAACGTTAACACATAACTCACTCGGTCCACGGTCGTGTTAGTGAAGAATGGATCTTGTACAGCTGGTAAAATCCTCGCTCGTCCTGGGAATAATGGTGTGTCATCTTCACAGGCAAAGTTCTCATTGTACCAGCGAATCAGAAAGGAGGTTTTACCAACGCTGCCGTCTCCTACAACCTTAATTTTCAAGCGACGCATAGTTCAGCCTTCAAAATGAATTCAACAATACAAAACTGAGCAAAAGAGCCCAGTTCATGTGGTCACTGAACTGCTACGACACGGCTCAAAACAATCTTTTGAACACCCTTTTGAAATGAATATTAGATTCAGGCTTCTGCGGCCAAATGCGAATTCGACCAATCGGCGACGTTCTTTTATGGCCCAGACAAAAGCCGCATGAAGATAATCACTTTTCTCTCACGCATCGCACAAAAGGATCACGCAAAAACGAGGGAAATTTTAATTCCGTCGTTTTTGATTGGCAGCTACTTGCTACTATTCCTAGGGTCTCTCATTATTGCAATGTAAAGGATTACGACGCTAGCTAATTTAAGGCTATGAAATAATCTACAAAAGGTTGGCGGCAATTTTAATCGACCTGCAAACAGCCTGTCAAATCGTTTTCCGGGTCTATTCAGACACAAAATTTGCATTCAGCTTTACCGTCCTCTGCCTCGGCTATACAGTATTGTCTATCTTTCGTTATCTTAGTAACAAACGCATAATTGTTTTATTTCATATTATCTTATTTTCGTCTTTGTTACCTTTGAAAATCGATCGATGCCCAACGAATTTCTGTCGAGGTCTCCGTGCATCAAAACGCCCATTTTCAGTGAACTATTATACAAATGTTATATAGTATTGTTTTTCCTTTTGTACAGACAAAGCGGAAGCTGTGTCCACCCTTCTTTTTTTATTAAAAGCAGGAAGTTATTTTTTCTTCAGAATTTTCAACCAAGCACATTTTTTTTTAATAACGGCAGTTTGACAGACAGTGTTTCAAATTTGCATATCAATACGGTAGAACATAATAGAAGCGAACCAATTATTCTGACACAAGCTGCTGAAACATCATGACTTTTCTTGAGTTTCCGCTGAAATTTTTTCTGATTAGTTACAGGCTAAAACCTGGTGTGATGGAGTTTCATTATTTGTTATGAATCCGCCCGGCCGCAAAAAAGTAGATATATTGAAGATGAAGAGGAACTGATAAAACTGTTTTGGTATCAGTTTCTTTGAAAAAATAAATAATGTAAAACGATCATTTGCTGCTGGACAATAATGTTTAAAAGTGGTCCGCTTTTAATTGTGAAATCGTTTTGCGATCGATTCCGCAAATGAAAACGAATTAAAAATCATGTGAGTAATTTTTCCATCTCAGGCTCCTCACAGAAGGAGCCCAATAAATTAAAGAACGAAAAAATCCAAATCGACCTCGGATATGAACTGTCGAAGACTGCTTTACAGCTCATTTATAGCTCCTTTATCGGGCTCCCGCTTTCCCGTGGTGGTGGAGGGGGGAGGGGGGGGGGAGAAGGGAACTCCCATATAAAAAGGACGGGGGTGTTCGTCGTACCTTATAGGTTTCTAAAAGGAGGTTTAGGCGCCTCTTAGGGTGTGCGTTCAGCCTCAAAAGATTCCCAGCAGGGACTTTTGCGGTTCCTTTTAGGGTATTGAGCCACAGG
>Ga0126338_10004083_pt1 | contig 10332 bp, 5 predicted proteins | sample OrbCmetagenome_2_FD_92529 | JGI IMG/M metagenome (GOLD analysis project Ga0126338, IMG submission 92529) | Coral microbial communities from Petempiche,Puerto Morelos, Mexico - Orbicella C C metagenome | ecosystem: Host-associated > Invertebrates > Cnidaria > Coral | place: Petempiche,Puerto...
ACTTGCTTTATTTTCTCCGACCGGTTTCGTCTGATCATACAGACTTCATCAGGGAGTTTGAACAAGATACATAAAGGAACTTATTTTATACCTATTCTTTAGAGTACAAATCACGTTCCGACTGGGGTGTGAACAGCAAAAAACACCTACAAAATTGCGTGCAGGATATGACTAAAATCCTGCGAATGTGCAATGTTTAATTTTGGGGCTCACGGATTTAACGTTAAATCCGTGAGCCCCAAAAACATTAACATGAAAATGAACCTGTGGGCGGAAAACATTTTCATATGAACGTACGGTTTCACACGAAGACTTGTTTTGACACAGAGGCAAAAGGCAACTCGGAATTGGAAATGGCCTGTTCGTTTGTCCTAAGAATTTAACGTGATCTGCCGCGAAGTCATGTGAGAAGTTATTTTCTAGACTACTGTAGACTATTTGTGTTCTGTTCTGACCCCCAGTCACGCCCCAGAATATTAAGTGCCGCCAGACGTGATACATGAGTGACATATTAGTAAACAGTTTACGCGCGTCACTGTAAGTGCATTTAAATTTAGCAGCTCAGATAAATCAACGTGCGAATGCCCTGGGGGAATACTGACGATACTTCGCACATGTTATTGTAGCTCTTCCTGAGAATTTTTCATTTTACTGCTTGGGATCTAAGGGAAGACACACAGATGATATGGCCGTGACCTTTAAAGGCACTGTCTGTCATCGCTTTGTCAATATAATGATCATTTAGAAAATGGAAATAATATTCTGTAGCACGGCCATGTAAGGGCAAATGTTTCTCACAGCGTTCTTCCAGAAGTGTCCGCAAAACTGCGCGAAGTACAAATACTCTTGTTTGTCAGTAGAGGGTTAGCGATTATGAGCTTCTCATTATTAAAAGAGTGAAGCGAATAAAAAATAAAAAAGATAATTAGGTAAACAACATTAATGGTAACGCGAGACGCTCGCCAATAAATTATTCCAGGCATGAAACAGTTTGAAAAAACTCTTGAATATGGGTAACATGGGTAAACATGGATGACTATTCGGCAAACATCACATCACGATAGGAAATTGTCTAACTTAGTAAGCCAGTTTTGTAGTTCAGTCCACAACAAAACACATTACAAGTCCTATTTTTGTTACCTTTCTTTGAGAATATTTTATATTCATGCTGTAAAGATTTACATATTAGAACAGATACGCGCCAGTGGTCAGGTCAAGAAGGTGGGGTCCCCTTTAAAAATATTCCTTTGTGTGTGTATATAGAGTGCATGCGCGAGTCTCTGTCTGCGGCCGGGCGTTTAGCGGTAGAGGGTTTCTGCACAGCGATCTTAATTCTGCATTTGTGAACTCCAACAGCTCTTTTAACAGGTACTGGTTGACCTTTTACTTCTCAATGCAAGCGTTATGCGTGAGTGTGTGATGACAGCGCTGTGTTGCTCGCTGCAGAAAGATGGACGCTGTCTATCAAACTTGACTACGTGACTGCCGAAGTCAGCTAAGGCGTTGTTCATAGCGTTCGTTGGTTCGAGAACATTTCGCTTGCTAGCCTTAATTCGGTTTCGCATTGGTTGTGTGCTTTTCGTTTTAGGATGCCTTACAAACAGTGGTACGAAGATCTTGATCAAATCAAGCGCCGTTGCAGAGGCGGTGGGCTTTTTGAAGACCCTGAATTTCCTGCCATCGACAGCAAAGTCTTCAAGAAGCGCGTACTGCCTGGCGGTCAGTCTTTCGAATGGCTCCGGCCCCAAGTAAGTGCAGAGTGGATTTCGTTGTAATCCTTCGGTTTCACGTTGGAGCTGGAGAGATTAAGTTCTTGTTTGTCTCTAGCGTTTCTTTGGAAGATTAAAAATATTGCTGGGAATCGCTGAATAGAATTGTTTTATTTTCAGGCGTAAACAAACGTATAAATAAGTCTTACTTCTGAGATGTTTAAGTTTGTATTAATATTCCAATGCAAGCCAAAGTGTGAGCCGTTTCCAGTTATCATGTTCATTTTTTATTGATTTACTTCGATATGAAGCTAGTGCCTTGGAATGAAAATATTCACTCGCAATCCACTCGTGGAATATAATGTGGGAGAATGAAGAAATAACGCGCTCTTGCTTAAGTCTCAGTCTGGTCTTCTAGCGTTAATTAATAAGAACGCTTCTTTTGTGTCCCCTGGGAAATTAGCTCCATTTCGTGAACTTGTTTTAACAAAAGACTTCCTATAATTTTCCGACTGTTGGTAGAAGCCTTTGTTACGACTGTTGTTTGTGTGTTAAGAATTGTTCAGGCTGATGACGAGCTTGTTATATTTGAATCAAGCAATGTCTCCAGAGAACTCTCTGGAACCAGTCACATGTACTGTATAGCACATACATCATTAAGCTTAAATTTGCATTTCCTACCGCCAGAATCCCTCAAACCCTGCTGTAAGGATTCTTTCGCCACAGTTGCAACCTTTGTCAGTGCATTAAAGCTAAGGCTTCTATTGACGGACTGACAGTAATGTTCTGAGTTCTACCTGCAGTCCTAATTTCTTCAAGTGACATTCTTTGCATACAAGTGTTCCCTAGGGAGTATTATGCTAATTACTGTACGCCCTGTGAACTTTCTTTTATCATGGAATTTCCCAGTTTGCCAAAGTGATAGATGCATACATGTCAGAGTCTTATATATAATAAAAAGAAAATTTCTTTGATCATTTTTCCATATATACATGTATCTGGTGACAAAGTGTTTGCCTTGTATTTTTCTTTCACTTGACCTTAGAAGATGAAAGGTGAAACTAAGACAACAGTGGGAGCCGTTTTAACTAGAGTCTTTTTTTATGCAATATATTTGGTAAAAAATATTAACACCCAAAGCATTTTGAGGAAATAATTGGAAAAAGAAATGTTGAATGCACTAATAAATAGTTTGCCCTTTTTTATGGCAATCATCTCGTAAGCTACAAAGTTGGCTCTCAATTTACAGATGATTTCAATTGTTTGTTTACACCTGCTTGCTTGTATCATAAACAAGTAGGCTACTGTTTTACATGGCTTGCAGACCATGAAACAACTGTCTTGATTCTTTTTTAAGATGATGATAATGTTGGTAATAATAATAATAATAATAATAATAATAATAACAACAATAATAACAATAATAACAATAATAACAATAATAACAATAATAATAATAATAATAATAATAATAATTTATTTCTGGTGCAGTACATCAGTAAAATCTCAATGCTCTTACAAAGTAGTGATAAATGTAGGATCCAGTGAAACCTTTGCAATTATTAGTTATAATTTAAAAATTAAACAAGAACTAGACTGACATGCTCAAAGATTAAATGAAAAAGTTTTAAGTCAGTTTTTATAAAACAGCCACCCTGTTATTACTGTCACCTTGTTATATATTATGGCCACTTTATTCTGGCCCAAATAGAAGCTCAATCAGTCATTTCCTTATTTGAAGAACCCCTTTAACAGAGTATGGCCACCCCATTTTTGTGACCCAGTGGTGACTGGATTAACAGGGTGTCACTGTAATGCGTAATGAGGACTTGCAGAATAAGTCATTGAATGTAAAAGTTGCAGTACGTGTAAATTTTTTTTTCGAGTCTAAAGGTCCTTTTATATTTCAGGAACTTTTAGATGCCCAAGGAGAAGGACAGAGAGCCAAGATGTTGGTGGGTGGGGCATCTCGCCTCGACATTAATCAAGGTATGTTAGGAGACTGCTGGCTGTTGGCGGCAATTGCTTCCTTGACCCAGGAAGAGAAATTGATGGATAAAGTTCTTCGCATTGGCAAGTATGATGAATTTGGGAGTCCTGGCTACTGTGGTGCATTTCAGTTCAGCATTTGGCAAGATGGAGACTGGGTGGACGTGATTATTGATGATCGTTTACCAACATACAGGAAGAAACTGGTTTTCATGCATTCAAAAGACAAGAATGAGTTTTGGTGTGCCCTGCTAGAGAAAGCATATGCAAAGTACGTATAATACATTGTTTTGATCCAAGTTACCATGTAGAGTATATTGTTGCTGAGCAATGATTTTTAATTAACAATTGCTGTCCAATAAATTTTTATCCATTCAATTTTGGAACAAAATGATCTTGCTTCTTGCTTGCTGGGTAAAATGCTCAAGACATTCTAACACCAGATTGCTTTGTCAAAATTTAGAGTTGTTAATAAAAGCTCTTTGGCCTTGAAGGTATTTCTGACATTGTAAGGATGCAACGTTTTTTGCCTCTGGGTTAACAACTGTTTTGTAGACCTTCATTGGCCTCCAAACTGCTTTTAACACTTGATTATGAGCTGTGCAAAAAAATACTTCAATCAGATATAAAGCAGCCTGAGCTATGTATTACTCAAATGCAACATTGATCCCATCACAAGTAAAGCCAGATTCTTTTGTTTAGAAAAGTTGTGTTGTGACAGGCGAGTTTTCATCTAAGGTTAACTGCAAACCAGAGGAAAAAAAAGTATACTAAGTTCAGGGCAGTGGCGAAAAATCAATTTTTATTTCACTAGACTGAGGAATTCAAAGACACAAGAAAATGGCTTAAACTAAGACATACATATAACACAGACCTTGACTTGACAACATATGTTCTGTGTTTCTCCAGACTGCAAGGGTCGTATGAAGCTCTGAAAGGAGGTCAAACTATTGAAGCTATGGAAGATTTTACTGGAGGTCTGGGAGAAGATTTTGACCTGAAGAATGTTCGAAAAGGAGGCGAGAAGGAGAAGAAAGAAATGTTCACAGTTATTCAAAAGGGCTTAAGGCGTGGTGATCTCATGGGTTGCTCCATCACTGTAAGTATGAGTTCTTTGAAAGAAAGCTCAAGACCTGGGACATGTTGACAAAAAGGCACACGAGCCAGCTGCAAACTCCATGACTTAGCCAAGCAATTAGCCAAGCAACCGATGAAGGCTAAAGAGTTAGCCGAAACATCTTGCTAAAATATACAAGTCAGTGACAAAAAACGGGACTATCGATTATGTTATCTCCTGACTACATTTACTCAATTTTTAGCCAAGCAATTGATTGTTAATAATTTTTGTTTTCTTTTTAAATGATTAATAATAAGTGTAATTATTTTAACCCACATGTAACGATTTGCAATAATTTGTAACATTGGTGCTGAAAAGCCTATTTTAGGGAGCAACAATGAATGTATGTGTATATAGGTATTAGTGTGTGTATAGAGCTATAACTTAATTGTATCTGGTTTCGAAGAAACAACTTGATGCAACCATTCTTACATTGTATTCCTTTGTAGAGGGAGGCAGTGCGAGAGCCATGAGATTTGGCACTTGAATTAACCCTGCTTGATCAATCCAGAGTCTTGTACTTGTACACTTAACTTGTACCAATAGCTAGGCTGTAATGTACACGTGGTTGAATCATGTCTTGCTCTCAACCTTTCGCGACAGAGTGGGTAGTTATACTGTATAACTGATTATTATTTCGCTCTTCCAGGCTGCTCCGAATCAGATAGAAGCTAAAGGTGATCTTGGATTGGTGAAAGGCCATGCTTATTCTGTGACTGGAGCCACCACTGTAAGACAAGATCAACAATGATAAGATTTTTTCTTTATAGTTCTATTTACAAAACTAATTAATGCATGTTACTTTTAATAAAGAAAATAAAATAGGAAAGGATTTTCAAGTTTTGGTATTAAGCAACTAGAAACTAGCAGTCTGTGAAATTGTCATAGATCTGTTAATAGGATCAATATTATACAGCAGGGTGTGTATATTTGTTAAGAATGAAGGCTTGGACATGATTATGTATTGTAAGTTGTACATGTATATAAGGAAGGGACCACATCTACAGTGTATGTAGAGCTAGACCACAAGAAAACATATTTCTCTCAAGAAACTTAGAAGATGCCAAACCTGGGCAGGTGCAGTGGGAGTTTTTGCTGTACCTTTTAGGGTATTGAGCCAAAAAAAGAATTTGTCAGGAGATAAATGAATGTGTTGTTTTAGGATTGGCACCTCTTAGGGGTGAGAAAAACGCAAGCCACACCCACAAAACATGATCTTGGTACCTCTTAGGAGAGGTTCAAGTTTGAGTTTTGAAGGATCATTGAAATAGTTCTAGCCCCTTAAAGTAGAATGATCTTTTTTCGTATCACCCATTCAGAGTACATATAGAAGTTTGAAATAAAGATTGAAATTAAATTTCCCATAATAAATTAATTTTATTTAGTCACTTGTTCTGTTTTTTGTCTGTGAGCACTGATTTCTGTATGTGTATGTTTTTGTCTTCCCAGGTGAACGTTTATGGCAGAGAAGTGGAGTTGGTTCGTGTGAGGAATCCTTGGGGTAATGAGAGAGAATGGGAAGGACCGTGGGGAGATAAGTAAGTGGTTTCAATAAGTTATGTTTGATAATGGTTAGTTCTAGAGTAGTGCAATATATAAATCCCTTGGGATAATTAGAGGAAGATTGAAGTTAAAGTTTAACCCAGTTGTAGCATAAGAAACCCCTGAACTAAATGTTAGGGAGAGGGAAGGAGCATTACCAAGGAGATAAAATGAGTAGTTCAAATAAGTTGTGTTTGATAATGATCTCTGTAGGGGTAGTGGAAAAAAATCCCTGAGATAATAAGAGTTTAATCCTGGGGTAGTGTAAGAAACTTCTGAACTAAATTTTAGGGACGGGGAGGAGCATGGAGAGACAAGTGAGAGGTTCCATTAAGTTATGTTTGGGTTAGTGTGATAAATTGTTAGGGTATTAAAGTGGTTAGCTAGTTTAAGTTATGTTTGAAGAGGCTTAGCCCTTGGTTGGTAGTATTCCAAATTCCTGGGATACTACTGTATGTGATCAGGAATCAGAGAGAATGTGCTTGGAGAGATACACTGTAATTGTGTTTCTGTCATAAAGTTTTGCCTCGAGGCATTCCAGATTCCTGGGGTAATGATAGGAACTTGATATATTGAATCTCTGGCATTGTAGGAAGGAAAACTACGCTTCTCCCCTTCTCTTTCATTTCTTTCTTTTTTTAGCTCTAGCACTAGCCATTAAATTGTTATTAATAAATGAATGAATAAATAATAACTAGATAAGGAGTTCTTTTATATCAAAGTTACTCAATACACTGGTTGTTTCTTTAAGATCCTCTGAGTGGAGAAAGCTCTCTGAATCAGAAAAGAGAGACTTGAATTTGACCTTTGCAGATGATGGAGAGTTTTGGTAAGTTCCCCAAAATCAAAATTTTAATGTTTTACACTCAATTGTAGCAATTACATGTGGTCACTTTCAAGCAACCATTGTTGGTTAATTAAAGTTTCTTGGTCACTTTTGCAATACAGGATGTCATTGGATGATTTTGTTACATACTATGACAAGTTGGAAATTTGCCACTTGGGCCCAGACAGCGCCAAAGGCACCGGAAATGCTAACAATTGGGAAGGACGTGCTGAGAAAGGTGCCTGGATTCGAGGTTCATCTGCTGGTGGTTGTCGTAACTTCCTCAATACTTTTGCCATGAATCCTCAGTACAGGTACCATTCAGTATTGCTTTTCTTTGTGGGACATTGACAAAGTTAATAATGATATTTCACTCGTAAGTAAAAACAAATAAAACCAGAGAATAGCCCTCCCGGCTGGCACACATGCTAGTTTTTTCTCTTCTGAACGAATTTGTCTTCAACAACATTAACCTCAAAACCTGACAGTCCAAAGTTGGTCTCAATAATTTTTGCCACTTTATGTGATGTGGCTGATATTATATGAAGCTAGTACATGTACAGTTTAGCAGCTACCTTCACCAGAGGGTAAAAGGAAAAGAGGCCGCCTGAAATCCACCTGGAGGAGGACTGCTGAGGCAGAATTTAAGTCTCTTCCTTAACTGGGGGCAAGCTTCAAGGCTTGTTATGTACCGACAGGAATGGAGGAAACTTGTTGATGCCCTGTGTGCCACTTGGCATCCAAAGGACTGATGATGATTGGATAATGCAATTCAAGAGTTTTCATTGGCTTTCCGGGGCGTTCTTATTTTTGTAAAGGTCATGCTGCCGAAATAAAGATAACTAAAATAATACAAAAATAATCGTTAATTCACACACATGTTAGATATGAGATGATTATAGCCAACTCGTCACTATGCACTGTGTTGGCTACAATGTATCAATCCTCTCCTATCTGAACTGTGCTCTTAGAATAAATGTTCATTTTATAGCTGTTTTAACAGAGGATAATTGTGAAGGTCACAGATAAAGTGAAATGGTAGGAGTTTAAAATGCAGTGTGAGGCCCCTTTTGTTGAAAGCCTTCTACACCTCCAAAAGCCTTGAGGGAAAAAAATGTCTTTGGGGCTAAAATAATATGATTTAGCTTAATGTTAAATTAATTAATAGAATACATGGATTTAAATCTTGTACAGAGTTGATCTCCAAGATGCAGATGATGATGAGGATGACAAATGCTCGTTAACAGTGGCACTTATGCAGACCAAGCGTCGTAAATTAAAGGCAGAGGAAGGAAAGCCCATGCTGACCATTGGCTTCTCAATTTACAAAGTACTTCTAATTAATTATTTATTATTAATTCAAGGGCATAGCTAGGGGGGTCCTGGAGTGTCCGTAATCCCCCCTCCCTTTGTAAGCCTTTTTTAAGGAAACAACCTACATCAGGTGGCAAAAACACCATGACAATCTGGTGAGTACTGTCACTTTGACACAGTGTGACCCCTCTTTTGAAAAATCTTGGCTGTGCCCTTGTAATTATATTTTCACAGCTCTATTTCTCACTTCATCTGTTCATATAATATGAATTATAACTTCAGGCTGCTTCGTGGCCCTAGTATAATTCTCATCGTCTAATATTTGAGTACTGAATCTTAAGGGCTTCCTGCTTTTATTTTCAAGTAACCCACCATGCCTGACCAATGATGTCTAAGTTAAAATCATAACTTAAGAGTTTTTTTAGAAGTACCGGTAATGTGAGTGTTTGAAGCAGTCCAAATCTACAATTAAGACACCATGGAGAGACAGATAGTCAGGGATTGAAAAAAAAAAAAAAAAGAATTTCAGCTTGCTCTTTGGACTAGCAGCTCTCAAATTTTGCTTGCCCTGCAGGCAAGCTTTAGTTTACTTTTGTTCTTAATTTGGCTGGCAGACAACTTATCTGGGCCCTTGCCCGTCATGAAAATGCAAATGAAAAGTTACAAGCCCGTCAGGAAAATCAACTGGATTCGGAAGACTGGACGGCACTTTATTTGAGCCCTATAGAGATAATAGTCAGTAATGTAAATTAAAGATTTGCTGTCTGTAGATCACAGATGAGGATTTGAAAGGTGGCAGGGCAGACAGAGATTTCTTTGCTTACCATGCGTCCACTGCACGCTCTCCAGTGTTTATTAACAGCCGTGAGGTGACTGGTCGTTTCCTGTTAGATCCTGGATCCTACCTTATCATTCCAACCACCTTTGAACCTGGCCACAATGGTGAATTCCTTGTGCGAATCTACTCTGAAAAACCTGTAACAACAAGGTATGGTTAACTTTTCTTTGTTTTATTCTTGCTTTACAAATTTAATACAGTCAGTAAGCATTGGGGCTCTTCTCATAGGTGTGCCCCTGCTGCCCTCGCCCCCCCCCTTCCTAAACTTCCCTGCCTCTCTTTCTACTGTTGTATCAATGTGACAGTTGTCTGTTTTTTCCTTCTAAATGGGGTCTCTGCTGGGTTTCCAGGATTTGCTAACCATGAGTCGATTGGTCTTCATCTGGGAGCTGACTGTCCATAGTGGAAGCTCCTGGATGTCTCAGTAACCCAGTCTCCATTTTGAGAGACAGTTCCTAGCAAAACAGATGTATTCATTTGTCACGTCCTGTACCTTTTTATGTAGTCAGTCAATTTTATCATAATTAAGCATAGCGGCATTGTGATTACTGAGAATAATCTACATGCGTGAAGAAAATCTCCTCCTTGTCCATGCTATTTCTGAAAGTTTATTAAAGGCTTTTCAGCTCATTCAAGAACAGTTCACCCTGCTTTAAATATCTTTCAGAGTGAAGATGGGGGCATCTTATTAATAAACTAAGTGTTCAACTCCCTGAAATGAACTTTTCCTAGGCCTGCAATGTTCTCACTGCAGCAATCTTTCTGAAAAGGAGAACTTGCCTTTACTTCAAGTGAATGCTGTAAGAAGCCAATTAGCAATTTTTTTTCAGAAGGGTGTACCTGTGAAGGCAATTTCAGGAGTAACTTGTGCCACAATGCTACATGTGACTTGACTTTTAGCTGTAAACCCCTTGGAGTATTGGGTGGGAATGCTACAATTGCGAAAAATCATCTGAGTGGTGTATACATAGCATTCATTCAAGCATTCAAGCATTCA
>Ga0126338_10004085_pt1 | contig 10328 bp, 7 predicted proteins | sample OrbCmetagenome_2_FD_92529 | JGI IMG/M metagenome (GOLD analysis project Ga0126338, IMG submission 92529) | Coral microbial communities from Petempiche,Puerto Morelos, Mexico - Orbicella C C metagenome | ecosystem: Host-associated > Invertebrates > Cnidaria > Coral | place: Petempiche,Puerto...
CTTGCCCAAGTTTTCAAACTCATTAATAATTCATGAACCCCAAAATGGAAGTCAAACTACAGGCGTGTTTTAATGTACTAAACCCATCTTGACTGTAGTTCTCTTAGTGCTGATCACTTTCATGTTTACGCCATTATATTGTAATGCTTCCAAAACTTTTAACTTCTTCATTCCACTTTTAGGATGTTGTACAGTTTGTAATAATTAACATGGATGAACTCCCAAGTTGATGTTGTTCGTTCATGAACTTATTTCCTAGTTCCTGTATTACACACTGGGTATCTTCGTTATTATACAGCCTTGAGTCAATTTGTTCAATTCGCCAAAGATCGCGTTCGACTCCTTGAATGTTCACCTGCATCTTGTCTAGCTAGCTCCACGAAATCATTGTGAAGAAAAGCACGAGAAATTTATAACACGCAGAATTAACGACAAGTCGCCTTCCCACTTCAGTTTTGACATAGGCAGAAAACAGAGATCTACCTGGATTGTAGCATCAAAAATGCTGGCTTCTTTTTTGCAGTAGAAATATGTGACTTCTTTTCGTGTACAATTTCTACAGCTTTAATGTATCGTTGTTGGGTTAAGTTTTGTACAGAGAAACTGGAAAATGCTCCCAGAAAATTGCTAAAATTTAACGAAATAAACATAGCGTTTTCGTGCCCAACGCGGCTACTTTTAATCCTGGAAGGAAATTTGATCTGGGCAGATTTTGATCACGTGCTAGGCAACCACTTGTGAGCCATGAGCGCGCGTCACGCAATCAACAAAACAACACTATAAATTGTAATTTTCGTCAAGCTTCATCTAAACACTCGATTACCCTTGAGCCTAAAATTTACCTTTTCTTCTCAAAATCGTTATCAAAAATTTAGTTGGCGAACAGCTTGCCTGGGTCCTTCCCCGTGGGGCAAGTAAGGAGAGAAAGTTACTTGCCCGAAGGGAAAATCTACTTGTCCCGGACGACCAGACGGGGTTTTTTTTTAGCCCTGCATAAGAACTGATAAATGAAAACTTCAAATCTAGGCCAGGTATCGCTACTCTCTGGAGGGGAGTCGCAAGTCTACCACAGGTTCCATCCCCTTTCTGATGAGACTTTGTCGACTTTCAACCATGCTGGGATGAATGTTGTCCTGCATACTACCAATCCTAAAGGCTTTTATAGTAAGCCAACACTTCAATTAAAGTCTAAAGAAATTCTGTAGCATGACATAACCAAATATTTTCTACTCTCCTTTGATAAGTTAACAGTCCATCAGATTTCAAACAGGTTTTCCAAACCCATTTACTAATATTATTCATCAAGTTTAAACAAAGCAAATCATGACCGTGACTGTGTTTGGATATCTGATCTTAATTAGCATAGATTTTTACCATTTTAATTCTTTATTTCTCCTTAGTTTTAGTTTTGATTGAGAAGATAATTATGTCAAACACTCAAGACAGTGTTTGAGCAAATTTCCAACCACCTTGAAGTTCATCAAAAATACTCTGCTACAAATCATATTTTCAACTCTCTTCTCTGTGTTTGGTCAAATGTGGTCTATCTGGGTCTTTCGTGTTTGATGTATTTCTTCAAACAACCAGAACATGGTCGAAGAAAAGGCAGGTGTGAGAAAGTTATATGATAATTTATGGTATATCTAGCTAGACTCCCCCTTTCATCTAAGACACAAACAAAACTTGAAACATCAATCATTTCAATCATCTAACAAAGTGAATTTTCGAGCTACTGTGAACGGCCAACTTTTTTCCGCATTGTTCCACGCTTAAAACATTCAAGTCAAATTGAACCAATTAACGTTTAGAGAGTGAACACGTCAAGTCTTGACAGCTCCGCCTGAATGTTTCTGCGCATGAAACACAGGTTTTGAAAACATTGCGTCAAGTTCTTTGTAACTTAAGTGCAGTTCCCTGAAATAAATAAGAACAAACATTTCAAAATTTCCAAAGGGTATTAAATCTGCGAACCGACGAAATCAGCTCCTGGAATTTGAGAATCGTCACGGTTGTACAGGACCAATTTTTTATTGACTAATGGTTTGTGTAACATCTTGAGCCAGAGAATTCTTATGTAATGGCAGGTGTTATGTCATGTGTTCCGACACCCAAGCAAGGTAAGGCGAAAACTATGTAAAGCTTTTTTACTTTTTGTTCAAACTGGAACTAAGTTAAATCCCAGAAATAATTACCCGTATAATTCACAACATTGAATACACCGAAATAAAAATTCAACATCACTTTTCCGTAAAATGTTGTTACTAATACATAAGCAGAAATAGAAAATTAAAAGAACAATTTCAGTATTTGAAAACAGCAAAATTGAAGATTTCTCGTAGAAGGAAAGCCAGTTCATTGTTTAGTGTCAAGCTGCTACAAGGGTTTGGCGGTTATCTTCTGCAGTTTTATCTCGCATCAGACTTGACGTGTTCACGCTCTAAACGTTAATTGCTTCAATTACAAAACGCGACAGTTTGTCTAGACAAACTTGATGTGTTTTAAGCATGGAACAACACAGAAAAACAGTTGGCCATTCACGGTAGCTCAAAAATGGTAGTATTGTAAATCTACCTTCTTCTGCAAGGTTGGAGGCCTGACGCATATTTGCCTCGCCCTTGTTCAGATATTCGAAGCTTGGCCTCAGTTGAAGTATACCATGTATGGGAGTAAGGTGAAGTTCTCCTAATAAGAAGGAGTTATGAATAATGTACACTGTATGCTATTTCAATAATAAATTATGAAAAATATCCTGGCTAAAACTGAGAAGAGAAATTTATAGGTCTACTGAAGGAGAAAGATGCCATCCTCCAGTATTTTTTATGTGTACTTTGCCTAAACAACTTGCTGGAACCCATTGACACAATGCACATACAGCAGCAATGAGAGAGTGAAGCTGATTATCTCCCTTGATCTAAAGTTCATAACAAACAGTTACACCAAACCAACTCCCACAAATTAATGATCTTTGATAACTTGCAGTGACTTTCTTGGGAAATCCCCGTTCAATTTCCAGAAAAATTTTCGATAAAAAAAAATCCCTAAAATCAATGCCTTAGTTTCCCTTTTCAATTTTTTTCTTTATCAAATTATCTGCTCTAATTTTCTCAACTGGAACAGAACCTACATGTACATAAATGATACAAGTACATACCTTCTCTTAGAATGCCAACAGAATAGCGGCTCACATCCTCTGTGGCTCGAGATGAAGTAAGGACCTGCTTATCCATCTTGTCACTGAGATGACCCAAAAGAAAACGTAGTATTCATCATTCCTCTCTCCCCCAGATAAAAAGATTATTTAATATTTTTATTGCTATTCGGATTTTAAAATTTGGACGAGACACAAATATACCAGACACAGTGTCCAACAATGTACACCAAAAACAAAAAAAATAAGAGGGCACTGCCTTACCGGTGTACACGAGCTACATGTACATAAGTACATGAGATGGTAAAGGGAATGGTTTTTTTGTCATTATGGTCTGAAACAGGTTATAGATTTTAACCATTATGGTCTTGAATAGGGTACACTGTGCATGTTTTGTACACTAAACTGGAATGAAGTTTAATTGAAACTACTTTCCACACCATTAACTTGATGAGAAAATATTCAAATGAAGGGTAGGTGCCAAGCAAGTCTGGACAAAATGTAAATAGAGTGGGGTAACCAAAATCGTGGAATCTGAACCCTCTTGTCAAATGTTTAGGCAAAAGGAAGCTATTCCTGGTTGGCCGAGGTCATGTAGCAGTATTAGAGAGATGTACAAATTAATATTTAGAGGACTGAAATAGGATAATGGTTAAATTTGACTCAGGTCTGAAATAGGGTAAGGCTTTCTTCAAATGCACTGCATAACCCTGCTGAAAATGTTTGGAGGTAAACCCTGCAAGGAAAGAAATCAAATAACTTGAAAGCACCGCAGGATGTATGTGAGGCCATAGCCTGTGGCACTTGCTTCTATTTAGGAGTGTGAAGATTGAGGAAACAAGTGCCTCAAGAGTTAATGACAGCCCTGGTATAGTGTATATACTAAAAGCATGGTTAAAGGGCTAATTCTAACTTTCTTAGGTTTACACACCTGGTAAAAAATGTATCTTTTTGTTCTGAAGCAGATGATGGGGTGGAACCATCCACATCATGAGCAATCTGCTCTCCTCTTGGTGCATAATAGTTTGCACTATTTGTGTTTATTGATAACTCCAGTTCAACCTGTAGTCAAACAAACACAACCAACCAAAAAAGGTTTGAAATCATGAAATATGGCATGTGATAATACGTGTATAAGGTTAGAAAGAATCCACTTTTGATACAAGTTAAAAAATGAACTTACAAGGCAGTACAACACTGATTACTGAATCACATGAAACTTACAGCTACAGTCTCTGTGCACTTGTCTTAATGATCATATCATGTGCTCATTGATCATTCACAAGACAGAAGCAGTTACTGAACAGCAAAGCAAATATACATGTAGATAAATGCAACTATGGTATGTACAGCAAATAAAGAAGCGAAACTGGAAACTCGTGTCTGCTGAAGAGGGGCATTGTCAAAGGTCTTTGAAATGCCATACTCCCATAAGCGATCACCCAAAATGTCATGCCTAGCTGGTCCCAACCGGAGGTTCCACTGCGTAAAATTTTGTTGACAGAGGAGCTGGTACAATTTGAACACTCTTTTGTACCTTTGTGATTGCACTGCTAATAACTTCTGAAAACAGAATATTTTTAACTCTGTTGATCCACTTCTCACACTGAATTCAATTCCCACTTTGAATTTTCTTTAGACAGCTTGATGAGGATCTTGTCTACTATTATCAGCACCCATACCTCATCATACATCAGTGACGGAGTCTGTCTAGATTTCTTACCTTCTGCTGCTCTGGCTTAATTCTTGCTCCAATATGAGGTATATTGTCATAAGGTATATCACCAGGACGTACTGGGTACTAAAACAAATATGAGAAGAAATTTCATTACTAAATTTTATCACGTGAACTCTTTTACCAACAGGTATATGATTGATAGAACGGTACAACTCAATAGTTCTTTAAAATAAACTTTTCTCTAACTTGGGACTTAGACCAAAGGAAAAGGAAAAAAAATAAATTTTGAACACGATATTAATATTTATAACTATATATGTTATGTTAAGCAGCATTAATTCAAGTGGTAAGACAATACTGTCCATGTACACTCTGTACATACAGTACATGCATAATCCTCTCTGTGCCTAAGTGACACATAAGGTTACAGATCACCAATATCCTTGTCAAAGCCAACTAATAGTTAAAAAGGTTATGCCTAATATCACTGAGTGGTATAAGGCTTAACTGGGTTGTTTTAGAATCTACCATAAACCCATTAATGGTTTTATGGCAGATTCTTTAAAAGGTCTTTGATCTGACCTGGCTATTTTTGTGTGAAATCCTTTTAAATATATCAAGCATTAACACCATTTATGTGACAGAATTCAGCTCTGCCTACAGTGTGTGCAAGTAACAAGTGCTGGGTTCACCATTAGTATTTCTTTTAATTTGGTGTTATTGCTTCTTTAGTGTATTGTTTGTTCTTCTATTTAAGTTTTTGTAAACTGGTACACGAGGACAGAGCTCAGTGCTTTGATTTTTGCATTATCTTGGCATATGAGGCACTTATAAAAATTAAAAAATCAACAGGAAAGTTGCTGGAAGTATTAAAGCCTTGCCATTCAACAACTTTGTGTGCAAAAAATACAACATCCTCCTCAGAGGGTATTAAAAACTTCTGCTCCCACTTACGCCTGTGGCTATAACTGAGCTCAGAGGGCGGAAGAACGAAACCTTAAACGGCTCTCAATTCTCTGAGTCAAGCAAAATTTCTTAGTAAAACATATGGCAAACGTTTATCGCTGTCAGGACCAGACTTAAATTTCGAAGGAAATATCTCTGGTGGAGTTCAAACTCATCCTTTATAACAACTTAACTAACACGAGCTAATTCGTAATACTAAATTTCCATGCAGAAAGTTTCAAGAAATTTCTGCATTGATTCATACGTTTACCATACGTCTACATGCAGAAATACCTGAAACAAGTAGAGCTTGTTGGCCAAAGTCTGGGCCAAATAAACGTCCACCTATGGAAGAATTAGAAAGATCTATGCCTTATAAAACTGCTCTCTTAGTTAATGGTGGAAGTTTGTCCACAGTCGTGATAAAGCAAACCTCCGCAACGACCGGGTCATCTTCTTCATCCTCCGCCATCTCTTTTCACCATCATGCTTGGAACATGCGCACTTTGCCACGTGCGGAGAATCTTCGAAGCTCGTCCCAGGCCTTTCAAAAGTGACACTAGCTTGTCAACCAAAGATCATCGGGAGAAAGAGAGAAAGAGAAAACAAACAGCGGTAATAAACATAACAAATAGATTACGCATGGTATATTCAAATGACGTTTTCTCTTTCTCCTGAAATTGAGGTGGCCGAAAAACAAAGATCGTTTTCCCTAAATTTTTTCTCTTGTTTTTACTGATTTTTTTGAAATTAGCAAAGTTTGATTTGTTTAACTTTGGAAAAGAAATTGTCATAGAACTTTGCGCACAATATGTTGCATAAGTTTGTCCGCCTTGTTGTCCGTCATTAATATAACGCCTGTGCAGCAGCTCTGATGATGCTGATTTCATGAACAGAGCCATGGAGATGAATGAATACTTCCGGGTGCGTGGTTACCCTGATAAGTAATTGTAATAGGACTGAGTGGAGTCCAATTCGGTCGGTTATCATAAGAGTGATAACAAGTTGTTTATCACGAGTATGATTACAGACCGAATTGGACGACACGAAGTCTTATTACCAATTAATCATAAAAATTACAATTTCCGAGGAAAGAAGAATAGCCAAGCTATGAAAGAAAGGGGAAATTTGCATTAAAATACCTACAAAGGAGATGTAAACATTCTAAGGCCACCGCGCCTCTTACCGGCAATTAGGCACCAAAAACACAAAAGCGCGCGCGCGCACGCACGTAACTACAACTTTGAATGTGATTGGCTTATTGAACTGTCCGATAACAAACTGTCCGATGACAACTTGGCAAATGAATTAGTGGAAAATAGGAGTAATTTTTAGTTTTAATTTTTTGAGTTAATTTGTAAGTTTCCCAAACAATGCTTGATCATAACCAAAACCTGTTTTTGATAGTTTCTTATTGTTTCTTTTTGTTTGGCGAGTTTGCAAAAGGAAAGCCTGACGCGTAAAAACGTGGCTTACTAAAGCTTACTACAGTTTTTCGGAGACTCAGTAGCGCGCGCAATGATTGCCTGCCAAACGTCAGTATTAATCGCGCGTGCAAAAATGACGCAAGTGATCCTAAGAAAAAACGGAAACCACTTCAGCCCTTGAAAAGCGTTAAATCACTTCAGTATACGTAGCAATAGTGTCAAACTCCGTTTAAACATATGTTTATGCCTAGGGCCTAAAACATATGACAAAAAAGCTCGATAAACAACCGCTAAAAGAGCTCTAATTTACTCTCGCTTTCTCGCACGCGATACAAGGCGTCACATGAGCGCGCGCTTAAATAAAGGGCGTGCGCAACTCAATTCTCGTCCAAGGTTGTAAAAGTCAGTCTTTGATCGAGTATTGCTCAAAAACCTACCGTACAACCCATGCTGAAAATTTCACAGTTGATTTGTAGAGGTGAATCACGTTTAGAGCCAAAATTTTTAAAAAAATCTGTAAGACCTATTTTGAGCTATTTTTGATTTCACATTTTTTTAGTTTGCGAAAAATCTGTCTTAAAGATTTTTATTTTACTTTGCATGAATGTTAAATCAGAGCCAATTGCTTATTCCTGAAATTTTGAGGTGGGGTCGTATGGGTAGAAATTGAGAAAAACGTGATTTAACTTGTTAGTGCTCAGTCTCTTCTCAGGTACTCGGTCGTTCATTTTGGCCATTACGTAACGTTTAATTGTTCAAGTTTCACATACAATGGTAAAAGACTTCAGCAAACAGTAAATAGAGAAAGTAAAAACATCTTGGAACATTTTTCAAAAGAGTTAGAAGTTGGCTGTTATAATCACAGGTCACCCAAGCGTAATATAAGAGTTTGCATGGAGAACTGTGGCTAAAATATAAGAGGTTGTACGGAGATCAGGAGTTGACATTTAAATTCGTTCTATGTATGGGTAATTTACCAAATAAAGACTCTTGAACATCTAATGGTGTCATTTTTTCTCATCCTAGAGAGTTTAAACGACATTTGAGCGAATTTTGAAAAATTTGTTCCACGGTGATAGACAAGGTAGGGAACTTCGGCCAGTTTTCGTCGTGTAGTATTAAATTTGAGCATTTTTTCAGTTTGTGAACACGTTAAGTTTGGAAAAAAATTACTAATGGTAAAAAGTACTAACGGTGCGATTTAAAGTCTAGGTTAGTAGTAACAATCTTTTATTAGGAAGCTCCATTAGCTCTATTAGGTTCTGCTTTTTATGTCGATAAACAGCTTACGTTGTTGTTTATGCGCAGATGATATATTAAAAAAATGATCATGTCAGGCCATGATTTTGGAAAAATTAAATAAGCGCCCCCCGTCTTCTCCTAAATTTGAAATAAGCGCCCCGGGCGCTAATTCGAGGATTTACGGTAGTGGCAAATCGTAGCACATAGCAGGGTACCCAGTATCTCCCAGTCAACCTCGCAGTCAACCTCGCAGCAACGTAGGATGGGATTATACGTTAATACCAACGGGACTTTGTTACTTGTGCTTTCATTGTGGCTTGTAGGTGTTGATGTAAGAAGCGTGGAGCGCGCGGTTGAGACTTTTCTGAGATCGTCGTTAACAAGTTTATCATAAAAATAACAATTTCCTCGACTGAGATTGGTTTAAAAAACTCCTATTATGGAAGGGGATTTGGGACAAAGTTCTGAAATGGATCGTACCTTACCCCTCCATATCCTATTTTCCACTAATTCACTTGCCAAGTTGTTATCGGACAGTTTGTTATTGGACAGTTTGTTATCGGACAGTTCAATAAGCCAATCACATTTAAAGTTGTAGTTTAAATCAACCAATCACATTCAAAGTTGTAGTTACGTGCGTGCGTGCGTGCGTGCGCTTTTGTGTTTTTTGCGCCTAATTGCCGGTAGGAGGCGCGGTGGCCTATGTTTACAGAACAAACGCAAAAGCTTACGCGTTCAACTAGCGCGTGCAGATATTATTCATTCACAGCGCGAAATTGAAGTCTTGTTTTCCACCCTGAAAAACTCACCTTTTCCGTTAGCTCAAAGTATAAAATTACATGTAAGAGCCCTGGTTCTTATTCCCTGCCATCGCTGTGAAAAATCTTCATGAGAATCTCGCAACTCTCACCATTTGATCACGCAACGTAACAACATCCACACGAGACCCACGACATGTGCGTGGATCCGCGCGGATATATGTCGTCAGGATGGCGCAATTTGTTCTAAAAATAGAAAAATTGTCCCATATTATAGGTGCGCGCGGATCTCAAGACTTACGGTCTCCGTCCCCGATTATGGCTCCTGGTTGGATACATTATGCGGGCACAATATGGGGCATACACGCTTTATTTTGTATAAGAATATGTTTTATAAGAATTTTACGATAACTGCAGAAATTCTCGCGCGCTCATTGGCTATTTTTTATTATCAATGAGCGGACAGACACATGAATTTATAATTTATGCGATGCCTCTTTTTATTTTTAGTTAACTTATATTTTTCATTTTTAACTTATAACAATGTAAAACATATCTAAAACAAAGGATAATAAAGCGGAAACAGATATAAAATTGAACTTCAACAGCTATATAAACCGGTTAAACAAAGCACAGAAACATGAAAAAAAAAAAAAAAAACAACAACTAATGACATGAATTAAATCTATCAGGCTCTCAGACCGAACTCTTTTGTAATGTAGTTTTTGTGGCACTCTGTGAGAGGCAATCCGTCGGGGATGACCAGCGAACACGGCACAAATGACGGCTCAGCTGCTTGAATGCACGCAACCCAAAGATGATAATGTGCATCCGATTCCCGAGCGGGCGTGCATAACTGTCCCGTTTGAGGGTCTTCACGGTAAGTCCCCCGCTCCTTTCTGGCCACACAAAAATCAAATGGTGCGTCTGTAACTGTTCTTAATGATGACTGAAGTGATCCCCTGCACCCTTATTTTAATTTTTTAACGGTAACATATTTGCGGGATCTGGTGTTAGAGATTTTGCACTTTTCCTGTTTTTCTGAGGTGTTCCGGGATTTTTGGGGGTGTTCTGGGTTTTTTTGGGTGTTCCAGAATGTTCCATGATTATCCGGGATGTTCCGGTGTTCC
>Ga0126338_10004086_pt1 | contig 10326 bp, 6 predicted proteins | sample OrbCmetagenome_2_FD_92529 | JGI IMG/M metagenome (GOLD analysis project Ga0126338, IMG submission 92529) | Coral microbial communities from Petempiche,Puerto Morelos, Mexico - Orbicella C C metagenome | ecosystem: Host-associated > Invertebrates > Cnidaria > Coral | place: Petempiche,Puerto...
TGGAGCTAGGGGAAGAAGAGAATCAGCGAAAAGACAGCGCGCAAAAGCGCGCAATGAAATCCTCTTTTATTCATACAGTAAGTAGTAATTATCAATGTATATATTCAATACCCTCGGGAATTCTTATTGTCTTCAAAAAGAATAGAGCGCATACATAATTAATAATTCTGCATGCATAATAAATGTATGGGGTTATACGGAAATCTTTCCCGATTTTGCTCCATAAGACATCGTTTGAAAGGCAATTTTCTCTAGTTTTTACTTTTGTGCAATTACTCAGCAGTTATTTACATGCCCAACAACATCTTTTTGTACGACAACTTTTTCTGTAATGTCATTGAGCCCGAAGTACGCTGTACTGAACAGCGGTATGCACCACTAAAATGTGTAGTAGACGTATGCCGCACGAAAATTAACAGACTCGATGTCCGGAATTTCTGGCCATGACCAAGAACACAGAGTTGCCGGTTAATTCGAAAACACATGCACTACCCCACAAGCGATATGAGTGTTGTTGCTATATTAGCAGTCAATAATGCAAATTCTCAACACTTGTTTTCTGTATCTTCCGTTATTTGTAGAACTAAATCTCAAGCCATTTCACAACAAGAAAAGCCTCATCTTTCTGCTATATATAAATCGTTCACCATAGTTGCCCTAAGCAACCCGCCTCTTTTCTGGTCTTTTTACTGAAAATCATTTGCCGTCAGCTCTTCTTTTTGCAATACATTGCGGCCTACCGCGCCTTCAATGGTATTTAATTGCGAAGACATGAAGAAGTTTTCTATAAACCACCTTATTACATGAAATTTTCGCGACACGTTAATTTCGAGAATTTCGGGCTTAGATCGGTTTTTAATTGACTTTGGTTTTGGTTTTGGTTTGACTACGGTTTGAGATTGGCTGAGTAGTCCAATTGGGAAGTAATTGGTTTCGTTTTGGTTTTACGACACTCATTTGAAAACCGCTCTGAAAGAATCGCGAAATCAAAGTGACTCGAACAATAAGTGTCGCAAACATAACATGCCGCGAAATGTTACTACTGCTTTTTGTCTCCACTTCAGGCAGCACTTTTTTATACAGTTCTCGAATTGCCTATTTATTGGTGCTTTGTTATTCTGTTCCAATAGCTACTTAAATTTCTTAATGCCTTGTACATTCTTTTCATATATTTTTTTATTATTACTCTCGCCTCTACTGGAATTTCTAAGCCTCCTGGAAAAAGTGGTGTGCGTCCATGGCACTGAAGAAGACTTCAGTGCCATGGTGAAATAAAAAAAAATCTTTTAAAGCGGCTGATATCACGTTGCAGGAGAGCAGGCGAGTAATTAAAGTGATTGAAAAGGCAAAATTTTCTCGTAATCGCGAAATTTAAGAGCTGCGAAATATGCGCACCTCAAAATCGCGAAATTAGCGTGTCGCGAAAATTTCTGTAATAGGGTAGGTGACCTTTTATTTGCCAAAAGTAACTTACCCAGAAAATGCAAAATAAGCCCCCATAAAAATATTAAACTTTTCCCCAGATTTTAACAGATGTATAAAGACAAGTGGTAACAAGCAACAAAACGCACTAGGTGTTGTTTGGATATCTGCTAAAGATGAGATAGTCCTCACAAGAAGGGTGTGGCAACATACGCCCCACAAGTAGGCAGGGGTACGTATGTGTGTATTACGTGAAGTAAAGAAAATTTATCCTTTCAAAAGTTCTTTAAAACATTTTTAATATTTCTCAGACCAATTTTTCGCGCGCAATTGTTAACATCCTGAAATGAAAACTCTGTCAAATATTGGCTTTGAACCCTCCGATAATGTAATGATGTGTTTGTGCTATTTCTCTGCCTTCCAGATCTTGTAAATATCTGATCCCTAATTGCGGGGACACGGATCGCTTCGGCAACTACAGGTCCTTTTCGCTGCAAAAGTACACTGTGCAAAAATTTTTAACTCAAGTGACATTTCTCTTGACTCAAGACACTTATACAAGAAAAACCGAGAAACAGACCGAAGCGTGCCTCTCCCAGAACTATTATCTCAATGCATTTTTCCGCGACTTTCTTTCCAGGTACAAGTGCTATATGTGAACGTCATTCTTCACATCAATGAAGAATTCCAAAATAAAAACAAAGATTTTATTGAAAAATATCTTAGGAAACTTTGTACACATCACGTTAATACGCCTAAACTTACTGTTCAATTTAAAAGGTGGTTTGGTAGTCCCTTCCTTCATCAGTGATTAGGTCCCCCACAAGTCAGGTCTACACAAAGTTTCCGTAGGTTAAAAAGGCACGTAAAATGACCCCACAATTAGGACTGTGTAATTCAATAAACAGATATGCTTTTAAAACTTATCGCAATAATCTGTGTAAACGGACCAAGCATTACTGCCAAGGTAATTAAAAGATATCCTTTTAAATATTCTGGAAATAATCTACATTTCTGACGCTAATGTTTCGCGCGAAATTGTTACGCACTAAAATGAAAACTCGGTGCTTTGTACCCGCCGATGATGTGTTTGTCCTATTGCGCATCTTTAAATTAAATCGCCTATTGCACTACCGTGATAAAAAAAAAAACAAACAAAAACAAATGTTTCTTAGTCAACTACACCTGTGAATTCTTCACGGGGACATTTCAAGTTTTATACCAATCATCGTACTGTAATTCATTTGCATGCATGTGCTTCTTACGTTTCGAAACTACAGGACCTTTTCGCGGCAAAAGTACACTTTACAGAAATTTCGAACTCACTGTGGCATTTCTCATAACTCAAGACACTTATAGAAGAAACACCGACAAACAGCCTGAAACGTACCTCTCCCAAAACTATTATCTCAATGCAGTTTGCTGCGAACAATCTCGGCTAAAAGTGCTCTATCTGTATATCATTCTTCATATAAATGAAAAATTTTCAAACATCAAAACAAAGATTTTAATAAACAATGTGTCAAACAACCGTGTTCACATCACATTAATGGGCCTAAACTTACCGTTCAGTTTAAAAGATGGTTTGGTAGTCCCCGTATGGCAAGAAGTAGATATATTCCTCCATCAGTGATCAGATCCCTCACAAGTGAGGTCTACACAAAGTTTCAGTAGATCAAATAGGCGTCTAAAATGATCCCACAATTAGGACTGTATTCAACAAGCGGATCTCCTGTCAAAACTTATCGCTATAATCTTTGTAAACAGCTAATGATTAAAATATATCCTTTCAAAAGTTCTGGAAATAACTTACATTTCTGATGTCAATTTTCCCCGCGAAATTGTTAGCCCTCTAATAAGGAAACTGTGTCCAACATTGACCTTATTGCACTACCGTGATAAAACAACAAATAGTTGTTGGTCAAAAACGCTTGTGAATTCTTTACGGCGGCGTTTCAAGTTTTCAACCAATCATCGTATTGTAATTCATTTGCACGTGCTTCTTACCAAAAGACGTCCAGGACTTTCATGAAAATAAGGTTCCATGTATATTTTACCATTATATTCACTGGCAGTCTCAAAGTGGGGCCTGGGTGTTAAAACAGATTTTATAAAATGTCTTACACTTCACTTTAAGAAGGAGAACAAGAATAAAAAGCTACAAGTAACTAAGTCTGCATACACAATTAATCATGGAAGTGCTGTGAACATTTTCTATCTATTTCCGGATAATTATTCGTTTTTCTAAAATTTATCTCCATTCCACTGCTTTCTGGTATGGCGTTCTGGCGATTTTCAAATTTTCATCAGTGAATTGCTCCTAGACATTCAGCAAAGTGTTTTTCTGGCTTCAGCACCGAGTTTCGCTGGTTAGAAATTAATTTAATGCGTTTTCCTTCTGAGGAACCCTCCCTTCCAGATCTTGTAAATATCTAACCCATGATTGTGGAAACACGGATCTCTTTGTAAACGACAGGTCCTCTACGCCGCAAAAGAACAGTACTGTACATAAATTTCTAACTCAAGTGACATTCCTCTTAACTTAAGACACTTATGGAAGAAAAACCAAGAAACAGAGCGAAACGTGCCTGTCCCAAAACTATTATTTCAATGCATTTTGCCGCGAAAAATCTCGGCTACAAATGCTATATCTGTATATCATTCTTCACATAAATAAAGAATTTCCAGAAATCAAAACAGAGATTTTAATGAAAAAAATGTCAAGCAACCGTGTTCACATCACATTGATACGTCTAAACTCACCGTTCAATTCAAAAGATGGTTTGGTAGTCCCCGTATGGCGAGAAGAGGGCGTCTTCCTCCATCAGTGATCAGGTCCCTCACAACTGCGGTCAACACAAACTTTCCGAAAGTTAAATAGGTGTGTAAAATGACCCCACAAATTTGGAGTGTGTATTCAAAAGGGGGATCTCCTTTCAGAACTTATCGCTATAATCTGTATAAACAGCTAATGATTAAAAGATATCCTTTCAAAAATTCTGGAAATAACTTACATTTTTGATGCCAATGTTTCGCGCGAAATTGTCAGCCCCTTGAAATGAAAACTGTGAAAACTATGTCAAGAAACTTTGTACACATCACATTAATACGTCTAAGCTTACAGTTCAATTGAAAATACGTTTTGGTAGCCCCGGTATGGCGAGCAGCAGATCACTTAACTTGCCGAAATTGTTGTCTCCACAAAGTTTCCTTGCCTTGAAGTACCGATAATCTGCACTGTGTTTTTAACAAACGGATCTGTTTTCAAAACTTATCTCCAATATTCGATGTAAACCTACTCCGGTAATCTCCGCCGAGTTTGCGTGCGTTCAAGTACCCATAAGTCGGGGCTGTGTTTTTAACAAACGGATATGCTTCAAAACTCATCTTCTATATTCGATGTAAACTTACCCGGGTAGAGATTGTGGACCGTGCATTTAAGCTAAGATAATTAAAAGCTATCCTTTCAAAAGTTCTGGAAATAAGTTACATTTCTGATGACAATTTTTCGCGCGAAATTGTTAGCGCTCTGATAAGAAAACTGTGTCCAACATTGGCCTTATACCCTCCGATAATGTGTTGCCCTATTGCTCATCTTTAAAGTGAATCGCCAATTGCACTACCGTGATAAAACGACAAATGTTTGTTAGTCAACAACGCTTGTGAATTCTTTACGGCGACGTCTCAAGTTTTTTACCAATTATCGTATTGTAATTCATTTGCATGTGCTTTTTACTAAAAGACGTCCAGGACTTTCATGAAAATGAGGTTCCATGTATGTTATACCATTGTATACACTGACAGTCTTAAAGTGGCCTGGGTGTTAAAACGAATTTTATGAAATGTCGTACACTTTGCTTTAAGCAGGAGAACAAGAATCAAACGTTACAAGTAACTAAGTCTATAAACTCAATTAATCATGGAAGTGCTATGAACATTTTCTATCTATTTCCGGATGATTAGTCGTTTTTCTAAAATTTCTCTCCATTCCACTGTATTCTGGTATAGCGTTCTTGCAGTTTTCAAGTTTTCATCAGTGAATTGCTCCTAGACATTCAGCAATTGTTTTTTTTTTTTTTTCTGGCTTCAGCACCGAGTTTCGTTGGATGGAAATTAATTTCGTGCGTTTTTCTTTCTAAGTAACTCTGCCTTCCAGATCTTTTAAATATTTAATCCCTAATTGTGGGGACACGGATCTCTTTGTAAACTACAGGTCCTTTTCGCCGCAAAAGAACAGTACTGTACATAAATTTCGAACTCCAGTGACATTTCTCTTAAGTCAAGACACTTATAGAAGAAAACCAAGAAGCAGACCGAAACGTGCCTGTCCCAAAACTATCATCTCAATGCTCTTTGCCGCAAACAATGTCGGTTACAAATGCTATATCTGTATATCATTCTTCACATAAATGAAGAATTTCCAGAAATTAAAACAGAGATTTTAGTGAAAAATATGTTAAGGAATTTTGTACACATCACATTGATACGTCTAAACTTATCGTTCAATTCAAAATACGGTTTGGTAGCGCCTGTATGGCGAGAAGCAGATCACTTGTCTCCACGAACTTTGCATGCCTTGAAGTACCGATAATCTGCACTGTGTTTTTAACAAACGGATCTGTTTTTAAAACTTATCTCCAATATTCGATGTAAACTTACTCCGGTAATCTCCGCCGAGTTTGCGTGCGTTCAAGTACCCATAAGTCGGGGCTGTGTTTTTAACAAACGGATATGCTTTCAAAACTCATCTCCTATATTCCATGTAAACTTACCCGGGTAGAGATTGTGGACCGTGCATTTAAGCTAAGATAATTAAAAGCTATCCTTTCAAAAGTTCTGGAAATAAGTTACATTTCTGATGCCAATTTTTTGCGCGATGTTGGTAGCGCCGCGAAATGAAAACTGTGTCCAACTTTGTGTCACATTAGGAAATTGCACAAACTATCTCCAAACCTCAGAATTATAATGGATAATTCAGTAATGGAAATACAATTAAAACAATCTTCCACTTCTTTGTAAGGTTATCAATGTTTTATTTGCCTGGCATCTCGCAGTGTTTTCTATGCAAAACGAAACACTACAACGAAACTCGGCATTCTATCGTAAATGCGCGCGAACTTTCTCGCATTTGCTAGCGAAAAACACTCTCATTTTCCATCAATGAAAAATGTTAATTTAAAAAACGGTGAAACTCGTTACAAAAGAATGTTGACATATGAATTGTTCCAGCAAAAATGTCACGGAAAACGCACCATATGCTGGTAATCTTCAACGTCTTTTATTCGCTCCAATGCATCACAATGTTCCCGAGTGATGTTATTAAAGTCTTCTTGTGTGAAGTGATGCCCACGAATATCTAAAACTATTTTACTGTTAGTATACTTCAGCATCTCAATAACACAATGTGGAAAAAGGGCTTCTTGATTGTATGCCACACATAAAAGCTGAAGGTGTTTGTGCTGCTTAAAAGGAGATATTTTATAACTTTCCTGTGAAATTTCTTGGCAATTGTCCAGAAGTAATATTTCGAGAACTGGGCATTTTAAAGGGAGCTTTCCAAACAAAGAGCTGGTAACTTTACAGTGGTTCAACTGTAGAAAACGTAGTTTCCCAATGTTCAATACCTCTGTAAAGGCTGTGGGAACAGTTTGTTTCCGGCTGTATCCAATCCAAGCCAGAATCAAAACTTCAAGCTTTCCGCATCGGCTTAAAATGCGGCAAAGATCCTCCCAATCCAAATAATGGCACTCGCTCAAAAAAATTTTCGTCGTTCTTGGGTAGACATATTTTTCTAGAACATTTGAGGTGATTTTTCGTTGAAAATCAAAGTCAACCTTCCTCCATAGAGCACTACTATGAACAATGCCGTACCATTTTTTGCACACAAGCGTCAATGTGCAAATTCTCTCAGCGTCTGGGAGAAAACCGAATATCAGGGCGAGCACCAAATCGGGTAAAGCGTTGATCATGGTTCACAGTATCTTAATGCAGTATTTTGTAACTGAATGACTCAATGTTTTTGAGAAAGGTAAAATAGGTATCAAGTAATGCGGAATTGGGTAATCTTGTACAGGGATGATCGATGCACGATAAGAATGCAAGATAAAATAAAATGATATGCTCTTTAATAGTCACATCTCAGTTCTAACTCACTAGCATAGTAATTTCGTTTGGCCATGGTAAATTAGTTGCAAGATATATTTTTACGACACTTACGGTTATGAAATAACTCTAAATAACTCTTAACCTCTTAACCCACCTGACGTGTAATGCTGTCACGACTAAGTGTGGAGAACACTAACCACTGTGTGCACCAGCGTCGCTTTAGGTCGTAACATATAACTAAATTTGACTAGACAGGTTATCCTTTGCCCCATAGCTCAGGCCCAGGTTCGATTCCTGGTGGGGCGAATTTTTTTTTTTCGACTTATCCTTTTTTTATAAACTCTTGTGGTATGTTTTCAAGGTGCATGGTTACGCTATTGAGATCTTCATGTCATATCAGATAATCTTTCTTCCCTGTAAAAGGAAAGTAACGCCGCGCTATTGTCTACCAATTCAAACCCGAAGTTTGAAAAACAATGAACTTTTAGTGGATTTTTTTTCGCCATTAAAGCCTGCTGTTGTTTAGCCTATTCGCATCTCTCAAAATAAATTTACCGCTTCTGCCTGGAAATTAGAGTTTCGGCGAGTAAAGAGCAAAGATACTTTCTTTGCAGTGAACGGGGTCCTTCCCTCCCATCTCATTTACAAATTGTAAAAAGTGATTTTCTGACTTACGCAGCTTTTTGGTAGTTTTAAATAATGTAAGTTGTTTAAAAATCCCTAGCTTCATTTGCCGCTTTACTTTATTTATCAATATGGGCGGACATAATTGACTACGCTTAAAATACAAAGTTGTACAGGGATGATCGATGCGCGATAACAATGCAAAATAAAATAAAATGATAAACTCTTTAATAGTCACTCAACATCTCTGTTCTAACTCACTAGCATAGTAATTTCTTTTGGCCATAGTAAATTAGTTGCAAGATATATTTTTACGACACTTAAGGTTATGAAATAATTCTGTGGAGCACACTAACCACTGTGTGCACCAGCGTCGCTTTAAGTCGTAATATATAACTAAATTTGACAGAATAGGTGATCCTTTGCCCCATAGCTCAATCGGGAGAATCTTTATGTTGCGCGTGCATCACGTGTAATTCATAAAGACCCAGGTTCGATTCCTGGTGGGGCAATTTTTTTTTCCGACCTATCCTTTTTTTTTTATATATAGACTCTTGTGGTATCTTTTCAAAGTGCATGGTTATGTCATTGAAATCTTCATGTCATATCAGAGAATCTTTCTTCCCTGTAAAAAGAAAGTAACGCCGCGCTATTGTCTACCAATTCAAACCCAAAGTTTGAAAGACAATGAACTTTTCGTGGAATTTTTTTCGCCATTAGAACCTGCTGTTGTTTAGCCTATTCGCACCTCTCAAAATAAATTTACCGCTTCTGCCTGGAAATTAGAGTTTCGGCGAATAAAGAACAAAGATACTTTCTTTGCAGGGAACGGGCTCTTTCCCTCCCATCTCATTTACAAATTGTAGAAAGTGATTTTCTGACTTACGCAGCTTTTTTGGTAGTTTCACAATAACGTAAGTTGTTTAAAAATGGAACAATGCTCTAAATCTCTTCATTTGTCGCTTTTCTTTATTCATCAATATGGGCGGACATAATTGACTACGCTTAAAATACAAAGGCTAAAGCTTTCAGTCGTTAAATGATGCTGTTTGAGAAGAGATTGCGATCCCGAAAAAAAACTGCCCTCGAGGGTGAGCCGGAAAGCGCAGATCTTCAGATATAAATATTAAGGCTGGGGTCTACATGAAGGCCGTATTTTGGCTAGGTATTATGGTTTTAATGCAAATGTCTCGTTCACGTTTCAAGCAGTCAAGAATCTCTCTGCTCATCCCACATATCTGTGTTTTGGGCTGTTTTGTAAATTATTTGGTGATTTTTAGGTATATTTGGAGATAAATAGTTTTTCTCAAAGGATAAGTAAAATTCATGGAAATAGGAAATTTTGAAGATTTGGTGTTGTTTTCAAATTAGAATTTGAAGTTAAAAATTGGTAGATGTACACCAAACATTTTCCCACCAACCTGGGGTGTCCTTTCGGAGACATTCAACTGTCTGGTGGTGTCCCATAACCTTTCTTTCCTTTTAATCCCTCTTTAAACTTCCTAAAATTTCGCTTACATTCAGGTAGATCCCCGCCTTAAACTATCATGTACTCTTTTCCCATTTGCGATGAAAGTAAGTCAGTAAGTGTGCCCGCGCGCGAGAGGGAGACAGACAGACATAGAGCCGGTTTGCGTAAGAAATCGCATGCGAATGATAAAGAATGTATTTTTTTTAGATCTTTTTTGCACCCTCCTCCTAACCTAAAAGTGAAATCACTCAAACGTAACATAGGTGCGAGAATCACACTTTTTTTATTGTCTGCTAAGGCTTGCCGCGTTGTTTTCTTTTATATTCACTGCACCAGTGGCTGAATAATGGAAACGCACGAAGTTCATTCCAACAGAAGTCAATTTAAATTTTAGTCATGATCAGTCGCAAAAAAACAAATATAAGGCGAATACGGTAGCTGTGATCCATCCAGTGTCTTGTAAAATTCAAGCCATAAAAATAGACAAAGTTTGACCACGCGCTCCTGATATCTCAATGTTCCTGCTCTTATTTCTCCTCAGGCAAAGTTTAGTTCTCTTGGTTTAGTTAGGAGGGAGGCCTTTTGCCCCCCCCCCCCCCCCCCCCCCAAAAAAAAAACAAAAAAAAATAACAACCCCCCACCTTCTCAAAAAAAAAAAAAAAAATTCTATCCCCACAACCAATTTTTTTATTTATTGTATAAAA
>Ga0126338_10004087_pt1 | contig 10326 bp, 4 predicted proteins | sample OrbCmetagenome_2_FD_92529 | JGI IMG/M metagenome (GOLD analysis project Ga0126338, IMG submission 92529) | Coral microbial communities from Petempiche,Puerto Morelos, Mexico - Orbicella C C metagenome | ecosystem: Host-associated > Invertebrates > Cnidaria > Coral | place: Petempiche,Puerto...
GGTACACCGTGAAACATCCCACTTGTCACTTGTATTTTCTCAGTATAGATACAAGACTTTACTTGTGGGATTTAATTCCATGGTATACCACTGGAAAGCATTGCATAACAAGTATTTATCTTGTAATGCCATCTGATGTTTACTATTGTATTGTGAAAGAAAGAAAAAAAGAATAGACTGTTATTACAACTGCATAAATACCCAATGTTTGTCACAATACAAATTACATGTAAATCAGAATGACAAGTGCAGGTACTGTCAAGCTGCTTGACAGTGTAGAATTGACCAGTTCAACAATCCAAGCCTGGTTATCTTCTTAATCAGTATAGAAGACTGAATTTATATGTATTTTAATTTATTTACAATTGGTGTTCATGTAATTGCTGAATGAACTGACTGTGTTTGGATGTTCCATTGAGAAACTATCCACCTTTTCATAATAAGTCAAATTATTCTTGTATTGTGGTTGGTTCTTACTTATGATCAATTAGAGGACATGTATACAATGACATCATCAACAGTCTTGTTGTTTCACTGAATATTTTAAAACAGATAGAGTCCATCGTGCCATGCATCTGTTCAGTAACTGATCACAGAAGACATCAAAATGTGGTAAGAACATGAGTGACACACTCGGCTACTGCCTTGTGTGCCACTTTTTTGTTCTTACGCTATCTGTGATCAACATACCATTTTACAGTTGTCTGTTTAGTGAACTGGCCTTTAAATGACAGCAAGGCTGGAGGTGACTTTGTTTTGATACAGACCTCTCTGCTTTTGTTCTGAAAACCAAGTTCTGATGCAAACTAGTTTGCATTTAAAAGAGAAAAGTAGATAGGTTTGCATCAAAGAGAGGTCACCCTCAGCTTGCATTCATAGCCCAGGTAACTGAGCACACAACTGTAAAATGACCTATTAGTCAACAGAAACAATCATTTGTTAACTTGACACAGATATGATGAATAAGCCACGTAAAAAACGAAATAAGAACCAGAAACCTTTTTCTTTTTTCTTAGGGAGATGGAAGACAAAGATTTATCGGAAGAGACGAAGACTTCTTTCCAAGAGCAATTAGCGGGTCGAGTCCTTTGCCCATGGACCCGTTCACTGGAAAGTTTAAAATTGTTTTGTAAAAGACTACACTAAAGTTAGTAAACTGTCTACATTTCGTTTGTAAATTGCAATCTCTTTAAATGGTCACCCACTTACATGTACATGTACAGAGATTTTGTGATCTCTATAAAAAGTCTGTAAATTTTAGTACATGTTTGGCTTTCGGATTGCACAAAATGTCCATAAAGTCTTGCTATTATTCTTTTAAATGTTTTGAAAAGTTTACATAGATGTTATGCAATGTTTAATTCGCTCTTGCAGAAGGTACACCAAAGAGATGTTACAACCTTTGTGCCTTTCAATGGTTTTGTTTTCGCCAGGCCGATTAACTAGCTGAACATTCTTTGTAGGTGTTTGTTTACAGACCAACATTCTCTAGTTAAATGTGACTTCTGTTTTCACAAGGAAATTTAACACAGAATTTAACCCGCTGACCAAGCGATTCAAATTCCAAAAGCGCTCAACTTTCCAAAATACCTGAGAGAGGAAGCGCTGTTAATGACTTTTCAAACCTTTCTGACTTTTTCCTGATAAAAAGAAAATTTCAATGACCAAAGAAATACAAAATGTCAGATCTAGTAGCGGCTTCCTCTTCCACTCGTTCATTAAGAGTGATAATTTTCAATAAATATTGTTCAGATCACGTTGACCCCAATTGTTTCTTCCAGTCGTTAATGGTATTGAATCAACCGTCTTAAATTATTTCAATTTTTCCTGACTTTTCTTTAAAATATGAATTTTCTCAGTATAGATACAAGGCTTTACTCGTGGGATTTAATTCCATGGTATGCCACTGGAAAGCATTGCATAACAAGTATTTATCTTGTAATGCCGTCTGATGTTTGACCATTTTATTGTTGGCACGAATTTTAGGATATGTTTGGGATTTATTTGATATTTGTTTAATTGGCATTGTTTTCAATTGATATTAATTTTACTCAAGCGACATTTATTCATAATTGATTAACTCGGTATTTCATTCGTTCAGGAATTTCCCCTGCTATCGATAGAACTGATTATGACGGGAAATATTCCCTGACATTCTCTCAGTACTTCGGTTTGCTTTTAGGAGAGGGATTTTCCTATTTCTATTATTGTGGGTTCATTTCTGGAGAATAAAATATATTAATGGTATTTACTAAACCTTGGTAGTGTGTAAACAATTGTTAAGGGATCATTTTAGGGACTTCTCGTGAAAATTATCAAAAGGTGAATAAACCACCATGAACAGAAATATGTTCTTTTAAGAAAAGTTCAGAGCTCCGTTCTATGTTTATTGCACTGACAATCAAAGGTTAAACGAAAAGAAAACATCGAAAAGATGGTAATAGCTATTGAAAGAAATTCGCTTGTGGTTATTTACTTTTAGATAATTGTTAATGTTTACTCAGATACTCTTATCTAGACTATGAGAGTTTTGTGTTTTATCGTAGCTAACTGTGTTTCAACAGCTTTTCTTTACGTATTTCCGTCTGTTTTGGCTTACAAAAGATTTTACAGCACCAGAACCATGTTAGAACTGTTCATATGAATGTTCTGGAATTTGGATTATTTTAAGTTTAGTTAACGATTTTGAGTAGAGAGCTTAAGCACAGACGTTTTTGAGCCACGGACGTCAACCGGAAGTCGAAAGTTCTCCTCTTCGACGCGTATTACTCCCTTTTCGTTGAAAATGTCGTGTTGTAAACGCTAAAATGAGAGCTTTGTAACTCATTGGTCCGGCATGAAAACGTGCTTAAAGCAAGAACATAAACTTCCGATTGACGTCCGTGGCTCAAAAACGTCTGTGCTTTAAGCTCTCTAATGTCTTCGGACGACCTACGCTTAACTTCAATCTTATGGCTAAACTCTGAGAAACGATTTAGCTGGACATATTCTACAAACTCGTATTTCCTCCATGTTTATTGAGGTTTACTTTAATCTGCGAATCAGGCTAGGAGAAACAACCAAACTTCAACGAACTCTATTTCCGTTGGCATTTACGTTACCTTCATTTAGGAAACACACATTAGCTAAAATTACATCCGAAAACGTTATCTCAGCTGGCGTGCCTCCTGAGAAGTAATATCCTTAAAGATAAAAATTTACATTGGGTTGAATCAAGGTCACACATTTGTGCAAACTTATTAAAATCTTGCTGACCCCTACATTTCTATCACCTTCGAGGTCCTTTGTTCTCAATCCGTGAGTTTAAACTGAAATTTCCATGCTCTTTCAATCTAAAATTTAATTCACTTCTCATCAGGACCTACACCAAGATCATATTTAGCTTTCTGTCTGTTTACCTTCTTTTTTAAGCATTCCTTTGCATAGAAATCTCTTGAAATAGGAATTTTTGCAAAGTAAACATACCAAGATATGATGGTGAAATCTCTTATTTTGGGCAACTCGAACAGCTGAATTCACCTTTTATGCATAGCAAATATATTTGATTTAGTTAGTTTTAGTGAATTAGGTTTCTCTGACAAAAATATGAGTGCAGCTTATACCACCTTCACTGGTAACTTATACCAACTTCGCTTGTAACTTATGCCAACTTCACTGGAAAAAGACTTGTAAAACCTTGAAGACGCTTGGAAGACTTAAAATACCTCTGTAAACCTGACGAAGATATCCAATAAAGTCTACGCTGTTGTGAAATAAAATCTGCTTCGCGACATAAAATTTGTCTGCTTGGTTACCTGGCTTTTGAATGACACCAAGGTTGGAGGTGACCTTGTTTTGATACAAACCTCACCGCTTTTGTTGTGAAAATCATTGTTCTGATGCAAACTATTTTGTATTTAAATGAGAAAAGTAGATTGCTTTGCATCAAAACAAGGTCGCCCTCAGTTTGCATTCATAGGCTAGGCAACTGAGCACACAATTGTAAAACGACCTATTACTGAACAAAAACACAGCAACTATTTGTTAACTTGACACAGATATGATGACACTTCCCACTCAATCTTAATTTACAGTAACTACATACAGTGAGAAATGAGAAATACACGTAATATTGTCAAGATATCGGAGGTAAACAAACATGTTGATACGGGTCCTGCTTTGAATTATTCAGTGAGTTACCTCACAGGCAGTAAAGGCGGCACAGGACTGTGAGGTGGCATCTTCGGTGAAAATATACAGTATTCCTTTAAGGGTTAGTCACTATTCCAGGCTAGTAATTACCTGTATCAATATACTTGTATCAATACTTTTTGCTGTTATTTTGGGCACGGTGCTTAATAAGGGTAGATGCTCAAACAATTACTAATAGTGTTTTTTTATGAATGGAAATTAAGTCAATTCAAACAAATCTGGCCAACATTGATTTATATTTATGAGCTTCAGCAATTGGCAAAAATTAACGATAATTATTGAGGCCATAGACAGAATGTTAACTGAAGGTCTGCTTCTATGAAGTGACTTTGTTACTTTCTTACTACAACAGGTAAACTTTCACAGTATGTAAAGTTAGAGAACGTTGAGCAAATACCGGTACATACACAAGTGCATGTCAGACTCTATTAATACTGCTATAGACGTACACCGTCGTAAACCTAAATATAAATGTACACCTATAAATGAGCTGTTACTAAATAAACCGAGAAAATCTGCGCTCACTAAATTGCCAACAAAGACTTTCTACATTATCAACGTAACTCGGTTGCCACCATGCAACTAGCCAAGAGTACGCCAAGTATGCCGCCGCAAAAAAAATTATGTAAACTTCTAAAATGGCGGATGACTTCATCCTGTTCACTCTGAAACTCGAGATCTGGACAGAATAAGCTGCACTGTTCTGAGATCCTAGTAAGAAGATTCCTTTAGACTATTCCTGCCCATGAAAGAGGCGAGCTTTGACTTCACATAATGTTTTTTTGTATTTAAGGCAGTACGATGGACGCAGTGCAATGTCCACCGACCATAGAGGCATAGATGAAAGGACAAAACAAGTACCGCCAAGGAGGGGGAGCACCCTCATACGAGGCCGGCTCGCCAACTTCGCCGGGGAGTCGAACCCCGCCCCACCATAAAGAGACAAAAGACAATACACAAGGTTTTAAAACAGCAACCCATGCAATAAAAGCGAATGAACGAAAAACTAGTTAAAAATATACTAGCTCAGTACGTCCTAGGGAAAGAGACCAAAGGCCTTAATACATGTGATAAAAACGAAGAGACCCGAAGAAGCAATGTATAATAAAAGTGATACTGCTGTACTTTTGAAACCGTTTAAACGAGCGCCAGAAAAAGAATCGGTACCCAGAGCTCCTCGGCCAGAGCTACACCAGCCGCTGGTCCGGAAAATGAGCCCGCACTTCCTTCCACTAGCCGAATGCAAATGCAAACAAATTTTGCGAGATTACTAAAAGGGAGCCAAATTATGATAGGTTTTAAATTTGGGCGAATCATACTGAAAAATAAATTCGAAAGTGGTAGTGTAAATATAAGAAAGATAATGATATTTATCACAGGCGGCGACCCGTCGGGCCGCAAACGCGGCACGAGTTATAAGTTACTTTTAAAAAACTCAAGCAGACCTCAAAATAACTCAGTTTTGACACATTTGCTTTCCCTTAGCTACAAAATGACACATTACGTTAAAAATCCCCTCTAGTTCAAGATACTGACTCTTTAAATACGATCAATACGTGACATTATCCTGTGGGTTATTGCGTTACAATTTTAGCCGTTTATAAGACAATGTATGAAAATGCTTCAAAAATTGCTCTAAATGCTGCGTGTAAGAAATAATTTAAATTAACTTCGCTTACCTTATGTTTTTATTAGGTTATTTGGATGTCTCTGTGTTCCTGGCTGCCATAGAGAGCCATTTATCTCACAGCAGTAGCATTCATTTCCACAGGATTTGCTATGGGAGCTATTGCAGCAAAGACCCAGTCCACCATCTACTGAGGTTGTGTGGCTTCTGGAAGTGCATTTGCTCAGAGTGCAGGTGCCGCTGGGATTGGCGCTAAGTTTTCACAACAATTAATTTTTGAAATAACCACCAAATTTCTCGCACCGTCATTGGGGTATTTTTGTAGTCAACTGAGGTAGAGACACTAAGCTGACGCCATCGCGCGGGTACAAGGTTCCTTTTCGTTAGCTTTCAGGGCGGCATATCAGGCGAGTATGATGGTTCGTCTTTTGAGTAGACGAAGTCCAGCCAAAAAACCCATGACGAGACCAAAAGAGACTGGAATGCTATCAAGCTCACAAAAAGGGTATGATTAGGTATTTACCGTATCCAAATTTAGCCACGTTAAAATCCGGCCATATCAGACCAGTAACGCACTTGATATCGCAGAACAGCAAGGCACAAGGCTTTTGATTAGCTAATTTGCGAATTCGGCACACACGGTTACCAAGTAATTTTACCAGACGTTCGTCTTCTCTTGACTTATGCTAAGCTTTATTGTTTTTTGCTTATTGAAAAATAAGCGAAAACACTTCTGTAGTTTGAGTGCCAGCTTTCTTGGCAGCTGTGACAATAGGAGTCGGCCGGCTCTAAGAGCTACTGGTTTTATTGAGGACAGACGCATCAGAAAATGAGTTCATTTTAAACGAAGCTTTACGCCTGGCTCACACTTGTGAGATAAGTAAAAGCGTTAACACAAGCATAAGCACAAGAAAACGCTAGAGTGCGCTGGAATGAAGTAAGCACAAGCAATAGCACGAGAAAGAAACATTTTCTTGAACTTGCGCTCATACTTATTTCACTTGTATTATGCTTATTTCACTTGTGTCATGCTTATTTCACAAGTCAAAGCCGGCGTAAAATTAGCACAAACATATAAAGCGCAAGAATTCAACAAATCGCCTTAACGTCCATTCCGACGAGGGAGAAGAGTTGATCAGCGGAGAGCACGTTAAAATTAAAAGAAAACAGTGTTGTATTGCTTTCTTAGTTCATAAGAGATTGTTATGCATTAAACTGTAGCACTGTAGAGGTACTTTCTTTTTTCCAGGGAAAATTTAAAAGGGCTCTAAACAATAGCAAAATAAATGTAATGGAATGATTAATGTATACGGCCGTTTGGTACTTGCGAGTCATTGCACAATTTTAAAGCTAAAGTTTTAACAAAACGATTGCAGATCAGTCCTTTCTCCCACCCATTGTCGATTTTCTACCCCCTAGACGTTCTTGCTTCGGCAGGTGAAAAACAGCAGACTGCATAAAGCCAGGAAAAGACGCGATGGAGACTGGGAATTTTTTTATTTTATATTTAATAATCTGTTGGAAATGGAGAAATTGTTTTTTTTTTTTATGAAATTGTTAACAATTCGGACTTTTGAGTAGCACAGGGTGTTAGACAAAAAATCCGGAAGTATTTCGGCTGGATTGTAAAGAGAACACGACTGCAGTTTGGCTCAGTCCACCGTAAAATTCAGCTCTGGGAGCGTGAACGGAACGTCTGAAAGGCAGTTTGACTGTAATGGAACGGACAATTATTCCATGGGAAACGCACACGTACTGTTTTATTTACGAGTTGGGTAATATCAGAAAACGAACAAATGAGCGCAGGGAGCTAGTCAGTTTTCTGATAAACCTCAACGAGAGAATAAAAATCGAGCAAATCATTTTCCTTGGTGTAATTTGGCTAGTTTATTGGTACTGAGATTTGTCTTGGGCCAAGACTATAAACAGAACTAAGATGACAAAGAAGAAAACGACTTACAAGTATAAGTAATTTAAGGCTGAAATTAGAAATTCCTCCAGTTGCTTTTACATTCAACAGGGTGATAAAATATTTGTTCGGACGGCCTCTAATCCCCTCCGATTTTATTACGAAAATTGTCACCTTGAACTTTCGTGATACGACAGATTTAATGTCTGTTCTTTTCGGATTGCTAAAACTGTCGTTTTAGGTACCAAAAAAGGGTAAGCTAATGATTTTCGGAGAGGCAATAAGAGCAGTTTGCTGTAAGGATCGACTAAGGTCATGCAACATAGAAAAAACCGATTTTCCCAAACTAAAAATATGAGTTTCAGGTCGTTTAGATTTTTATTTATTTTATTGCAAATTTTTTTGTATTTTGCGATTGCGACGGCCTAAATTGACGCCGAAATCGGGCATTTTTCGGAAACTCCCGTTTAAAAAGTGAAAGCGTTCTAGAAAAGATTAACCCAGGAAATCAAAAGACCTTATTTCCTCAGCTTATTCGGATCTATTCGCGGTGTAAAATTTAAATGAAAGTTTAACGTGAATTTTTGACGAATTTTTTAAATGTATGCTTCGCGACAGAGCTCACCAACTTTGTAGTTAGACGAAATTTAAGGATCAAAAAAGCACTCTGGTACATGGCTTCACCCAACGAGACTATACTCTGGGGAAGAACAATCATTTCAACTACACGTCGGGCGAAAAAATTAATCGGCGAATTCTGACAATATTTTCAAAACAGGTCACATGAGCAATATGAGCAACCTTTTGACCTTTCATGTCATTCGGAAGTCAACACACGGTAGCTCTTAATTTGACTTTCATTCGTCGGAATACACGTTTCTTTGCTTTTGTTTATTTTTCTGACATATTTTCGAGTAGAGGAAGTTAGGATTTTGAATTTGGAGGCATCTACCCGCTATAAAATAGGAACAGCGGGCGTATTTTTGAAATTTGACCTACTTCGCATTTAGACGGTTACGTTATAAAGCTCAAGTTTATTGCCGAATTACATATTAAAATTCGCTTTCAGAACACGGTGGTATTAACAAGGAGGCAACAATCAAATGCACTTAATGTTTAGGAATTTTTCCTTACCTTAGTAGGGTTTTCCCAACGGGAAACCACACCAGTTTTAGCAAAACACAGGGTGAAAGCACCGAGCCTTGGCGCACGTGACAGTCACGTAACGTAACTTAGCGTTGGCCGGGAGATAGTAGGGGGTGGGGGTAGGGACAGGACAGCAAAAATGGACGCGCGTGATGAGACTCACATTGAAACTGTCTGTGTATGTAAAGATTTGGTATATCCTTGATTGGATCAATGAAGTACCTCACTACAGGAGCGGAACTCCTGCGTCACAAATTTGCACACGCGTTGTCCGATCAACTAAACACCTGGTCATTTTTGTTATTATTATTTATCTATTTTTTCATACATAGAAAACACGTTCAGTGAAATATAACATAGAGTAACGTGGATACCAAAAAAAGACAATTACAGCACTTTGAAGACCACTGCGTTGGTTGAACTCAATGAATAAGGTCGCTCGGATAAAAGAGCAAGAAAGAAAACGACGAATCCACTCTGAGCAAAGATTTATTGGTTTCGTTGATACAGATGAGTCGTGAGTAGTGATAAATTAATAAAGATGGTGAATTTTAATCTCGGAAATGAAATGTGAAGGTGACTTATCACTACCCACGATGACTCCGATAGCGTTGATCCTAGCAGTATGCAGGACACCTGTCATATACGAACTCAGTTAAGGTAATTCCTCTGAAATAAAAGTGACAATAGATTTTTGTCCAAACTTTGTCCACTGAATATTTGTCATATGATAACGTCAATTTTGAAATAAAAAAGGGGGTGCCCATGCTCATTAAGGAGCAGTGAGGCATTGAAAATGCCCCATTTTGGCATTATTTCATGCTTATTATAAAAACGCATTCCCAGTAATTGTAAAATCTTTCTGAGCCCAGACTCATAAGAACACGCATTAAACTACAGTCAATACATTGTGTCGGACACAAATAAGCATTTTAAGTTTGATACAGACAGAAAGCTAAATCCTTGATTAAAAATTTGAACCAAATTTCTTGACGTGGTTACCGACTGCAAAATAGAAAAGACAATAGTGTATCTGCTATTTTTCTTATTTATTCAATTTTCAACGATAGAAATTAGATCAGTCTTTTCTCACGCAAAGCTTCTGATTAGTTGATTACAATGACTGGAAAAAAAAATTGGGGTGCCCGTGCTCGTTGGTGAGCTAGAGCCATTTTTCAACTGACACAGCTCAATATCAAGGCAAATCCGTCATGTTTTCAATATGCGCGTGCACGAGCGCGCGCTAATGACGCCATAAATTATGCGCAGTAAGGATACGCAATGCAAATGTGAGGAATGACCTTAAATGACCTCGCTCTCCATGAGTTCCCGTAGCTCAGTGGATAGAGCGCCCGCCCGGTGTTCGGGAGGTCATGGGTTCGATTCCTGTCGGGGACTCAGAATTTTTCTTTGTCCCACGCTCGTGTCATGTTGATTAATTCACCTTCACATA
>Ga0126338_10004088_pt1 | contig 10322 bp, 4 predicted proteins | sample OrbCmetagenome_2_FD_92529 | JGI IMG/M metagenome (GOLD analysis project Ga0126338, IMG submission 92529) | Coral microbial communities from Petempiche,Puerto Morelos, Mexico - Orbicella C C metagenome | ecosystem: Host-associated > Invertebrates > Cnidaria > Coral | place: Petempiche,Puerto...
ACAGCGTTATGGAATTAATTGCAATTTTCTCAGTTATTTCCAAGTAATCTCTGCAATCCCGAGCGCCTTACGGAAAAAAGTCAAGGAGCGTGCTAAGCCTAATGTCAACTTTTTATCCGGCGGAAGCTTATTTTAATTATCCTCGGTCTTAACCATCGACCTCTTGAAACTTCGAGCTAAAGACTATTATTGGCTTTTTCTCAATAAACGGAAGCCCCAGGCCACTGGTCCAATGAAATGGGATCGCGACTTTGCTCCGACGGTCTTGCCATGGAACCAGATCTTTGATAGAGTGAAGGTTATTTGCAAAGAGAATCAACTTAGAGAATTTTACTTTAAGCTTATCCATCGCATTGTCGCTACGAAGAAAGAACTTACTCTCTATGGAATTACAGACAATATATGTTTCTACTGTGGTGAGCCTGACTCAGTTCTTCATACATTTCAAAACTGTAGTACAACAACTTCCTTTCGCAATCGGCTGTTGAACTGGTTCAATGAGATGCACAACACCTCTATATCCCCGGCAAACTACGAATTATTATTTGGTATGCCGTGTGGGAAGGATAATAACAATCTCAGGAAACTGAATTTCTGTTTATTATTTGCTAACTATTATCTACATTATCACAAGGCAAATGAAAGGAATCTTGACTGAGTTGAATTTATTACAAAAGTAAATTACAGGTTAAGAATAGAAAATGAAGTTTCTGGTTCTCTTTTATGATGCTTCTTCGCATTTTCTGTCCTGTTAATGCTTTTCAAAGGTATTAGAAAAGTGTGTTATATCTCTAAATTAATTGCCACTATAGATTAATCAAGATTAATTCGATTAAAATTAGATTAAGATTAGATTAAGGTTAGATTAATTAGATTAATTTAGAAAATACCTGTATTGCTGTTACGTACGTAAAATAGTTCAAAATCGATACTTTATAGTAAGTAGGGTGAAGAAGCTGTCTTGTACTGTAAGTACTGTTAATAGCTCTGTTGTTTTGTAAGTAGTGTATGTAGCCTTTATTGTACTGTTTTAGTGTAAAGTAACAGCAGAAGTGTTGTAAAGTATAAGCAAACATAATAAAATAAATAAAATTAAAAAAAATTTTTACACTTTTATCACAGGGTATGTAAAGGGAATAAAACATATTTTAACATTACTCTGACATGATTCGTGGATCAGCTGTTACATTCCAGTGAAGCAGGGAGTGGAAGATTTGATGCTTGCAAAATTAAATGACAATTCTCTGGGATAGACAAAATAAACCACTAAACTGTAACACAATACGAATCCCTCCATTTTAAACATATGCATAGATTAAACTTAGAAACATCAACATTAGACCAACCCTAAATGACATTCAAAATAAAATAAGCTGGTCAAAGCTTAGTTTAGAACCTGAACAACTGTGATGAAGAAGACAAGAAAAAAAGTATATGAAAGGATTGTTCAGTTACTTGTCAGCCATTTTGTTCAAAATCTGTAGTATGGCTGCATTCTGATTTTGGATCATGGTGAGCAATTCTTGATGCATCTTTGCCTCACGCTCTGCTTCAGCTTGTCGAGCACCCACCTTCTCCCTGAGAAAATCAAGAGTTTCACTTCCACTCCTTCTCGACTTCTTGGCAACAGGCTCGGCCTTTTCTTCCGCATTTCGTTTACTCGTTTCTCCGAGCTTTTCACAAGCTTTCCGCCTTATCTCTTCACCAATCGCTCGATCTGAATCAGCCTTTTCTTTACTAGTGCAACCAAGGTCATAGGCCTCTGCCTCCTCCCATTTTTCTGATATCTCTTCCATCAGGATATCCATCTCGCTATCTTCGATGTCAACTCCACCCAGTTTCGCCTGATGTTTTTGTTTCGCCTTGAATTTGTCCAGTAGTAGTTTGAAATGTTCCTGTACGTTTTTCTTCTTCACCTGAAATTTCAAAGAGGTTTCGTCATTCAGACGATCCGTGATGGCATTCCATACTTTTCCTCGATCTGCATTCCTTAGTTTGAAGATCCATGGTTCTGAAGCTCTGACTTCTTTCGCTAGGATCAAATCGTGTGCTCCTGTCCATTCCATGATCGAGCTAGAAGAGAGAGAGAAAAAAAAGCCTATTAAAAACAGGTCCTGTCTATTGATTCACCTTTCGGAAATACTCCGAAATTCTAGAGACAACTCGGAAGAACAAAATAGCATTTTGTACAAGCAAGTACTTGCAATCTAAAGTTTTAAAGTCTACAAGACGTAAACATCGCTCGGAACAACGTGAATCCCAGGAAACTCACCCATTTCTTTTGCTTTTCTCTCCTTCGCTGCGGGCTTCGCTTGCCATCTTTCTTCTTCACTCACACCTCCAATGTGAAGCGTGATTTTCGCTGTAAAGCAAAAGAAAGATCAAATATTTGCAAATAAAATATAAATATAAGCGTCAAAAAAACATTTTTTGACTTTATAGAGGAGTTTCCGTGTATTTTAGGTGCTACAAATCAGAAAAGAAAGTGACCGTCTCTCGAGGCAGCCAAACCTACCTTTCTCGCTGTCGCCACTGTTGGAGGACGCGGGCAACACTCCACGTGATTATGCTAATTGGCTCGAGAGCGGGAAATTTTACTTCTGGTTGACGTCCACCTCGCCGTCTCCAGTGTTTGCTAAGGCCTTTAATTGTAGGACATGCAGCCTTGGTTTACATCGTACATCTTTGATATTGGACATCTATTTTTATGGTCAATTGACACCTGTCAAAACAAGGTATCTGCTGACCAGTATCACGTGACCATATTGCGGGCTCAAGTTTTGAGCTCATCGAGGTCACGTGTTTTTTAAGTTAACTGCTGACCAAGTACCATGCTAGGCGGTAAATATGACATTTCTGAGCTTGGTTGCTAAGCTCGCCACCTTTGCCGTCTCGGCAAGTAAACATGGTGGACAGTCGCTGAATAAAATTTTCATTTATTCGAAAGACATCACTCCGAGTCCAGGACGTTTGAAAGGAGGAAGAATTTTCATAATGACTGCTGTCTCCCTTGGACCAAAAATCTTTTCAAGAACTCGTATTCAAGACAGTTAAGAATCGTCATGAAACGCAGTGGTTACATCGATTGCCATTTTTTTTTGTTCAAACTAAAGCTACTCATTTTGAGACGATGACGACAACTGTGAACGAAGTCAACAACGATAAAACAAAGGTACGGGATGATTTTATTGTTCGTAGTGTTTCGCTTGTTTCTTTTACTGCCGAACTCGATGAGCGTAAATTGATTCACAATAGATGTACATGTATGTTTATCATTAAAACTACGGCTGAGTATGTGTATGCAAACAAACAATCGCGTCTGTGTTTTTATGTTTTTGCCTGTTATTTTGTAGGCCTTGATATTCACCTCTGAAAATTATACTAAAGCAATTATTCGCCTCAGACTCAGTGAACATTGGTGAATATTCACCAAAGTTCACTTTGCCTTCGGTGAATAATTGTCAATTACTGTAAACAATGTGAGTAGCGGAGCTCCAGGGGTCTGAAGGGGCGCCAAGCGGAGTCCCATACTCATAGAAACCCATGAATCGCTTTTCTCATGCTAAAAATTGCTAACGGTATTGTCCGTGGGCGCGTATGCACGACGACGATGACGACGCACAACATGGCGGCCATACTCCAGCTAATAGGACATGGGGCCTTGGTGTACAGCGTACATATATGTTATTTGCCGGCTGGGAGGTCCGTGTAGTAAAAAAACTGTGACCAAGGTCTTGAAAATGCTGCCCGAGGCCGCTGGCCGATGGCAGCATTTTCAAGCCCGAGGTCTATACGGACCGACCTTAAGCCGGCAAATAACATATTTATTTTTTTCCTGCGGTAAATTGGCTTACAAGTGGGTTTGGTTACGCAACTTTGTCATTGAATTGGCTTACGTGCCGTCTACAAACCATCGCAAAAAATCTACCGAGCGAACGAGCGAGTAACTCAGATACTAGACAAAGAAATGTGTATTAAAGAACAGATTTATTCCAAACTACTTTATGTTAATAACACCCAACTAGTGGACTAATGCAAATCCTACATTTTAATTGGCTACGCTACTAGAGGACTATTAGATTTAGTCTTCGAGTAGCGAAATTGGGGCAGTCAAGCGTGACGCTTTCTTTCGTTCTATTCCCAAATAAATATTTCTTCAACTTGCATTTGCTAACTTTATTATTGCCTTTTCTGTCCGACTAGCTGGGCGACACTAAAACAATTAGACCCTTCGCCCTCAAGGGCCACGGGTCAATAGCCCATGAGGCTTCGCCTCGTGGGCTATTGACCCGTAGCCCGTCAGGGCTACGGGTCTAATTGTTAATTAGATGTATTTAGTTCACCAGTTAAGTTCTCCAAAATTGTTTTCTCAGTGTGAAATTTCGTGCAAAGTTTCAAAACACTCAACTGAATTTACTTACAGTGACTTTCCTTGCCATTTAAAAGTGAATAGATATAAACTTGCGTTGATTAAAAAGGGAAAAGGCTGACGATTACCGCCGGTTCACTCATGAAAATTGACGAACACGACATTTTCACCCGCACTGTTTCCCGCTGTTAGCGTGACCGTGGTCAGAGATAGGAAAATCCGGACCGCGCCAGGAACCAATCAGATTGCAGGATTCGTTACCATGCTCTCTCGGGAAAAAATATATCTTTGATATTGGACCTCGATTTTATGGTCAACTGACACCTGTCAAAAACAAGGTATCCGCAGACCAGTATCACATGACCATATGGCGGGCTCACGTTTTGAGCTCATCGAGGTCACGTATTTTTTTGAAGTTAACCGCTGACCAAGTACTGGCTTTATTATTGGATCGCGGGCTCAAACCAGGTTAACTTACTGTAATCACGGCCGGGCTGTTTGGAACTGAGCCGGTTAATGCTAACCCAGGGTTAAACGCGAGCCAAAGCATAAGGTTTTCTTGTATAAAAATGTTTTCCACAGCTTATGTTTTGTGTAGTTTGAGATTATTCAAACTCAGAAGGCCAAACAATATAAACGGGAAACCTCACCGCCAAGTTGAAAAAAAAAAAAAACTCACATCAAAATTCTCACTTATGCTGGGTTAGCTTAATCATGCTTTGAACAACCCAGCCCAGGAGCTACGCTTTTGGGCTTGGCTTAATCCGTATATTATTGTGAGTTGTGATAGTATTGTTAAGGTTACGTCCCACCTTCAAGGGCACAAAATTTAAGTCATTTTATCTAAAGTTTACAAAAGAAAAATATAAAAAATCTCAAAAAGCTGCCGGGTTATTTCGAAAAAAACGTATTTTCAAATAAAGTTGATAAACCAGGAAGGTGTCATAATCGCTTAAATGGACGAAATCGCCAGGGGAAATTTTCGCGAACAACGCTCATCTTGGAGCTTGTATTTCATGTTATTTGGTATTGTTTATGTCACCCATTTGTTCTTTTGCCTTAGGCTACTTTGCCCGTTTAAGTGTCTTTCCCTTCAACGCGGGAGCGAGATAGAAAACGTGTTGCAATGCGATGCTTTTCCCGGGAAATCCTGATCCATTGTCATTGACGCTACGAGGTCCTGTTGTTCTATTGATATCATAAGGCGAGATAATCTCCTGGCATAGCGTGAGTTGTTTACGAACTTTTAGGAACTAAAGTCTCGCATTTGATTTTGGGAGGAATACATCCACTTTGAGCGAATTTATAGGGTATGCAGAATTGACGGATTTTCGTGAAATTTCGCTAGAACATTCCAGGGATAATGACAAACGAAATTGTGAAGGGAAATTTGGATATTTAACATATTTCTCTAGTGGGGTCCATTCACGCAACACGTCTTGAATATTTTTAGCTACTCCAACCTTAGATGCAGATATCTAGACAACCAATCAGAATATCGAAAAAGCCCAACAACCAATGTTGATTGATGCCTTGTGAACAAGACCGTGCAGCCGTTTTGCTTGTGTGGCGGCATCCGATAGCCGATAAATTCAATAGAAGAAACCTCGGTCGTTTCACTCCTTACCAGCTCCAGACACTTCCTAAAAGAAAAACTCTTTAAATTGTATGTTTTATCGTAAATAACATTTATTAAGCCTTCTTCTGATCTATAGTTTGTTGGGGTTTTATTAGAACTGGCGCGCGTACGAATTTTTTCCCGAAGGACACCCGCGAAGGTGGGAAGTAACCTTAAATCATAGGTTTTGTTTGTACTGTAAGTAGAGTAAGTATCACACGCAATGTGAGTAATTTTTGTTGTTACTAGTGCAGGCAATTTTTGTATCCTAATGCAATGTTATTGTTGCAATAGAAATATCAACAAAGAAAGTGCAAACCTTCGTCGACAGGTATCTGAGGAGGATTCTGAGGGTGTATTGGCCTGAGATAATCACCAACAGAGATTTATAGCTATCAACACCAGCATTAAAAGAAGACGCTGGCAATGGATTGCTCATACACTTAGACGGGGTGAGAGGAACATAGCGCGCCACACGATGGATTGGAACCCACAAGGCACACGGAAATGTGGCAGACCGAGAATCGCATGGTGCAGAAGCATCTAGAAAGACCTGACAGAGGCCAAAAGAGCAGCTCAAGACCAACAGAGGTGGAAGGCAACTGTGGAGCTCCACACCCCCATGGGACAAAGAGGACTAGACGATAGATGATGCTATAACAACAGCTTGCTGACATTTATGAACAGGAAACCTAGAAAGTTTTCACTTGTGGAAAATTGTGCCCTTGTGCAATAAACATTGCATGCGCCAAGGTACAATTGACGACTAACTGACGATCACTGCACTAAGTGATCCTAATTATAATGATGTGTTGTAAGCAAAATATAAAGCATTCCATTCGGATATGATTTAGGACATACTCACCAAAATACAAACACAAACACAATTAAACTAAACTTTTTCCTAACAGACTTTTGCAGACTTCTCTCAGCATCTGTGAAGTAGCCACTCCTTCTGATATTTTGTGACACTGAAAAAATAAAGTATTCTTTTTACAATGCTTCGGATCAAGTGTTATGCAACCACTTGCAAATTTCAAATTCAACTCCTGTTACAAAATGCATTACCTCTTAATATTATTTCTTAGATAATGGTACAGTAGACCACTGTTGTTCAATCTTCACAATTAACAAGTAAGGGCAAAATTTGGATTTCAAAACATGCATTTTTTAATAGGAAACTAATGTTTTTCAGCAACCTCTAATTATGTCTTAAGTACGACAGCTATAAACCCCTCAGCCTTCTACAAGGCTTTCAAAGTTTGTGGCTCACTTGATGTAAAGGAACATTGTCTTTGGACAATGACACATTTCTCAATGTAATCATACGGACAACTGTGCAGAGGGGATGGCCGCAGCAGATGTAAAGTGATAATGGAGAATTTTGTAAGCTAGTCAGGGGAGCTAAAGAATCTACTCTCAGCAATTGACCGAGACAAGAAATAATGGGTGACCTCCAACAAGGAAGTAGCGTGGAATTGGAGAGCATCAGCTGCACCTCGTTTTGACTAATGAGTTGATGATAAAGTCAGCTAATCAGGCGATGTCTGCCGAACTTGGTCACGTGTCAAATAATATAAATAACTTCCTTGCGCCTCAAATGACACCATACAGTCTGACAGGTGGAGGTATGCATCCTTAGGCCGTTTAAGGCCCGTGTATCAGAGCACTGTTGCTTGGGTGCGACGTTTGTTGTGGCTAAACAATCCAAAATGCAATTGGTGATTTACAGATACGACTGCAGTTCAGGCAGACGAACTCTGCCTCACATAGGGTTTTTGAAAGCTTGCAACTGTGGCTTTCCTCTTCGCTCTTTCACCTCTGCTGCTGTCCTCTGCTGTGTGTTACGCATCTCATCTGAGAGTCAGCGGTCATAATATCATACAAAATTCTTATAATTATCAGTTTCTGCAAAATTCCTTTTCTTACGTCACCTCCTAAATCTTGAATCAATTTCTGCTATCTATAATTTACCCAACCCCGCTCATATAAAATTATTGTCAATCTTTAAACAGCAAATACTTCTTGAGCCTTATCTATTTACCTGAATTATTATAACCTTTTGTTCAAAAGAGATTTGCTAAAGCAAAGTTTGCAAAAATAACTGAAGGATTTAATGATCATGACACCATTTTCAAGAGAAAATAATTATAAGAAAGGGAATATTTAAGTAGGCTAGAGCTGCAAATTAACATACTGTAGCTATCTAATTAGTATGTTAATTTTCAGCTCTAGCCTACTTAAGTATTTGCTTCTGACACTTATTTTATCCTGATAATGGCGTCACGATAGGACCGAAACGTTGAGTATTATATATTTCAGTAATTATTAGAATCTTGGCATCACTTTATTATCTAACTTACTCTTAACTCTGTAGATGTTCTTAGCATATCATTATTATTGTCTGGCAACTTTTAGCACGAGCCTCTGAGTGGCTCGGGTGATTGCACAAGCACTCCCTGTGTTATCAACATTAAGACAAAATCTGATAGAAAAGAGAGCAATTTCAGGTTTTAGTGGACAAAAAGTTGGTACCAGAATAATCTTAAGTATTTTACCGTCATTTTTACATTTTCTTAAAAGTAAACACATGAATAATTGCCTGAAATAACACCGAAAACAATTTCCCGTGGGAACGAGAGAAAATGAATTTCAAAGTTCAGAGAACTTGTGCAAACACAGGCAAAATTTCATCATCAGTTTCATTTCACCAGTACTTTCAAGTGTTTCATAAGAAGTTCAACATTCGTTTTCGACGTTTGGTGTTGCTAGAAATGATCTTTTTTGAGAAGATATTTAAAACAGCCGTACAGAAGTTTGCAATACGATGTAAATAATCTTGGTACTAGGTTTTTGTCCACTTGTTACTCGAACTTCTGGTGGATTCCGTCTTAAATAAATTACTTAGTACTTACTAACAACACGTTTTACAAAGTGCACAACAGGCACCCATGTATTGTTACTACCCTAGGATAGGATGCTAGTACATTGCAGGCTGCTCCTCAGTATTCTGTCAGGTTGCCCCAACAATTCACCGCTACCCATTTACACACCTGCCAAGAGAGGCACTGTGAGAGGAAAGCGTCTTGCTCAGGAACACAACCCAGCGACCCAGTAAGCTGGGCTTGAGCCTGGCCAGCTCGATCCAGTGCACTAACCATTAGCCCATTGCACCTTCCAATCCTAATAGTGCACAATGAGCTAATTTGCTAAAGCAAAGACGTTTTGAAAGTCTCTTGTGTCGTTAATTTCTATTATAATTAATTGCATTTCAAAATGTTTGGGCCTCAGTAGAAGAATCCACAGGAAGCAGGAAGTTTATGCTGTATTTTACATTAGCTTTCTATAACTACAAATGCCGCACAACATAATTTATATTATGCTCTCTCACTAATATCATCACGCCTCTCCCCGTTTTAAATTTTCAACTACTAAACCACATTGCTTAGCGCTATTCCAAACACATGCATGTACCTGACTCTTCTTGTTTGCAAAAATAACTTAAATTCCAGGATTTCAATAAGAACGGAGAAACAAAACCAAGCTACTCTTCCTCCTTCAATCACTTTACTAACCCTAACATTGCTCCTGCTGATTAACTTATTATTAGGTTCCCTTAACAGTTATCCTGAAATGAGTGTTCGCAGTCAAGCGTTTTTCATAGATTACTGCAGGCTTGTTAGCATTTATTTAATACAACTATCAGATCTACGTCATACAAAGTCTTACTAATCAGTCAGTAAGTAAATTTGCTTCATGGCCATACAAGGTTTCAATTAAAAAGAAAGAAACAGTGATTATACAAGCATACCTTTTTGATAAGCTTTCCAGTAAATGACGGGAAGGGCTAACATTACAAACAGCAGCGGAACATAGCAAACCAAATAATGAACAAGAGCTCGGCTATGGGATGAGCAACTGAAAAAAAAGAAGTGCTACATGTATTTAAAATGCTCATGCTGAAGCACTTAGTTCTCCTTTGACGTAGAAGCAACTGCGATAATCAAAAAGGGATTTTATATTTTCAATTCTTTTAATTCCCTTATCTGAGGAGTTCCTTGTCTATAGCTCTTTATGTTAAAAGTTTTACTCTCTATTTTATGTAACATCTGCCATTTGTAATTAGATATATATATTATCGTATAGTATGTCCACATCTGTCCTTTAGCTGCCATAATTTAACCTATCCAAACAAAGAATTATGTATGAAGGTTAAGGGCCCATTAACCGATCTTTTCGAGCCGTTGCTAAGGAAAATTTATTCTCATATAACCTCATCATTTTTAGTTAGTTCAGAGTTATTTCATGTGTTTTAACTTTTTCATGATCAGTAAC
>Ga0126338_10004089_pt1 | contig 10321 bp, 1 predicted proteins | sample OrbCmetagenome_2_FD_92529 | JGI IMG/M metagenome (GOLD analysis project Ga0126338, IMG submission 92529) | Coral microbial communities from Petempiche,Puerto Morelos, Mexico - Orbicella C C metagenome | ecosystem: Host-associated > Invertebrates > Cnidaria > Coral | place: Petempiche,Puerto...
ACGAGCTCAGATGGCCTGCTCACATACTCACATGTTCGTCACATGTCTTATCACATGTCTTAGCATTAAACGGTACCAGTTTACTGGCCGTGACATGCCCCTGCAAAAATCAAGCGGGGTGGCTATTTTGGTGTCCTTACAGGAATGTGGCTTTTTTCAGCCTAGAACCGTCCACAGGACAACCAACTCTGAAAAGCCACAGGTCAAAATTAGGTTTGCGTTCCACTTGGTCGAACGCAAAAATAATTTAGCTATCACCTGTTTATGCTCACGCACACATCCCTAATAACGACAACTCTATGTGACATGGTATACTACAAATGAAGAATCACAATTCATATGATCTTTTACAGACACCTCCATAGACGGAATTTTGAGCAGCTCGCGGTCTAACACCTCCATTTGTCGGACGATCTCCCCACCCCACCTTTCCCCTACAGAGAGGAGGGCGTAGGGAGTAGGGAGAGATATCGAAAGCGAACGACCTCTGGCTTTGATCGACCATTGATTATTGAGAATGCAGGTCAAGATATGAGGCATTACTAAGATAACTGAAACAGCATGGCATTCAATTCAAGATTTTATGAACAAAACTGCCAGAGACTGTCTTATCATTTGACCGGTTCGAAACTAATTTAAGTACATTATTTTTGTCACGCAACTTTGCATGCGACTTTCGGATGGACTCCAGCGTTTCCATGATAACGTCATCGGACTTAAGCATAGTTTTTGCGTGTTTATTTTAGCTTGTTACTGATGGAAAGTCAACAAGAACTCATACGTTTGGTGCCTGATGTTACTTTAAGTCAATCCAGCTTTTATCGTACGTAAATATAAAAAGAAGTGTAATCCAGTTAAAGCTGATGTAAACTGGAACTTTTCCGAGATAAGCTTCTTTGTCCTAGATAAGGGGCATAAAAGATAACTTGGTTTCTATAATCATGATGTATAAAATGAATTTATAGACTGAAAATGTTGTTTCATGTGAACGTCTTGCGGAGATCAAGTTGCTAAATGTGACCTTCGTAAAGGGAATATATTTCCTGTTGCGGATTTCCATCGTCAGCTGCTGCACAGAGTGGTCACATTTTTGACCCTGAAGGAAGCAAATTTCATTGAAAACATTTCTGGCAGCTTTTAATTTCTCCTTGACAAAAATAACTTAGTTTGCGACTGCTTTCTTTGACTTCGTGCGAGGCGTCGTTTGATATCAAAGTGAAAACGAGGCCACGAAAATTCTCGGGAAATCGAAGCCAGTTTCGTTTTACATCAACATAAAGGGAAAGCGTCCCGTGAGTTCAGTTATAGGATTAAATACTTTCACTACCTCATGGGCTTTCCTTTCAGCACCGCTTTTATCTGAGACATTCCATTCTGTCTGCAGCATGCAGTTAGCGCGTGAACAACGCCAGGAATCACGAAATTGTATACGGCTGTTTTGAGCAAGGTTTACCAAAGTGTACTCGACAATGCTGAAACGAATTGTCTGTAGAGTAAGTTTATCAACAGTTGATCAAAGTTTGAGGTGTTTCAGCTTGATAGAAAGAAAAATAATGAATACTTGTAGTTTCTCCTTCATTCGCGCCGAAACATGGTGAACGACAACAGTAAGCGACCTCTACCCGTAACACCTTTCGGTATTGTCGCGGACTGAACTTTTCTCTCGAAACTGCTTTATCAAAACATGAACTGATTCAGCACCGATTTAAATACTTCTGGCGTATTATAGTTGCAAATTTGTACTAAAAAAACAGTCCAGCAACGTTTCTAACATACGTTTCTGTCAACGTTCAACTTTCAACGTTTCAGTAAAGGAGTAAAAAAAACGTTTCGTGCGAAAAGATGTGCCTCTGAGAAAGCAAAAGTCATTTTTATGCAGCACATAATAAGCCCGATCATAAAGTAGACTTTTTTTCATGACAACCACTTACTCACATACAATTCAAAGACATTATTTAATATAAAAACATTAGCGGCCGATCAGTAAATCAATCAATGAGCTGTTTGCAGCAGAATTCTATCAACAAACTACCTACTTCAGCTAAAAAGTCGATATAGTTTGTTTGTCGGCAGAAGCACGTTGTTTATTTCATACTCGAGACTTGAAACTGTCAGCTCATTAGATGCTGTGTAAATGTCTTTAAGAAGAAAAACACTTCGTCATCAATATCCCCTGTGTGGACTCTCAACACTACAGAATATCACGTATTGTCTGTTAGTAGGATGTGGGTGATAATGACTTTGTGGGGAAGGAAATTTTGTGATAAATGTTATTGAGAAAACAGCATTGAAACGGCCATGCTAACAGAATCATCTAAGAATGTCACGTGACTGATTCGTGGCTTAGATAAGTGGAACGAACGATTGACAGTGTCTATGCTTTAACGCATGGTGTTGTTATCGTAGACAGAATTATTTTGTTGTACAACGCAAATACTGATATAAAATAAGTGGCCCTTATTTACCTTTGACGACTCCAGGCGAATCTGTGCCACTTCTGGCGGAGTATTTTAGGTCTGTGGTTCCAGGTCCGTACATTGCGAGTAGAAGCCCCATAAACGCCAGAACGAGCGCGATTATTAACAGGAGCATCAAAATATGCCATACACGAAAAGAACATCGCTTGTTCAAGAAATCACACGCACAGCGACATCTCCTTCTCGAATAATGCTGCTGGTTGGTTAAATCGTAGCCCTCGCTGACTGTGAGTGTTGTTGAACTATCGAACGCACGCATACCAGATATTTTACGTGTGTCTTAGTTTGGACGGGGACTGAAATAAATTTGGCTCTCCGACGAAAGTTTACCGGTTTAATATGTAGTACAGGAAAGCTGGCTGAAGAAATCTGACTCCGTATGACTGACCCCGCCTTAATGACGGAGTATAATTATTGAATCGGAATGATCGAAACACTAAACGTCAAGTCTTCCGGCTCTCAATACATAGCGTATCGTTTTCCTCATTCAATACATTCTAAGTGCAAGTTTGTATTTTGAAACAATCTTAATGCTGTTATACAATTATTGCTTACCAAGCCGTTTAAAATCATTTTCGGCGTAAGCAGAAACTTCTTCCGCCTTTGTGGCGCATCAGTAATTCTCACGATAACATTCTTACAAGTTCAAAATTTTGACGCTATTAACTGCATTGATGTATCGCCATACTTTCTTTAAATAAAATCTTTATCTTTAGGCATAGAAATACCGAGCGGAGGCATGCTAAAAAGTATCGATTTCTTTGTTATTCACAGCTGAAGCCCGTTGCCATAGCTACATCCCACATCCCCCGTTTCCTTCTGGTTTCCTAGCCATTTGAAAAAAGTGTTTATCTACGTCATCGAACTCTGCGTGACGTATGTCCACAGAATACCCGGCGCATCAGGTGGCAAGTAATGCAGGTCAGATGAAAACTGAATCAAGTCAAGTTTAGTTTATATCTGTATGTTTTAGTACCTTTTCAAATATGTAAGTCACCGATATTTATAAACTGTTTGTTCTGATACGCCCTCGTGGCTAGTCGACATCGAAACGGTTTGTTAGATGTCACGTCCTCAGACATCAGGACCAGACCGCCCAGCTGAATTTGAACTGAATCTTGAATGTTTATTTCCCATAATTAAAAGTACAAACAGAATAGTGCTACATATAAAATTGCTTTGAGAGGAATACTACAGAAATCCTTAGAGGCATTCTTTTATGGCAGGACAAAAGTAAAAGACTTTCCTCAGTGTGAAGTCTTATGATGCCCGACTGTTCTTTTATATAAACAAACCACAGATTGTCATGTACAACTCGCTTAGCTACACTTATTACTTTGTTTATGCAAAGCATTCTAGTCACATAAATGTCTCTTATTTGAATGTGCCTTTTCGCTATATCGTACACGAAGAAGGCCACAGGAAGTGTTGACAACAGGTACTTGAATCTTTCAATGAGGTCCGGAGGCACTCCCATAAAGACGGGGATTTTGACTGTTGTTCAGTGGCTAAATTAATACATTGGGTAGTCCAGGGTTCAAGCGTGGGCCACTTATTTGCGTGACGAATTCACGTCTTTTAATCTTAAGCACGCTGGAATTAATTTTGTTGTTTGGGGAGCGGCTGAAATCTATTTCCTGTGCTGAAACTGAACAAATAATCCAACAGAGATTATGAGAGGCGTTCAAAACGTTTTTGCAGTTCGCAACTAGCCAAGTAGAACTCCAAGTAGAAAACAGTTAACTATATATATCAGCACAATTCAATACGTTCTGATATCTTGCCGTTGTAATGTGTCGAAGGTGTCCAATATTTCATTTATCCGTTTATTCATTGAACCGCGCAAGTGAATAATAATCTTAAACTAGCAATAATCAAAGATTATGAGAGTGCGTTCGATGCCTTCACTTTCTAATACCGTGAATGATTTCATTAGGTGACTTTCAACTCCTCTCTATTGCTAAAATCACCATTTTTTCATCAACCACCGAAGTTTTACGGGTAGGCATAAAATATGACAAAGTCTAGTATTATGATGTGTCGAAGGTAGCAAATATTTCATTTTATCCACTTATTCATTACACCACTTAAATGAATAATAATCTTACAAAGAACCCAGTCAAACGGAAAATGATGATACAGAAATTAGAAGTGGCGAGGAAACCAAAAAAATTGATGGATTTCCTCGGTAATTAGAAGTCTGGAGTTCAGTAAAAAATATTATGTGATACAAGTCATGTCTTGTAACCATTGCATTCACTGAGCAATGTTTATTAACCATCGCCTATTTCAGAGCCGGTTTACACTGCTTTTCCGCTTTTATATCATGTTAGTCCAGAGTTCAGTCATTTCACAAAATGATTTGCCGGTGATTGTGTACGAAAAAGGCCATCCCAAACGCACTGACCAAACCATTCGCTGCATCATTATTATTTTTTTCTAGTGTTACTTTGTTTTCTAGATTTCAATATATCTGAGTATGCACTGCTCTGGTTAGTAGCCTCCCGGTAGCCATTTAGTAGATTGACACATTAATAAAGTTGCTGCCGCAGCAGCTTTCCGATTACGTCACTACCTGGGTCACCGGTTTTCTAATGATTGTACTCTGTACTGTATTGCAGCGGGCAAAATTATATCTCGTTTGGGCATCGTGCCTAAAGGATCACGTAAATTCTAATAAAAGCATGACAGTCGAGATGACTTGGGATTAAAAAGTTTATTTTACATTTAGCACATCAGAAGAAAGTTAAATTAAGAGATGACACCGCCGAAAATAGAGATAGCATCTGTTTGTTTGTTTGTTTTTTTTTGCACGCACAGCCATACGTTTTCCTGTAGGTTTTAAGTGAAGATAAAACAATTTGTGCCATGGAATTTAGGAGATTGAATATTTGTTCTTCTATGTCATGTTATAAAAATAAATGAAACAGCGCTCTCTAACTATGACATCTGATTACGTGACCGCCCGCACGTCAGCTTTCCGATTACGTCACTACCTGGGTCACCGGTTTTCTAATTGAAAAATTTCAGTAAATATTTCAAGCTGTTGGCAGTTAATATAACAGCATTGTTCAAAGTGCTCACAAATTTCTAGGCTAATCAGTGAAAACCAAAGACTGATTAGCATTAGCACTGATTAGTCTACTGATCAAACGTTACGAAAGTAACTTTAAAATTCCACAGTTGTAATTAATTAGTGACCCCGAATTAAACTCTGGTAGAGTCCACACTACGCCGAAGAAATTTTAAAACGCAGTTTTATTTCTACGGTTAGGCCTAACATCCACACTAATCCGTCACGAAAACGGCGCTTTTCGAAAACGTTCTTCAAGCCGGAGGAATTTGAAAACGCCGGCTTCGCGTTTTCGTGTGGACGGAAAAGATTTCAGTTGAAAAACGGAACTTTCCGACAACGATGTAGTCGCGATAGTCATGTGATTTCCTTGACCGAGTTTTCCTCAAACACAAATCCAAAATAACCGATGACTGTTTAGTTTTTAAATATTTGATGCGTTTCAGTTTCAGAGTGAAACCTCCATCTTCAAATTCTTCTGCCGTAGTGCGGACGTGGGGCTTAAAAATATCCGAAAGTAACGGCAATATTTCACAATTCATTTGTAAGTAAATCTTCAAGTAGTGACCCCAAATTAAGCTCAACTTAGTAGCTTGCAATGTTTTTGGCTGAATATGAACAGAAACATAAACGAATGCACCGAAACAATCTGATCTTTACGTTTCCCTTATTGTAAAGGTAAAGGTTGCTCGATACTCGCTGTCTCGTTCTGTTGGTGCGGGCAGGGAGCTTAGCAATTTCCTCGTTCAGCGCACTTTGCTCTGTCGCTTCCCTTTCCCCCCCTCTTTTTCTTGCTTTTTACACTCCTATTTCTTGTTCTAAATTGGTAAAAAAAAGATCATGCAACTGTTTTTCATCCACAACTCGGTGAATTGAAATAATACTCACTTGACCCTGTAACTTTATTCCTCTTACCTTAGCCAGGAGTTCATTCTAAGGTTTTATTTTTACACTTACCTTTACTTTTGCAAGCCTATGCCTATACACATGAAATTATGTCCCTAAATTATCAAATCCTCCTATTTCTTGTTTTAAATTGGCAAAAACAGATTTTGAACACTTTTTTTATCCACAACTCGGTGAATTGAAATAATACTGACTTGACCATGTGACTTTATTCCTCTTACCTTAGCCAGGAGTCCATTCTAAACCTTTCTTTTTACACTTACCTGTACTTTTGCAAGCCCATGCTTGTACACATGAAATTGTGTCCATAAATTATCCAAATCTCCAAACTTTAACTAAAGGAATTTTATCGGTAGAATGGTATGGAGAATATATGTGGACTGGCATCTTGCTTTTGTAAAAGCCTCCAGCAACGGCCTTGTAGTGTGTTTAAAAGCAAATTTTAGAAAATCTTATTGATTGTCTTATACAACGGAAAGAAAAGTTCTATTTTCAATATCATTCAGTCCACGCCATGGAGTGGGGCTGTCTAAAAACTGAACTGTCACGCCATGGAGTGGGGCTGCCTAAAAACTGAACTGCTACACCTAAGAGAAGTTAGCAAGGGGATCTCTACTGACCTCGCTGAAAAACAAGTTCTTCGCGACTTCCTTTTAAAATTCATTGACTACAGACAAGGTTGTCGAAACATTTTATTGTAGTATTAATGGCAAGAAAATACTTTCATAAGTATTTGTTACAGAACATATAAGAACGCCAAACCCTTACTCGTGAAACCTTCCAGTCTCAAGTTGAAAATGCTAATTCTCCTCCAGTTCTTTGATATCAGTTCTAAGAATTTGGGGATACGTCAAGACTGAATACCGTAGAATTAAGAGAGTAACGGCCTCCGTTACTGTCGGATTTAGCGGCAAAAGGGGCCGCTACTTTCGGGTAACCGCGTTACTTTCGGATGGTTAAGAAACGTTTCTGACGGAAATAGTCGTTTCAGACAAAGCGAAAGTGTAACTCATGAAATTAAAAGTTCCGTTTATGTATGTTCCCAACTACCCACATAAACAAAGCTGAACGCCTGAACAGAAAAGGCCTAAACTTTGGCAGAAAGTATAATGGTCGCATTATATCGCGTATATCATATGTGTATCATTTGACTCTGCCGCTAGACAACTGAATACAGTTCATAAATCATAGTTTCAAGAAAAATTCGGTTAAGTTCGAAATAAAATCATAAATATTTCTTCCGAGTTGTTCAGTCCTGTTGTTAGGCTGTTCTATCCGCATTGCGCTTAATTTAAGAGATCAGAGGGTTTCTCTTTTGGTGACTTCTTCAAGGGGCTGTTACTTTCGGAGGGGACCGTTACTTTCGGGGTTCAATAGGAAGGTAAAAAACTAACGTTACTTTCGGGGAGCCGTTATTTTCGGGGGGGGGGGACGTTACTTTCGGAATTCTAAGGTATCACTTAATTGATGATTTTCTTAATTCTCATCACCTGTTTGCTTAATAATGTCATGAGAAATTAGACTTAAAACACTTCTAGACATTTACGTGCGTCATGATTGGTTGAAAAACGTTTACCGTAAATCAATAGAAAGAGAACATTATGACTTCACAACTCGGCTTTCTGTTCACGAAAGATGTAAAACCCTTTCCCTCCCAGTTTACGCAGAGATACAAAATCGTAGAAACTGATGAGTTTTGAACGTCCCATAGAACTCAAATTAACCGTGAAATATTCGCTTCAAAGCCTTCAACCAGTAAGAGCTCGAATCTACGATGCCTTGCTATTCATAGTCAGTTGTTTGATGTTGACAGGGGACCTCTGGATCCGGCCGTGTTGGTTGAAAGAATATTAGTCGAGGTTACCCTCAAGTAAACCTTTCTCAAATTGTATTTATTTTGAGTTAGGGACGAAGAGTTTTTTGTCCGATTTTGATATTCCTGCGCGAGAACATGTTTCGCCTGTACATGTTTACTCTACAAAATTAATTTAGTTTAGGCCATTTTAGGGGCCCCTTTTTGAAAAAAAAAAAAAGCGAGAACGATTATGCATCGATACCAGTTTAGACAGAGAAACCTTCAAGCAAACGTGAAAATTATTTAACAGTCTGATAATACAACACAACCCGTGACTAAACACAATCAGCTATAAGTACTTCATTAACACATCGCGGGGTGTCTGCTTCAGAGGGATTAACAACGAAACAAAAAAGTCCATTCAACATATAAGTCCAAGATCTATTAAAATGAGTTTAACAAAACACAAGAAGCCTTCGCCTGTCATCAGAAAATTGACTCAAGGGAAAACCTGTCACAGGCAAGAGTCATTGTTTGTTGACAAATGCACAAGATTGGGATTTTACAGATTCGCGTCTATAGCATTAAACTCGTGCTTTTCCTAACGACTTTCCGTAAATTAAGTTCCTTCAGTGAATAACCGAGCCTGAGAAAATAATGCATTCATGAAGGAACTTCGGTTAAATTCGCTTTGTGGTTCAACTTGTTTGTTAATTCTAAAGCCACCTCAAAAGTTTTCATCTTAGATATCAGACATCATGCTGTTGTCAGGGAAATTGTACACAAGGTTCTAAAGGTAAGCAACTTCACTTTTTTTGTTTAAAAGGTACATAGAATGACAAGAAACAGTTAAATAGCAAACAATAACATTGGTTCGCATTTGTACCTTGATACGTAATGCTTTTTGCGAGAACCTTCTGGAAGGATTTTAAAACCACGAGCAAATTGACTTATAATGAGGAGGCAAATTAAGTGTAAAACCGTACTCCCGTGTGTAAGGGGGAAGGTAGTCCCCCGCTGGGGTGGAGAAAGGAGCTAGTATAAAGTTTTTATTCGTATCACGCACATGCTGAAGTTAGAAACACCCAAACCAAGAGAGGAATTTGAAAAAAGATGTTTTACAAGTTTATTTGTGTGTGTTGCATGCCGTCTTACCCGTGTAAGAGAAAGTATAGTGAAATTTATTAAATAAATTTAGAATTCTCAATTTCAACTTTATATGGTGTCTCTATTATCTGCTTTTGGATAAAAAGTTTCCAATGTCTCAAGGTTTTATAGTTTAGGTCAAGAGAGGGATTTCAATTCTTTCTTTTTACTTTAATTTATTTCAGATTTTCCTCATATTCCATTGCAAAATTAAGCTTGTTAAAACGACCGGTTATGACAACTCCAATGGCAACCTCGATAAGACCACGTGGCCTATCACGCCGTGATCACGTGTTGAACCTTCTACCACCGCTGACCGTCGTAAATAAAGAAGATGCGACGCTGCATGATCGTTTATTCTCTGACGACCCTCCAGCAAAGAACTACCCGAAGAGTTTTCCAAGTAAAGTTCTTCGGCATCTCGGGGAATGGACATTTTATTCTGCTCCCACAAAAGGGGAACTCGCCCTGCTTGACAAAAATATGTACGATTTAGAAAACGAAGCAGAAAATCCGACCAAAAATGATGCTGACGAGAAGAAGACAGAACATGAGAAGAACACGCCCGGTGCACAGTCCCAACGTGCGGGGGATGACAAAAAGAGACTGGAGACTAGAAAGGGAATGACTCTGAAGACGAACAGAGAAAAACAAAAACAACAAACGAAGGAGGAGGAAAAAATCTTGCAAAAAGAAGCTAATGAGGTGGCAGACCAGCAAAAAGCTGGTTTTTTTCCTGAAGCAGCTCAGAGAAAATCCAACTCAGAGAAAACAAAGCACATTGAAGGCAAGAAAGGCAACAACGTCGAAGCTACAAAGTCTACAAAGAAAAAGCCTAAGCGACCGTCATATGTAACATGCGCGCCTAAAAAGCTGAAGAAGAACGCCCAAGTGAAAAGTATAAAATCACATGTACCACCAGCG
>Ga0126338_10004092_pt1 | contig 10317 bp, 7 predicted proteins | sample OrbCmetagenome_2_FD_92529 | JGI IMG/M metagenome (GOLD analysis project Ga0126338, IMG submission 92529) | Coral microbial communities from Petempiche,Puerto Morelos, Mexico - Orbicella C C metagenome | ecosystem: Host-associated > Invertebrates > Cnidaria > Coral | place: Petempiche,Puerto...
AATTATGTTTTTTCTGTGGTGTGGTTTGATGCATGATTATTTTAAGGGAGGCACAACTGGTAGTATAATGGTTAGCACACAGGACAATAGACTGTTGGTTCAAGCCACAGCCAGGGTCATTGTGTCATGTTCTTGGATAGGACTCATTACTTTCGTGGTGCCTCTCTCTCCACCCAGGTGTATAAGTGGGTGGTAGCAAACTGAAAGAGGTTACCCTGTGATGGACTAGCACTGGGAGGGAGTAAAAAAATGCTGGTCACTTCATGCTTCTGAATGCACAGCTAAGCACCAGCCTGATGAAAAACTAGGCTTTAATACAGACCAGCCTTTTGTTACTGAAATGAACTTAAGTTTACCAGCTGCTGTTCTGGCATATAGCCCACTTGCCTGTCCTCTGGCTGAGGTCTTAAGACCAGACTGACGAAAGTGACAAATTGTGCCTCCATAGCAATTTTCCAGAGCTATTTAGAGACACATTTGAAGACAGACAGACAGGGGAATGTACATGGATTACCCAATTCACAAAGCTGAAATTAAGAGAAATGTGTAGACTACAAGTAGTCCCTCTTGTGCTCAGTCCGTTAAGAAAGACCGTCACCTTTCACGTGCTTCTCACCTCAAGGATTTCACACGGCCAGTTTTTCGCATGGTTTTCTTTCACATCATGCACGGCGGACTAAGTGAAAGAGGGACTACTCAAAATGAGTGGACTACTTGAAATATGTGGCGATCCCGAAGGAGGATTGATCTTTTGATCTTGGGATTGATTTTCAGGGTTGAAATTTGAGGCTTTTATTTGTTTTCAGAGTGGTGACTGTGACTGGGGCATAGCCAGTCCTATTCTTGGCTGTTATCGTAAAGGACGGCCATTAGACAGTGTAATTCAGAATTGCGGTAGCCCTTGTTCAAGGTATTAATCTTGTGATGTATCATTCATTGAAGTTAAATAGCTGAGTGTTGTGAAAATTTTACACAATTCTGTTTCATACAGACTGGTTTGTCTAAGTGCAGAATGCTCTTGCTAACACCATGGTGAGTTTGGCTGTTAAATGATAAGGAGGAACATGCTAACCCTCCATCATGTAAAATCTCTCGTGGAGGGGGGGTGCTGGGGGGGGTGGTGTTCGCATTACACAGAACAGGGAATAGAATTTGTCTTCTGTCTCGTCAACATGAACGAATTTGGTCAAAATTAATGTACATTGCATGTTTGTGTGAAACAAATTATCTCCTGTGGCAACCTCACTTGGTTGGCCTGTAACAACTTTAACCTGTACTGGGACATGTCTGATTTTTTGCACTCAATGGCAGCTTTTTGTGTTAGTAGAAAATGTTTTACCTACAACTTTTGGGTATGGGAGATTATAGGATTAATGTTTCTTTATTAGTAACATTTAATTTTTTTTTAAGTAGCTTAAAATTGCAGCCAAACTTAAAGTTATAGTTTTCTTCTTATAAATGGTTGAAGAAATTGTAACCATTTTATATGTTTTGTCTTAAAACAGCCGCAAAACCTGTAATAGTTGTTTAAGTGACAAAGTTGGATGTGCTTGGTGTGACAAAACACAGAGCTGTTTTGTATTTGGAACATACAGGTCACGGTATCCTTTTGGGCAGTGTTCTCACTGGATTGACAGGTGGGTCGAATGTAAAGTGTCATTCTTTCTTAAAGCATCTAACATCCAAATTCTGTCTTTTTATGGTTACTCTTTTTCTAATACATGCCCTTACTCCAATTAAGTGGGGCATGTCAGTCTACTTGAGTTAGGTGTAGCTAAGTGGATTGACCACACAAAAAAAAATAACGTCATTCAAACAAGGGCCTCTATTCGAGTAAAACACCTCAATTCTAACAGGTGGCTCCATTATAATAAGCACCCTTTAAAATGTCCCCTCAACTAACTTTACTTTAGCAACAGGTCTACTATGTATATGTAAGCATCCTGGCTGAGTTATTCCATGGTAAAACCAGGTTTAACTCCTCTGCCACACTTGTAAACAGCCAACTTGTTTGCCTTCTGCCAACTGGCATTTTTAACCATGCTACTGTGTGTATGAAAATTAAAAGTTGTCTTCTCTTTTTTCGGGATTCTTTCCAGGTTAAAATTGATTTTAAATTGATGCTTTGGCAGCTAGTTTAACTGGCCTTCTTCAGGAATTAACAAAATAAATGTCAATATGGAAAACTGATGTTTTTTGTTTGCAACTGCACCTTGAGACATGTTGTGGTTGTAATGCAAAAACATCATTGCACCAAAATTAAATTTGCTGCACTGTTGATTTAAAATAAATTTTAACCTCAGAAGAATACCCTCAAAAAAGAAATCAACTTTTTATTCTTATAGATGAGAAGTGAAAGTCTCAGAGATACAATAATATTGTGTCATGCTTAATTCAAATTATTTGTTTCTCAAAATCTCTTGGCCCAGCTAGCCTTTGTGTTATACACACTGACCAGAGTAAATGAAGTCTATTTATCGATACAGCCAAACCTCTATTAAGCGGCCACCCTTATTAACTGGCCAGTTATGAAAGAATGAAGTTATTGTCATTAAAACACTGCAAAGAAAACCCCTATTAACCCGCCACCTCTATTAAGTGGCTGCTGGCATTTATGTTTAATTGCGTTTTTCAAATGCACAATTTCTATTTTAGTACCAAAGAGGGACAATGCCTGAATTGTAGCAAGCATACAAATTGTAAAAGTTGTTTGGCAGACGTCAGATGTGGCTGGTGTGGAAATGATTATGACCCACGTATTGGAAGGTATTTAGAAATCAATCTGCTATTGTATTCTTCATTTTCTTGTTATTTTTCTCAAAGCAGTTAAATTTCAAATCTCACCCTGAGTAATGGAAATCACTTAACCTTAATTAATGACTGGATCATTGGATAATACAATTCAAGAGTTTTCATAGCTTAGCTATCATGGTATATAATCCATTAAACCATGCTCTACAAGTATGGTAAGGATACGCCTAGTTTTTAGGGGTGTTTTATATTTATTTTATTTTAGTTTTCTATATTTTGTGGGCATTTTAATAAACAATTATTCCACTTGCGTATGTTGGATATGAGACGATTATAGACAACGCGTTTTGTAGCGTCTCATTGGCTATCATCTCATTTCCAACATGCACTTGTGGAATAATTGTAAAATAACCTTCACTGAGTGGAACATATTTACACAAATCCAGATCTTGTAATTCTGTTGAAGTCTGTGCTAGTTTTGGAACACTCCTTCATTTTGACCATAGCCTTATTTTGTTGCCGTAATCTTTATTGCAACTACCAAATTGGTCTAAAAACAGAGAAACACCCGAAAACAGCGTGGACTACAATTGTGTTATGCCATCTTGAATTGTGTTTAAACATTCAGTAATTCTTAGCTATTGGTTTGAGGTTGTGAGCAAATCATGATTACAGTTATTCGGCATAACATTTTAAATTAGAATCAAATACTCACTTTGATTGTAAGACTCATTGTTAGCAAGAAACATTTAAGTTTTCTTCTTTTTTTCTAAGAGAACTGGAAAAAGTGTTTCTCATGTTGCCCTGTTTTGTAGTAATCATGCTGGACTTTGAGATTTTGATGTCAGTCTGTACTTTGAGCCCTGATATCTGCGCTTGTGTTTTTGCTGGGAGAATGTTCCAAGAATCTTAAATGGAAACTGGGTAGAATTGCAATCATTTTTGTGCCACTAGGCCTGTGACTGCTTCAGTTTCTGTTTTGTGCCAGTAACTAGGTCATGTCCAAGCAAATTCTCCCTACAAGTACTATACGACATGAATAGAAACAAGCTAAGGAGAATAGACCTTTTTACCGATATGGTGGACATTTTGAATAGCTATTATGGGATGCGCAGGGGGTAAACACATACTAATTTACCCCCTGAACATCCCATAATAACTATTTCAAACAATGGATTTTAAAACGGCCGCCGTATTGGTAACAAGGTCCATTTACGTATGCGTATGGTTGCCATGATTTTTTACTTACAATGCATCTTCTGTTAATTTCTGTCAGATGTTATGCAGGGGATTTCAACTCACCTTACAGTGGACAGTGTGCAGATATATTTCCAACAAATGGAAGGTAAGCTCAGACTGCTACCAGTTTTCCTTGTCACTAAACATCACTAACTTAGTTTTCACGGTGTGCAGTAGATTGAGAAAGAAATTATTAAATAATTGTGTAACTCACTCTCATTATAATACTTCAGTTTTGGAGACAGAGGAACAGGAGCTAAAACTGGCTTTTAAGTGCTAGTATTTTCAAATTTCTACCCCTTGCAATTTTATGGGTACCGTAGTGAATTCCACTTAAGATTAAAAATGGCGTTTTCCGTTATGAAATATCTGTATTAGTTCCGGCCAGCAGGAGGGTAACTGGTTTTCACATGTGGGCAAAACTTTTGGAACCAAACTTCTTCATAAGAACGACTTTCCTCCAGATGGTCAAACCAGGAGGGCAAAATCATCCCCACAGCCAGTCAATTTACCCGGTACCCAGCACTTAATGAAACCCTTGCACACCTGAAAACATACCAATTGAAGATGTAAATCTTAAAATCTACTGTTATTTTTTTTTTCCAGCACTGTTTGGTCGTATCCAGAGTGTCCAGATGTGGACGAGTGTAAGTTAGGCATTGCTCAGTGCCACCATAATGCAACTTGTGTCAACATGCCCAACTCGTTTAACTGCATCTGCAACAGAGGGTTCACTGGTGATGGTACAGTAGCTTGTAACAAAACGTAAGTGATACTTCACAGGAAGTGTGGTATATGTTTGGTGGGTACCGGTTTGTTCTGTAAACCTAGAGATATTCAATCGTTGTTCAGGTTAGGAAATTGACTTTGGGTCAAAATACCCAATTAACTTGCCCACTTGAATTGACAAGTGAACGTAATGCTTTTGACAGTTTGGTGAAGGCAGCATGGTCAAGTGGTTTAGGTCGCTGGATTTGAAATCTGGAGGTCCCTGGTTCAAATCCTCCTCCCTTCCTCTCTCTGGATTTGTTCTCGGTGGCCCAGAGTTCAACTCCCGCACCGCGAATAAATGACAAAGCACATGCAAGGGATTTGATTTGGCCATGTATAAAATTAATTTTAAACTAGAGGAAACCTGAAAATAGCAGTCTACTACATTAGAAAAACACCAAAGAGATAATAATAAACCATATAGGAACAAGGATGGTTAAGGATGGAGAAGATTGACACGGCTTACAAACAATGAACTTGAAGAATTTAGGCTTAACTTTTCAAGATACGAAACTGTGACGTAGTTCCTTTAACAGGAGAGGTTGCCATTGGTGTTGGAAACATACTTAAGTTTAACGAAAATAAGTCTAATCAGTCTTTTTTTTTCTAATTCAGATGCTATCATGATTGTGGTGATCATGGTGTTTGTGGAGCTGACTTCGTTTGTGATTGTAATCTTGGTTGGTTGGGTGAAAACTGCAGCATTGATTGTGGCTGTAATGGACACAGTGACTGTTCAAAGGGCATTGGTATTTGTGACAAGTGTCAAGGTAAAAGGATATCGTAATAAGTTGAGTTGTAAGCCAGAAGAAATTTTTCTTAAAACCCGCCTTCGTGGCTTACAAACCTGGTTGAAATTGTCATCAAACTGACTGACCACACGATCAGCTGACCAACTGGCCCACAGACTGACCCACCGACTGACCGGCAGACTGACTGTTTGACTGACGGGGGGACTGATGGAGCACGTGACCGACCAACCGGCCGACTGACCGACTGACCGACGGATCGACCAACCAATTGACTCACCGACTGACTGACCAATTGGCCAACTGACTGATCAACTGACCAACCGCCCACCCGACCAACTAACATCCTCAGTTTCAAATCTTCCTATTGCTAACCTTTGCGAACGGATACCTTCTGTAGGTTAACACTAAATAAGTGGACACTTCGTCTTGGTCCCTGCCACGTACAGACACTACATTCTTAACCTACGTAACATGACACCTCTTCTAAGCGGACAGTTTTTCTTGTACTATGGCTGTCTGCTTACGAGAGCTTCAACCGTGAATGGCCTTCAACAAACTCAAGATGTTTACTCCTCGTCTAAACGTTTACCCACTGCAACCTCCCCGGGAGACATGCCTTTCTAGTACGTCAATGCATTTGCTCTTTATCATAGATTATACTCGAGGTATGCACTGTGAATTTTGCATTCCTGGAACGTTTGGTAACGCAACCACTGCTGAAGGTTGTAAACCTTGTCAGTGCAATGGTCACGGTGATCCAGAGCAGGACTTTTGTGACATGGTGACAGGGAAGTGCTTCTGTGCTGACGACACCATGGGGGACAATTGTGAAAAATGTAAGCCAGGACTCAAAGGAGATCCCAAGTAAGTAGTTGAACTTGCATTTAGTTCTTTAAATCTATAATTTGCGTCGACCGCGGGCAAATGCAAATGCAAATAATTCACGGCAGTTAAGTTTGAACCACTCTAATCACATCAAAACTTTCCAAATGGTCAGTTGAAAATAATAACTACTTATTAACCGAGAGTGAGGTCTTTATGGGAAAATATCAAACCGAGATCTTGCCGTTTTGAGCGAGCGAAGTTAGTTTTGTCAGGACTAACTTTAACTCTTGAATCCTACTTGTAGAAATGGTGGCTTGTGTTTCCATGAGTGTGATACTCGAAGTATCCTTACTGACGTCACTCAAGGTTTCATTTCAACACAGCTGGGTGCAGGGGTCACGATCAAAGCAACAGCCAGTTGTCTGTGGCTGATTTCCTCATTAAGTAACAGCAGTCATGGTGTGGTTTATGGTCCTTCTCCTCCACCGTTGGAGAGCAGAGGACAGATAACTCTCACTTTTAAGGAGCTGCGCATCAGCTGCTTGACGGATCACGTCGATGTGTATGACGGTTTGCCGCCATTCATACTGGGCGACTCGTCACCAGTCCGGTCGTTTTACAAGCTTGGCTCGTTCTGCGGCTGGGATGGAGCTGAACTGAAATCCGTAACAGCCACACTAGGGAACATGGTAGTTCTTATCACAGCTAACTTAAGTTCTGATGCACTGTCGAAGAGTTTCAGTGCAAAGTTCAGTGTGAGGAAATGCCCCGGTCTCTGCGATGGAAATCAGAGATGTGCCATGTCGTCCCGTGGGGAGGAATGTGTTTGCTTAGAGGGGTGGACTGGGGACAACTGTGACCAGCCGGTGTGTCCAAACAATTGCAGTTTATCACTGGGTCAGGGCCAGTGCAACCTTGTAAGTAGAATACTTGTAACAGGCATATGAGCATTATTAAGCTTCTGCCATATCTTGGTTCCGTAGCAGGCGTTAAAAAGGGGAGGGGGAGGCAAAGTGCGGCCCGTTAACGCCTGCAACGCAGGCTATCTGATTTGCGGACCTCTTCACACTCACACGATTCTTCTCCCACTCAATAGACGTCTTCTGTTTAACCTGAACATTGATCTTTGTAGCCTGTGTGGCAGGTGTAAACAGAGACAGACTACAAAACATGCAGTACCATAAGCATTCCCTTCTTTCTCTACCCCCTTGAGGTAGCATCATAAACGTTTCTTCCCCTCCCCCTAAGTAATGCCATAAACATTCCCTTCTATCTACCCCACCTCCCCAAAGCAACACCATAAACGTTTCTTTTCATCCCCTAAGTAGTAACATAACAATTCCCTTTTCTCCACCTACCCCCTCAAAACAGCACCATAAATGTCCCTCTCCGCTTCCTAAGCAGTACCATAAGCATTCTTTTCTCTTCACTTCCCCCAAAAAACAGCACCATAAGCTTCCGTCCCCTTCCCCGAAGCAGTTTCACAAGCATTCCCTTGTCACTCCAAGCACTACCATAAATGCTCCCCAATTCACCATGCAGTAACTGAGCATTCCCTAGCCTCCACCCCAAGTGAAACCACAACTATGTATGTATCCATTACCCATGCCAGTCGTATGAAAATTGAGCTATCTGGTACAGTGTCCCAGCACTCATTCACTAAACTGTCATCAACAGACTCTAGGTGGTTGTATCTGCGCTGATGGTTTCACCGGTCCAGACTGTAGTCAGGTCATCACTCCCGGTACAGTCCTGTGGGAAGTCCTCAGTCATGGACCTAGCCGTAACATCAGCACTGATTACTTGGCACGGATGGGCCACACCATGGTACATGTTCCCGGAGTCTTACTGGCTTATGCAGGTTACTCACTCACCCATGGACTGTTGAATGATCTTCAGAGTTTTAATCTGAGCTCCAGTACTTGGTCACTTGTAGAAGTTAATCAGCTGGAAGGTAGAATTCCTTCTGCTCGATATCTCCACTCTGCCGTGTTTTATATCGTGAGTATTAACCATACATTACTTGCAAAAATTTTCGGACGATTTTAATTTCGAACAAGAAAAGCCGAAAAAGTCCGAAAATAGAACCGTCCGAAATTTTTAAGCGTCCGAAATATTTACTGTATAGCATAAAACTTTTATGTAGCTCCAACACTCCAACTCATGGAGCGAACTCTAGTTGAGACACTGCTTCAGATACTTAACGAATAAATCCCCTGGATGTTATCTTAGTCGGTTCATGCCACAGTGATGCGAAGTAAAGCACTTGAAACCTTATGAACCTTTTCGTTATTCTTGATTCTCAACGCGATAATTTATTTTGTGCGAATCTTTCAGGATTCTATGCTGATATACGGAGGGATGACAGAGAATGGCGCTGATGACTCTTTGTGGTCTTTTAACGTAACATCACTTCGTTGGAGTAAGGTATGGACAAATGTTAAGTGTGTATTTAATGTTCAGTGGAGCCATGATTGAAACAAACTGCATTTCTGTGGAGCTTCGTCGTGGAATGAGACTTATATGGTCGAATCTCGGACGTGTTCAGAAAAAAGCTCCCCGGTATTACGGTTTTCAGCGTTATTGAACGATGTGCTGATCCTTTCACCTCGTTCTTGTACCTTCTTAACAAGGGAATATGTTATCTCAGGTTAGGGTGAAATAGCACGACCCTAGAAAATTGTACCACAAGCCAGAGGTTTGAATCTGGGACAAAGTGACTAGAGACTACCTTAAACGGCCGTTCCTGTTTTTATCGTGTATTACAGTACGGCTTGCCTTATGCTTGATTGCGTTTGATATTCAAACTTCATCTCAAGCCTCGTCTGCACAAATTTCTTCTCAATTCTCTGCTCCTTCAAGCTGCTTGTACATGGGTCCCTCCGAGCCCGAGTGGGCAATTGCTCACTCGAGATTACCCGCTATGTCCCGCAGGACAGTGGTGTTATTTATGATATATAACTTATCTGTAAGTACGACTACGTCTCTCATAAACATGCAAAAAAACGGACTTGACAAAAATCCAGTTATCTTGACCTCACGCTTGGTCAATAACCAATAGATCCGTCATGGTGGATTTAAAATTGTAGCTAATTGTGTTTGTTTTTCCTTTTTCTAGCTGATCAGTAAAGGCCCCAAGGTAGCAGGTCACACTGCAACTCTCGTGGGTAACGAGATGTATATTATTGGGGGATATGATCGCATATTGGGCTTCAGTGAAAGATCTTACAAGTATAATATTGACACTAAGGAGTGGACAAACTTGACCACCAGTGGACCTTCTCCCAAAGGTTTGTACCTTACAGAGATGTTGTTTTTAACAAACGGTTAATCCCACAGTTTTCTCTGCCACAGGAAAATTAAGTAAACAACTCTTAAATGTTTTCGACAAGTTGTAGTAGATCCTTTTATGCTATTCAGTTGTATTGCCTCTTGTAAATGATTTCATGAAACCTTGGTTTTAGCGACTGTTGTGATACTATCATTGGCCACAATCTTGAAGAAAACAGTGTGCGTTGTCTTCCAACATTTTTATAACGTTGCAAACACGGTTCGAACTGCCGTATTTCTTTGAAAGTTTTATCGTTGACTATGGACAGAAAACCTGTAAGCTGAAGATACCTGTTAAGTTGTTATACTGGTCGCATTTGAGAGATTTATGTGGGTTAATATTTAAATACAAAAAAGGCCAAGATTAGCTTTACTGCTTGCATCTTGATTTTTACACACTTCGCCTTCCTCCCGCGCTTTGAAACATCTTATTGAAATTTTGAAGTTACTCGTAGTCTTGAGGATGACTTTCTAACAGCTAGGTTTCTGTCTGAAGGAGGTACTCACTGTGCTGACTTAAGAGATCAAGATGAAAGTGAAGAATGATCATCGCAGTTAATTTTCCAATTTAAGCAATTGGAAAGAAGAAGCCTGAAAAAATCAGGGCTTCAACGGGATTCGAACCCGTGACCTCCGCGATACCGGTGCG
>Ga0126338_10004093_pt1 | contig 10315 bp, 7 predicted proteins | sample OrbCmetagenome_2_FD_92529 | JGI IMG/M metagenome (GOLD analysis project Ga0126338, IMG submission 92529) | Coral microbial communities from Petempiche,Puerto Morelos, Mexico - Orbicella C C metagenome | ecosystem: Host-associated > Invertebrates > Cnidaria > Coral | place: Petempiche,Puerto...
AGACATGATCATCGCAGTTATATACACAACTTAAACAGCTGTGAAATTAAAGCCTGAAAAAAATTCAGGCTCGAATGGAATTTGAACCCAGAGGTCATGGGATCATGCAAAGCATTCTGGGTTTGTTTGGTAGCCCTCGGCCATGTGGCAGCGTTCGGCCATGAACAATTTTTTTTTTTTTGGACCCAAAAAAAAAAAACTAGTGGCAGCGCTCGGCTGGGTAGTTAATTTAATTTTGATTTGATTTCATTTATCTTTGGTTTCATTTTATTTCTATTTTACATTTTACTAAGAAATAAAGAAATAAATCAAAATTTTAAAAAAAATAACAAAAATAATTCCTACAAATTTGAATATTTTTAATAGCAGTTCTCGGCCACCATACACAGCACCAAAACCGCAGTAACGGGAAGTATGCTACATATTGCGTGATGAGCCGAAACTTGATCTTCCGCATACGGAGCTCCCACAGATCTCTCTGGGCGTCGAAATAGCGTCTGCCGGAGGAATTAATCACACGTTCTAAAAAAAGAGTTGAAGTTAAAATAAGAATTTGGTGGATTACAAAACGATTGGAAAACAAACAACGCCATCGAAGTGTTGTTGGTTCTGTACTGCGAGCGTCGTTGAGGACTTAAGTGGGTATTTCAAATCGATTGTTGTGAGTTATTGCCTGGAGTTCTAGCAGCTGGATTCAGCCAGTGCTGCTTAGTAGTTTATGGTGTTTTTAAGTTTCTCCAGTCTTCCAGTTTGGTAGGGATTCGTCTTGAGCCAAAAACTGCGAATTTAGGAGGTAAGCTTACTGTCGTTACTCTAACCAAATCTACTACTTCATAAGCTTACACAGAAGCATATCACCTCGACTAGGTGATATGCGTCTGGCTTACAGGCATCGACCGTACAGTGCCCTAACTATTACTTGAGAGAGGGCAGTACATCTCTCACTGAATTTTTCTGTTATGTCTTTTGCGACCGCAGAAAAAAGGAACTTAATGTGAATTATTTTAAGCTGCAAAGAGAAGACAGTTAAGAAATAACTTTCAGTGCTTCATTGGCACTTCCGGCCAACTACATGGCACAGGGAGCTGCAGACATCGATGAAATTTCTCCCTTCCGCTTCTCACAGCAAGCTGCGCCTAGAACAGGTAGGAATCATTACCATTAGGAAAGTAATCGTACTTTCTGTTTGTTCGTTTGTTTTGAATTTTAGTCCGAAGATCCAAGTGGGGAGAGTGGAGTATTAAATAAGCTAAGGGAATGGGAACTCTGGGGAAGTCAAGTAAAATTTGCATATCATGTCCAACAAGAAAAACAAATGAATCTCACATGTATGTATTTATTTATTTAACTATCTGATATTTGAGCTATATCGATTATTTAGTTATTTGATTTAATTTATTTTATATCTTGTATCTACAATTATTTATTCATTTACATTTTATTGAGATTTTCAAATTGTCCTGTGAGTATCAAGATATTCTGCCATAATATTATGTAAACTTAAATCAGAAGATAGAATCTGTAACACAACCTGCCACAATTAACTCTCACTAGTTAGCTAAAGATGCCATAAATTTTCTGTTGTTCTGTTAAATTAATAGTGTTGTATTACATGATGTTGTTGTCTTGCAATACATTTTGTTTGGATTATAATAACTTGAAGGAACTAAGGTGTGAAATTTTAAAGTGCAACTACTTAAACTCAGGGCCACTTGGTAAAGAGTTTAAACCAATTAGAACATATTTTCTTGAGAACAAATCATGGCGATTTCTCAAATAAACCAATAACATGATGAAGAATACAAACAATAGCTCTATAGCAAAATTGGAAACCCAACAGGAGAGTGAACAGCTGAGTCAAGTGTTATGCACATAGACCTCTCAAGAACCATTTGTTACTTGGCTACATTCAATCCTAAATTTTGTACATATCGTTGCAGTTTAAATAGATGTTGCAAAATGAGTTTTTGAGCTAAATTTCCAAGTTAAATGTATAATGATGATAGCAGAGCTCCAGCGGTCCGAAGGGCTGCCAAGCAGAGCCCCATACTTATATAGGAAAGAAAAGGAAACCCACGAGTTGATTTTCTCATGGTTATCACGGCTAGCGGTATTGCTCGTGGGCCCGTACACACGACAGCGATGGGGACGGCGACAGCGACGGCGACGGCAACGGCAACGACGACAACGACAGAGTCGCGCAACATGGTGGCCAAACTCTAAATAATAGGCTGGCAGAGACCTGTAGCCTTGGTTTACCTTGTACTTCTTTGATATTGGGCATCCATGTTATCATCAATTGACACCTGTCAAAACAAGGTATCTGCTGACCAGTATCATGTGACCATATCGCGGGCTCAAGTTTACAGCTCATCAAGGTCACGCATTTTTTTGAAGTTGACCACTGACCAAGTGTTGGTTTTCGATTGGATCGCGGGCTCACGCCAGGTTAACTTGTTGAAAACAGGGCAAGATTGTTCAGGAGCCAGTTAACTCAAAACCAGGATTAAAAGTTAACCGAATTATAACTTTTTCTTCTATACAAATGTGTTTTGCTGCTTTGTTTTGTGTATATGGCGATTATTAAAACTTAAAACAGAAAGCCAAACAATATACAGAAAACCTCACCGCAAAGTTAGAAAACTCAAATTAAAATTCTATCTTTTCCTGGGTTAGCTTAATCAGGCTCTGAACAACCCGGCCCAGGAACTACGCTTTTAGGCTGGCCTAAATCTATATATTAGTTTAATTTGCCTTCTAGGACTGAATCTGTGTTTATTAAATACAGGGTATCGGTTATACTAATTCAATGTATTGAGGTCAAACAGACCCTAATACTTGCCTTCTTAAAAGAAATACCTGAATCCATTGTTCTCAGTTTACACTCTGATTGGCTGGTTTTCTTCAAAGTGGCCTGGTTCAATGGTCGCTCTAAACAGAGGCGACCTCAAGTTAGGTTAAAATAATATGACTTTTGTTCTGAGCAACACGCACCCATTTGACTTATGCAGGCTAAGGGGAAGTACACTGTTATTGTATGGTGGAACCCATTTTTAAGGGATGCCAATGCCCACCTTTTTGGGGCACCCGCTTATTATGGACAGATTTATCTGACCCAACAAAAAGCTTATGTAATTTCTCCTACCCTCTGATAATATGAAATCCTTGTTCTACGGACACTGATTCTCTTGCACTGCTTTGTATACTTAATATAAGAAAATGAAAGCCTGGTACAGGTGGTGATGGACAAAACGCTGACCCCCAGTCCATGGACTACCCCAATGGGCTACCAAAATGGACTTCCCTAAAATGTACTACCCCTAAAAGTAATATTCCAAATGAGTACTATTTTAAATTGTAAGCTGCTATACTTAACTGTCTTTTTTTGTTCTAGAATAACTGAACACAAAATAGACAAGTAGATTCCACTTGTTCAGTATTACTATGACTTAGGTAGGTGTATTGTTTACAATTGTAATGTTCCAGGCTCAAGATAGCCTGACTTATAACTTATTATTCTGGTGTCTATGATGAAATTATGCCTATTTATTGCTCTGCAAGCTACTTAAACTAGATCCAGTTCTTTAATGGAGCCCCCACCCTACTTTACAGTTGCAGATTATTGTAAGGGCCAAAATTGCCCCCTCCTTTTAATTTTGAATGCCCCTTGGACCTGCCCCTGCAAATAGCTATAACCACTTAAATTACATTTAGCACCAGTGACATTAAGTGGTTTTTTAAGTGATGACGCATTGTGTGACATCATCATTCCTTTATTATGCCTTGGAAAATTTACAGCTGTAGCTATTAATCTTTCTTTCGGGTTGGTACATTTTGCTCACCCCTAACGCATGGATCAACACGATGGATGTGGTACATGACCTACTTGAATGACTACCAATGGACTACCCTAAATGTAAACCACTAAAATTTCTAACACAAAAGTTCTACAGTTTAGTTTAAGAATCAGTTTGTCTGCTTACATGTATGTTCCAATCTGTTAGGAACAATTTTTAAAAGTCATTATTTTTGCTTCTGCATGCGTTGCGTGCCATTGTAAACACTCAGATTCAGTCTGTTGTAAATTATTGTGGAAAAATTTAGGGCTATTAATAAATGGTTAAGGACCTGAATGTTCACTGCCTTGCTATTTATGTCAAAAATGATCTTAATGAACTGTTCCTGGAAGGTTGGCTATACAGCCATACTCTTGTCATCTCCTCTCTCAATGTCATCTTTTAGCTAAATGTGCATGTGTTAAGTGGTTTACTGAATCACATGGAATAAGATTGACAATCGCTTTGACTGTGCTATTCCTAAATCAATATTAAACTGGGTTCCTCACTCACAAGTTTACAGAATGTAAAGTTTGAGCCTGATACTGATAATTGGTACAGCTGATTGATAACAGTCGTTGATCATAATCAAATGATTAAATTTGGTTGAGTTCATTGTTTTAATGCACCATTTTGTTTTTGAAGCAGTTGCTTGTTAATTCAAACCAGTGGCTTGAGGCTGTGTGAGCAGAAGTTTAACGTGCAATATAAGTATACAAGCAGCTGGACATTAAATGGTACTTATTTGGAACAGTACTTTCAGGGGGTAGTCCATTTTTGGGTAGTCTATTTGTCATGAGTAGCCCGTTGGAGTAGTCCATGGACTGGAGGGCAGTGTTTTGTCCATCACCAGTACAGGTTAATACATTTTTATTACTTCATACAGTAACATGCAAACAACACTCTTAAGACACAGTGCTAGTGTAATTTCAGTCACATGTCTTTACATTTTTAGACAAGCTTGTTCTCTAGAGACAATGTGCCCCCGTGATTGCATTGTGTAATGATGTTATGATGTCATAGGTCCTTCGGGCTTGCGCAGTAGAATGAGATGTATCCCGGATGTAGTTGTTGTTGTATTACGGCTAGTAATGGCAGGCTTTTATGAGCTTCATTAAAACCGTTGTGTTAGCATCGTTTAGTCTCGTTTAGACTACACTACACATTGTTCTTGCAATCTGCAGCTCCTTAATTCAAGCTCTCCAAGCATAATGGATGGATTTGTAGGGAGTTGCCAGTATAGAATTTTTTTTATCTCAAAAGAATGTGGCTTTGTACCTTTTGTTTCAAGAATTCTGTAGAAGGGGATCTGAGAGCTGCCTTGGAGTGCCTTCCAGGGGCTAATAAATTGGAGAACAAGGGTCACTCAACATGGCCTTTTATTTCAAGGAAACAAGGGTTATTTTGGGGGATAATTTGAGCAAACAATTGATATCTCTACCATTAAAGGGAATTTAGGGAAAAATGGAATTAATAAATTAAATAGAGCTGGGAACAAGGAGAAAAATTGAAACTGTCAAGTGATTAAGTTACCTCCTGCTTCCTGCACTGTTATAGCCCAGTTCCCACCCTTTTCTATTCTAAGGCATTTAAAATTCCTTTGTTTTAAAAATATTGGTAATCCACCTTTCTCAGGTCCCAACCTCTTTTGACAGCTTACACCACACATGTGCACCCATGCCGCTTGATATTTTCTGACCTTTGATTTAACCACTGTAAAAGGGCTTGCAATGTCTCTGGAAGTAAGCCCACTTTTTAATAGCCCAAAGGGCGAATTTCTGCTTGGTCATTCAGATTGGCTCAGAAGTCTCAGAAGATACTAAATGAAAGTCAAATAACATTTTGGGTTCTTGTTTTTGAGAGTATTCAAACGCATAATAAATGCATTTCTCTTCTGCTTCTAGCCCTCTTAGAAGTCCTGCTTCCTGCCTTTTCCCCTCCTGTCCCCTTAAATATCCTGGGCTCCCGCCCCCCTGTCCCCTCCCCTCCCCAAGATCAAGGGAACATGCTACCCATCTGGGAGGCCCTCACCTTGATTTCTCATTTAAGCTGGCACTGAATCCATTTGACAGATTTCTGTATGTTTTGTCAGACTTGAAATTTGGATTTTTCAGTTTTTAAAATTTTTAGCGGAGCTCCGGCAGCCCGAAGGGCCACTAAGCGGAGCCCTATACTCGTATAGGAAGAAAAGGAAACCCATGAGTTGATTTTCTCCTGTTTACCATGGCTAGTGGTATTGCTTATGGGCGCGCGACACACGATGACAGAGTCGCGCAACATGGTGGCCATAAACTCCAAATAATAGGCTGACAGAGACATGCAGCCTTGGTTTGCCATGTACTTCTTTGATATTGGACATCCATGTTATGATCAATTGACACCTGTCAAAACAAGGTATCCACTGACCAGTATCATGTGACCATATCACAGGCTCAAGTTTACAGCTCATCAAGGTCACGCATTTTTTTAAAGTTGACCACTGACCAAGTGCTGGTTTTCGATTGGATTGCAGGCTCATGCCGGGTTAACTTGTTGAAAACAGGGCAGGATTGTTTGGAAGCCGGTTAACGCTGACCCAGGATTAAAAGTTAACGGAATTATAACTTTTTCCTCTGTACAAATGTTTTTGGCTGCTTTGTTTTGTGTATTTGGTGATTATTAAAACTCAAAACAGAAGGCCAAACAATATACAGAAAACTTCACTGCAAAGTTACAAAACTCAAAATCAAAATTCTACCTCTTCCTGGGTTAGCTTAATCGGGCTTCTAACAACCTGGCCCAGGAGCTACACTTTTAGGCTGGCCTAAATCTATATATTATCTTGTAAATAGTTACCATATATCTGAGGAAGGTTCAAGGCTGAAATGATGTATTTATTTAATCTCATCCATCACTCAGTCAAAACTGAGTCAGACCAGGAGTTGTTCTCATTCTCACTATCCTCCAACACACAGACCTATAGAGCTTCACAATGTTATTAAAGCAACTAATTTTGACACCACTGAGATTTTCTTTATTTCTCTGGCAAAATATTTAAAGTTTATACTAAAGCTAAAAAGGTAATTTTCAAATATTACTGGGGTAGCTGTGATGGAATATTTTGAAGATAGAAAACCCATTATTTGGTCTTCTGAGCAACAATAACAGCGACACTTACAATTTATTGGTACAATCATTTCTCTTTGTAGTAAAACATGGCACACCCAAAGATGATGAATTAGAAGAACTGGGTGATGAAATTGTAGAAAAATGGAAAAAGCTTGGGCGTCGCCTAGATGTCAGTGATGCAAAGCTTCATGAAATAAATCAAGCTCATGACCAACTGTCTGAAAAGGGATACCACATGTTAAAACATTGGAAACAAGAAAAAGGTCCTGCTGCGACTTACCAGGCTTTGTGTGATGCGTTAAAACATAAATTCGTACAGCGCCAAGACTTGGCAGTACAGTTTTGTTACATTAATGGTAATTATGCTCTACAAATTGTATTAAATGGGTCTGAAATGGTTAGTGTGATAGACTCCATATCAAGCGTGTCAGGATTGGAGCCTTGAGTGAGGTCACTGTGTTTTGCTCTCACAATACCTCTCTTCACCCAGGTGTATAATACAATAGGGAATGCAAGACACGTTAAGACAATGACCTAAAAAATGTTATCTAACCTATTGACTGCATATGAAGCATACATACTTGTCTACTTAAGTGATAGTCACATGTCAATCATGATTTCATATCACGCCCAAATGATGTCATATTTGAAAATGTCTGCCATCTTGGATTTCAACAATTTTTCAGAAACACAGTTTCAAAATTTATTTGAAAAAAATCAGAAAATATAACTATACAAGGACTTTAAAAGTGATGATTTTGGCATAAATTAATCCTTGTACCCAGAATTTCACTACCACAGGAAATATAAAACGTTATGTTCAGGTAAGACATCCTTTGAAAACATGGTTGCCATAGAAACACCTGATCACATGACTAAAAAATTCTCACTGAAATGCTCTGTGGTCAATTTAAGGACTACTTTGTGGCTTGGACACTGAATAGCAGAAACATTCAGACAAATTGAATTCATTAGGCATGGCAATGTCAGGACTCATCTGCTGAAAGAGACCATTTTCCTCGCTAGTAACAGGCTAAATTCATTTCAAAGCTGTAAATTAATGTAAAGAATGAGTTTTATAGTTACGCAGTATTTACGTATCATGAGAGGTCATCCTTGGTAAAAAAACTACTTTGCTGATATCAAATGAAACATTTCTTTCCACGCTGTGTAGTGGGTAGAGTTGACAGTAATTTTGATTTTGTGTACTTGTACAAAGATGTTTAAATTAAGGTTGACATTCCCGGACTACATCACAGAATGATAATGCAAGGGCGTAGCTAGGGGGTCCTGGGGTGCCCGTGATCACCCCCCCCCCGTTTTGTAAGCCTTTTTGAAGCAAACACTTACAACGGGTGGCGAAAACGCCATGACGATCTGGTGAGTACCCTCACTTTGACACAGTGTGACCCCCCTTTGAAAAATCCTGGCTACGCCCTTGTATTTACGGGAGAGTATGAGAATTGTTCATGCTTTAAACCTGGATAGCTAAATCTGACTCACAATATATCCACTGGAACCCAAGAGTTTTGTCTCTTTCATGGTTCATTTGGTTAAAGTCGTTATTGCATGTCTTTATAGCACCCGCTGATCCAGTACCAGAAGGAACAGTAACAGGAGAAGTCTCTGGTGTTACTTCAAGAACACATTACAACAGAGACTCCAGTGGAGTGAGAAGTGGTCCAAAACGGAAAAGCCGTGAACGAGGTATTTATAATTGCTGAAGATGATTGTGTTGAGGCTTTTGTACTAAATTGAACAACGTTTAGTTATATATTGGAGTCTTTACTTTTTTCACTTTTCGCCATAATAGTCTGTCTTTGTTTTTTTTTGTTTTTTTTTTCCTGTGGTGTAATGATTAGACATTGGTCGTATTTACCCAGACAGGCGAGTAATTCTTCTCATGCGTATTATGCCTCATAGTAAATACGGAAAGTGAGACGCAGTAAACTTCAGAAGAACTTAACAGTTTTATTTGTCTGGAAGACTGATAAAACAGACGCATTATACGTCTAAGACATAAATACGAGATGCATAAGGTAAATATGATAAATACAAGGCGCATAAGACAGACGAACTCATTTGTGAATCCACTCAACTACATTTTGTAATCAAGCGACAAACAGATTAGCTCACAGTAGAAGAATGAAGAATGCTCCCCTGATTTTAATCAGGAAAATAATAAAAGTGTTCCATCCATCCTCCCACCCTCTCACCCTCTCAACAAACCCACCCATTAATCCATTGATTGATGGATCGATAGTTGTTGAAACAGTCACAAGAAATCCATGTAGTACAGACAAACAAATACAATTAACAATAATAACAATTGAACGGCAAAATACTATCCTGCAAGATGACGAACTATTTCTTTATTAGGTATGTTGTCTTGGAAGATTCACTGTGTTAGTGCCACCAGCAGAAACTCAGAGGAGCAAGATCCTCAAGAACAAAGTGAAAGGGTGAACAGATACATGGCACAGACGGCTGTTGACGTGGTCATGAGGGGAACATTTGATCTCTCCTCTCTTGAAGGACTAGAAGCTTATCACGCATACTTAGTAGGAAAACTTTATCTACGGAATGTAACCTTTGAGAGGAGTAGCATCAAAACAACCGTCAAGTGCCATAGCCTGGAGATTCTTGAAGGCCTGTGGGAGGATTATTGCTCTGGTCGCCTCAATGCAGAAGCCGAGAAGTGCCTCATTACAGAGAAGGTTAAGGACGCGCTTGGTATGGAGACTATAAAGTTAGTAACCACTATGATGGAAGAAGACTACTTGGCTTGCAAATTGTCTTTAATGGAAGTTTCAGGTACGTTTTATTCTTTTCAACTATTAGAACGATGTTATTATAGAGTCTGTTTGTTTGTTTGTTTGTTTGTTTGTTTTTTCATCGAATTGGAGTCCTTATGAAGGAACAAATACAAACAGCCATGCATGTTGGTTTTAAGTATCGGTCATTTCCTTGTGTTTAATTTGTTTGGTCATCTTCCTGTAATGATCCCAACTCTCATCAGTGGTCTTTCATTTGGGTAATGTCCAGGATTAAACGAAGTAACGAAAATTTAGAATTTTACCTTTTTTAGTAGGCCGTTTGCAAACACTGCGAGATAAAGGAAAATAGGAAAAGATCGCTAAAATCGTAAGGAAGTCCCCAAACGGCATCCACGAAATTACGAAAGTCGCAAAAAAAATAGAGAAATCCCGAAAACTCGACGAAAATCGAAAATTTAATTTAAAACTTTAAAAAGAAATCTCCGAAAATCACAAATTTTACGAAATTCACGGACACTGAGAAATTGCAATAATTCACGTTAACATGCAATTAAACTAATCTAATATATAGATTTAGGCCAGCCTAAAAGCGGA
>Ga0126338_10004094_pt1 | contig 10315 bp, 7 predicted proteins | sample OrbCmetagenome_2_FD_92529 | JGI IMG/M metagenome (GOLD analysis project Ga0126338, IMG submission 92529) | Coral microbial communities from Petempiche,Puerto Morelos, Mexico - Orbicella C C metagenome | ecosystem: Host-associated > Invertebrates > Cnidaria > Coral | place: Petempiche,Puerto...
CGAGGGGGGTGGGGGAAAAGGGGAGGCCCATTTTGCTACTAAATTTTTGGGAAAAAATTATTGAAAGACAACTTGAAAAAAACCCCCCCCCCCCCCCCCCCCCCCCGCACACACACACAAAAAAGCCTCTCCTCCAGTACCCATGCATCTTAGACAAAGTCTCTGTAATGTTACTCTGTGGCACTTAAAAAATCTGAATGACATGATGTTATTCTTCTTCCATGTCATGTAATTTGTGTTTATTTGTCACACAGTCACATAAATGCACTTCATTTTTACCTCATGGTATGAGGTTAGTCATGCTATGGGTTTAGAAATGAACCTAAAATTCACTCACTCACTCAGTCCATTCTGTTAGACAATTAACTTATGCATTAGACCTGGATTAATTGTGTTTTCCAATGCCTCTGCTCCTAAGTTTGCTATTGCCCCCAAAGTTTCTGTGCAAATAATATTGTGCAGTACCAGAAAATATCCATACTCCCCCCACAGGGGATTGGAATTTCCTGGGGTTAGGGGGTTCTCTAAGACCAAAAAATTTAACGAAATGTATCAAGTTTAATTGGAATTTCCAGAGGGGTGGGATGTCTTGAAAATCCCTTCCATGGGGGAGGTATGGATATTTTCTGGAACTACTCATTAGGGGATAGGACAGATGTGTAAATTATGAATAAAAATAGGGGCAACTGAAGGAGGTGAACGACGCGCTAAAAATAGATTCATTATTAATACCATGAGGAAGCTCCAAAGAGCCTTTGAATAATAAATTGATGATTTGGGGCATGGTGTTCAGGGCTGAAAGGTGAAGGATAATAATCCAGTGTAGCTGGATAAACAAACCAGACCAGCCAAACATTAACCAGGCTTTTATGCCTACACCCTGGTTGACACAGTTACAGAAATCATCTCCCACACAAAAAATGAGAAGATATAATCCCAGATCACTTTTTGTGCTAACTTAACAACTTAACGTGCATGTAATTGGAGAGTTCACCTATTTGGAAATCGAACCCAAGATTTATTATAAAAATTAAAAGACTTTTTCCCTTTCCCTGATCCTTTTGATCTGATCACAATGTAAAACTGCAGTTACCTTTGTTAGTCCATTATTTTTGAATTATAAAATAGCTGAGATTCTCATTCATATTTTTGTCATCATATACAGAGGACAAAAAATGGTTGATCTGATAAAACAATGTCAAACTTTTAGTGTGTGCAAATCACGGGGTTATAAAAATTTTTGATTGGAGCGTTCTCCTTTGCTTATTTACATGACTATTGTACTCAGTAGCAATTTCATAACAGGACTAAAATTTCTGTTCCTAAGCACATCACTTTGCTTTTTGTCCCTCAAATGGTTGTTAGATACCCAGTTGCATCTTTAGGGGTTTTCCTTACACCATCTCTGAAGCAAATTGCCTAGGGTCCATTTCAGAGTGTCAAGACATACCGCAAAATCTGAGGTCTTATTTCTTAACTAAATTTGTAGATCTATACATGTATATCATTAACATCTCTCTACTTTTCATTTTCCTTTTTTGTGAATTAAAAAGTACTTCACAGAACTTAATCAGATTGTTGTTAAGGGCCCATTAACCGATTTATGCGCGCGCTCGCACGCCTTGCTAAGGAGGTGAATTTTCACTTCCGGTTACTTACGTCAGCCTGAGCGTGGAAAGTAACAACAAGTCAATAACTTCCAAATTTGCTTACATTTTAGATGTTTTTCTTTGTGTTTCACAAAATGCAAAGTAAAAAAAGTGCAAGCAAAGACAAAATAAGAGAAAGACAGAAAAACACGAGCAATAGAAAGAGAAAAACTAACTCCGTGTGGCTTTGTCTGATCTTACCGAAGTGCACTGGTAGTATAAATTGCGCACGCGCTGATAGGGTAACTTCCAATATATATCGAGCGCACTTCCGGTTTCTTCAAATGCTAAAAGAAACGCGGTTTTTCATTAACTCCAGCCTTTTTTGACAGATTTCGATTAAATCAAAGTTGGAAACATAGCTAAGCATTCCTTTTACGAAATCATGCTTTTTTCAGAAAATTACGAATTTTTCACTATTTTGAAATTCTCTCAAAATCTGACCGTTGAGAAATGAAACAAAATCTATGCATAGCGTAATGAGGATTTAAATTAAAATATTAAATCAATGAAAAAAATCCCGATAAAGTAATTTGCCTGGGAGCCTTTGCGTGTTTTCAGTATTAGTCACATGACAGTGGGCGTGGCCTTATGACGTCATCACTAGTGTTCTGATCATGAAAAAGCTAAAACACATGAAATAACTCTGAACTAACTGAAAATGATGAGGTTATATGAGAATAAATTTTCCTTAGTAAGGGCTCGAAAAGATCGGTTAATGGGCCCTTAATATTGATATCATTGTAGGAGCTGTGTTCAAAAGGGAAAGATGGTTTCTACAAAGGACGTGTAGCTAAGGCTATAGTTGATGTTGTTCGAGAACATGGAGGACTGTTATCTCTTGAAGACTTAGAACAGCACTGCAGTACTTTTGACCAACCCATCTGTACTTCTTATCGGGGGATCAATATTTGGGAAATGCCACCAAACGGGCAGGGAATCACTGCACTTCTGGCCTTGAATATTCTGGAAGGATTTGACATCAAAGGTTAGATGGTACAAAGACCATGGTGAAGAAGTTTTCAAAAAAGGGTGCAAATATTAATATGGTCTGTCTTACAGTTGAACGATATGACCGCTCCATAAGCACCAGTAGAATGCACCATACAACCTGTAGCAGTAGCAGGTGGTAGTTAGAACTTCTAACATGGATGAGTATATGCAGCAGCAGTAGCAGAACCAACAACACGGGAGCGGCAGCAATAGTGGTTGGGGCAGTAGTTCTAGCAGTAAATAACAGCTAGGCCCGCTATCAGGCATCTTTTGCGATTGCAGGATACCATCAGTAGCAGTAGCTGCAGTAGCATTAGGAGCAGCATTAGAAGCAGTCGCATCACTAACAGTAGCATCAGCAGTGGTAGTAGCAGTAGCATTGGTCGCAATGACAACAACAACAGCAGTAACAGTACAATCAAAAGCAAACAGCAGCAGTGGCACATTAGTAGCAGTCAAATTAATATTATCACGATGGCAAGCACTTATTGATTTAAAATGAGACTTGAAAGGGCAACATAAAAGTTTAAAATAATTACATTCATTCATAATTTACGTGAATTATGGAGTTCAAAGCATTAGACCTTGGTCAAAACAAAATCGGTTCATTGTGAGTTATGCATTTTTGTCCTTACTAATTATGCCATTGGTGTGTGTGAGAGAGAGAGACAGCAGAGAATTTGAAGTGGAAATCAAAGGCTTGGATCAGTTTGAGCTGGAGTCCTAGTTTGAACCATAACAACAATGCCTATTTCCTCCCTAGGAATGGCACACAACTCAAGTGAATACGTTCACACTGTTATTGAGGCGCTGTCGCTAAGCTTTGCTGACACTCTCTGGTATAATGCTGACCCGAGCAAAGTCAAAGTGCCTGTGGGTGAACTTCTGCACAAGGACTATGCTGCAAAACGTCGAGCTCTGATCAAACCAAAAAGGTGGGCATATATTATTGACGGCAGTGTAATTTTCATGGATACATTTGTTAAAAAAATGATATTTCCTTGACAATAAGTATGGTTTCACCATAAGTGGCGCCTAAATGTGAGCAACACGTGATCTGTATTGTGTTTCTTTAATCGGCTCGAAACTTGGATGTTTCTCTTACGGGGAGGAAGTGGGTTTGTGACGGGAGGTGTGTGGTTTTTCAGACACCCTGTTAGTTATTGCAGAGATCCCTTACTTGTACTGATGTATTGGTTGTTAAAGTGGGTGCCTTTCTATTAACGCGTTTTGTATACGTGGTTTACAGAGCACTAGGAAGCTATCAACGAGGATCACCATTCAGTGGCAGTGACACTGTTTATTTCAGTGTGGTTGATGATCAGGGCAATGCGTGTTCTTTCATCAATAGTAATTACACAAATTTTGGAACAGGTCTTGTTCCTGAGGGATGTGGATTCACTCTCCAGGTGCGTAGAGTACCACCTTCTATTACATAGCAGAGCTAGCGGGCAAAATCAACGAAATTCTGCACAGTGATTGGCTGAATTACCCAGAATCCTTCATTTACTAATGTTGTTTGGTGATTTGCCCTTGTTCCTTATTGTTTGACCTCTACTGCATTTCGGTCCATGAACATACAAGTTGTATTTCTCTACTTCCTTATTTCTTCGTCAGATTTCTTTTTCCTAGGCAACGGTAAACAAATGAAATAAAAGGAAAATCCTGTATTCAAGAAAAACCTGTGTCAACAAAATTTTCCGGAATGATGGCTCAACCCATCTTCTCAAAGACGTACAAAATTTTTAACTCAAAGAGCACTGTAGACTTAAACACTGGTCTCGAGGAAATCAGTTTTGTTTTCCCGAGAATCTCGATGTTGCCCGAGATTACGTTTTCTGGTGTTACCGCACATTTGTTAAAAACAGCAGGCCCCCTTGTTTGTAATATACCTTTGGACAATTTCTTTTTCTACAGAATCGTGGAGCCAATTTCTCACTTCGTGCTGATCACCCAAATGTCCTAGAGCCAAGGAAGAGACCCTACCACACCATCATCCCAGGAATGGCCACTCGGGGGGATACTGGAGAGTTATATGCTTGTTTTGGTGTCATGGGAGGCTTCATGCAACCACAAGGACATGTTCAGGTTAGCCTGGCGAGTTAATCCTCGTTAATCCTTGTGAGAATGCCATAAAAAGTTGAAACTTTCACTTTACCAAACGTTGCGCAAAACTAGTGCATGGAGTAACTCTGAACGCCGTTCATGTACATCACCACATGCTGAGATTTCATCTACAAACACTTGAATTGAAATGACCTGTTATTTTATCCTTACACATCAGACTAGTTGCATAAAGTACTAATTGGCGCCTTGGATTTCGGCTTAATGATGTGTGTCACTAAATCAGTGTAACCCTGACTCTTTGTAGAGCTCTAATCTGACTTGCGGTTAAGCAGAAACAGTAAAATTTAACAATTGCGTAAGCAACGAGCTTAAAGTAGAAAGAGTGCTAGTTTGACGTCCTAAGAGAATAAAATGATATTTGGATTGCAAAAAAAAAAAACAAACAAAGAAAACTATTTCTGTAGTTGTTAAGAGAGCTCTGCAAATTTACCTTGTTTTCCAGCATTTTCTTTGGTTTCGTGACAGATTACTGGGATGTTAGTTGGTTAGAAGCTAAAGAAAAGCTGCAGCAATTGTTATTCTTGGGTCTCGCATGCTAGTATAAGTAATCTCTTTTCCGGAAGACACCTCTTAAAAATCTGTTACTTAAGTTCTTAAGAAGAGCTTTATTTTCATTGGTTCAAATTACTTTCTGACCAGGTACTTCTCAATATGATTGATTTTGGAATGGACCCTCAAGAGGCTTTGGATGTACCTCGATTTTGTATCAGTAGTGAGGGACAAGAACTTGGGACCGTTTTCCTAGAAGAAGGCATCTCAGAAAGCGTTGTAAAAGAGCTTATGGAGCTTGGGCACAGTGTTACGTACCCTGTATCTGGACATAGTAGGAGTGTGTTTGGTCGGGGCCAAATAATCGCTCGCAAGAGTGCACCCTGCAAAACTGGACCAAATAGATCTGTTTACTGGTCTGGATCAGATCCTAGAGCAGATGGATTAGTTGTTGGATTTTGACAAATAGCAGTACTAAATCTTTACCCGAATTTAACAAAACGACCTTGCGATTGTTGTTCAGCTTACAAATACTGTGACAGACACTTAAACAACAGCAAAAACACGTGATTACATGCATAGATCTACAGCGGTTAAGTTTTCACTTTCCTATTTTTTTTGGCTTTGCTTTGCGTTTGGCATCAGCCCCAAGCATTTGCTTCGTGTTGACTGAGTTGTGATTGGTTCATTGGATTACCCGTGTCCTTTGTGATTTACCCGACTGACAACTTTAAGGTTGGTTTTTACGACACTCAGTTTAAAACTGCTCTAAGCGTAACGTAATTGGAAACTGATTGGTTCTTAGCTTGTCCTATTTTTCACTTGATTGGAGTGCGGACAGCTCAGGTGTCCAACAGAATAACAGATAGATGAATATTATTGAAGACTCCTTTTTATTGCTCAGACCTTTTAAAAAGGGATTTTCCAATTGAATTTAAATTATAATTTTACTCGTAATTATACAAATCGAGCTGCCGTCACAAGGTCAGCCGAAGTAGTGTAACTACGACAGACAGTTTAAAACAATTTCAATCAATCTCAAGAGATCATCAAATATATATTTTCAAGTAAGTAATCTTTTAACTTTATGTACTTACAGTTTTTATGTAGTCTGTATTTTGATTGTTTACTTGTTTATTAATTAATGTACATTTATGTTATTTATTAGTGGGCTTCCTGGGAAGAGGCCTTTTAACTAAGCGGAGTTTTTCACTCTAAATAAAGAATGGCCTTATCTTACCTTATTGCATTATAACAGACAACGCCTATTCGCACTGCATAAAATATCGATATCGCATGTAAGTCAACAAACCAAATGAGTAATTTGACCTTGTCGATTGCAGCGGCCTAGAGAATATACTAAGTGTAGAGGAACCGGTACTGCCAAAAGAATGTCACCAAATCTCTTCCACCGTTTGAGGATAATGCCCAGAGTAACTTTTTGTTCTACCCACCCGCCCACCCGCCCACCCTATAGCTTATAAATTGCACTGTAACTCTTGTGGCATTGCAGAATTTTTTTTTCCCAATAACTTAATGAAAAACGATAATTGTTGCAGTGCGTAATAGGATACTTTTCACCGGTTTGTTTTCAACATTATAACGATAAACATGTCAAGCGTACTTTGGCAACAGTTTAAATGGTGCACCATGTCACATTTTGGTACCTGCCTCATCCTTAGTCGCCCGCGCGATAGTAAAAAATTATAATAGTTAATTATTGAGGAGGGGCGCAGGGAATCATGGGAGGACAGGAAATTTCTTTCCCTCTTTTTCTCCTTCCCAGCGCTCCCTGCGCTCGCGCTCTTTACTCGCCACCAGCTCCCGCTCGCGCCTTCTTGCGCACTCCCAGTCTTCCAATCGCCCTTTGCACTAAAAATAAGAAAACCCCGTGGAGGAGGCAGTTTTGGTACAACGAACTGAATTTTGGCGGACATTTTGCCGCCATGTATGCATCACTACAACCTAACGCGAAAAGAGATATGTATTTTTTCACACTGTGTCGTTGTAGTCCAACTTAGAACCACTTCAGTCGTCGGAACTTTCAATTTGGTACATTTTAATTTCCTATTGCGCTTGTGGCTATTATTTTACCGATATCTGAGCAACATGTTTCCACTAGTTTGTTCGAGATCGGAGAACGCAAAACATTACAAATTACGGACTTAATTGTGATTGGTTAGTATCATCACCGAGTAGAAAGTTCACCTCTGTAGCCAAAATATTACCGTCCGTTTCTTCAGAAATGAAACAAAATGTCCTTATGCCCTTCTGATGAGTCAGTTTCGTGTAAAATACGAGCCAGCCAGGAAAATCGCAGTGTATTTATAAACTGGGAGACTTGGCCCCCGTCCACACGTATCCGGATATTTTTGAATCCGCAACTTTTTCTTCCCGGATACGGCTTCCGTCCACACGCATCCGGCGAATTCGGCAGCGAATCCGGATATTTTTGCTTCGTGTGGAAGGGTAAATTTTTGAATCTGGGAAGAAAAAGTTGTGGATTCAAAAATATCCGGATACGTGTGGACCGGGCCTCATACATGTAACACCCTCTTCCCACCACCCCTCGACACTTTCCTCAAGTTATGATTGTGCCGAATTTCCACTGGACGGGCGTGTTTAGGATGACAGCGTATTGTCCAAGGCAGTCCCACGCCATGGAATACGACGCTTGATACTTCCAATCCCTTATTATGAACCTATTTACCTACTTTAGGAACGGCGAGTAGAAACTTTATTTGTACTTAAAACCACTCGTGACGTTTCGCATGTCCCAGTTTATCACTCATCAAAATAAATTGCAGGAAAAACTGCTTATGATATGATAAATCAATTCGGTGTTTTGTCAAGTAATGCGAGTCCTTCTTGGCTTTAGCATTTCTATTCATAATACTAGTCTTCATACTTTTTCTCCGGCATGTTATAATTTCAGCCTCTATCTCATAACGCTGGTTTTCACTAGCGCACAAGAAGAAGGCCTAAGCGGACATACGCCGCAAGGTGATGTCAAGTGTCGCCCTTTTGCTGGGAAATTGTTCTAACAAAAAGCGACAGTCATCAACATCGTACTGCGTCTATGGCCCCGTCCACAGCTACGCCGGAAGAATTTGAAAACGGAGCTTTATTTCTCCGGTTAGGCCTTCCTTCCACACTAATCCGGAGCTTTTCGAAAACGCTCTTCAAACCGGAGGAATTTGGAAACGCCGGCTTCGCGTTCTAGGGTGGACAGAAAACATTTTCAAAACGAAGCTTTTCGAAAACGATGAGGTTACGATAATCAGGATATTTGCCTGTCCGAGTCAAACACAAACCCACAATGACCGGTGATTGTTGCGTTTTTGAATTTCTGTGGCCTAATGTGGACGGAAATTCAGAGTGAAACCTTCGTTTTCAATTTCTCCGGCGTAGTGTGGACGCTGCCTATGTCGGCTCATGCTTATTTATGCTTGTGCACTTGTGAAAACCAGCCTATACTTTCGCCGTTCACCAATAATCACCATTTATTAGAGGTCGGGCACTGGGGTCTATGAGATTTAATGATTTTTTTTTTATTCAATGCCGGCATGAAATTTAGCTCTTTGTGAATATCTGCGCTGGCTTATTAATTCTTGAACAATGTAAAACAAGTCATGAATTCGTTTCACAATTTATAATAAATAAGGCCAATAAATAGCAAGCAATGTTCTTACTTATATGTATTGATTTTACACATTTTCTCTTTCCCAAAGCACTCATATTTTTTTATGAATTTTGATTGATTTATTGAGTAACCCTGATCGTATTTGCAGCAGTTCAGGCGTACTCGCTTGCAGGTTTCGTTAACCAATCTAAAGGTACATCAGTATTACACAACGTACTCGTATATTGTATTCTAGCGTGCTACAAAAACCTATGAAAAATATTTCGACGTTTTACCGTTGATTTATTCATTAAATTTCAACTGGTCCAACTGAATTGACGTCTTGAGGAGTATGCTTTTCAAGTCAGAGGCTTGAAAAATAAGGTTCAGATCATAACAGGCATAAATCATGACCAGAAAGAGTATTTCCAAGTCACTTGGCGTAGGCTACCATGACAACATTGTCTCCTCTGACAAACAACTGGTTTACATGACGTTGTTTAAATATCAAACGCTTGTTGCCACCAATTAAAAGCGTCTTTGACAGTGTTTTGTTGTAGGAGCTTGTCTCAGGATCATTCATACTTATCTCTTGATCTGCAGTTTTGAGCTTATCGCCCCCAGGAGAGATTACTTCTTGTTCAGAACGTCCAAGCTTCAAGGAAGGTGGCTGATTTTGTCTGTTGTTATACTCGCCACGTTTCATGGACGGTGTAGGCTTTTCAATTGTAGAAACATCAACTGGTAATTTTGAAGAGCAACCATTTCCTTTCTCGAGTCGCAATTTCTTAGCTTGCCTCAGGTCCGTGATATCTACAGCCCTTGAACGTTTCTTTGTATTTCCTGCCTTATCCCTTTCAACATGTCGAGCCTGTACTTTCGCCTTAGAAGTGACATTGGAAGGCAATTTTTTAAGAACTTTTCTTGGTGTAATTCGTAGAGACGCTTTGACAGGGGTCTTAACTCGTTTCGTTTTACCTTTATCACTGTGGCGGCCATGTCTCTCTACACCATCCATTGTTTTTGTTTCACCTGTCGCTTTGGAAGAGTTTTCAGGCTTGTTTTGCACTTTACCGTCTGAGCTGAGAAGAGCTGAACTAGTTTTCTCGCCTCCTTTGTTAACTTTGTTATCGATTTTCAAGTGGGTTAGGACATATTCTTTCTTTGCTGTTGTCTCGTTATCAGAGTGAGGCCGTAGACTGCTTTCAACGCGAGACTCATTTCGGTGTTTATCTGGATCATTTAGAGAGAGCTTGGCTGTTGTGTTAATTTTCATCTTTTCTTTCTTAACACGTGAAGGTGCCTTTTGCGAGTCCAAGACTTGAAGACACACATTTGTTTTAACTTTCGGCCTCGACACAACGCGTGAATCTTTAGCGGTTTTTCTGTGTCCTCCCTTACAATCACGTGGCTTTTCTGTGTCTGAAGTGTCGAG
>Ga0126338_10004095_pt1 | contig 10314 bp, 3 predicted proteins | sample OrbCmetagenome_2_FD_92529 | JGI IMG/M metagenome (GOLD analysis project Ga0126338, IMG submission 92529) | Coral microbial communities from Petempiche,Puerto Morelos, Mexico - Orbicella C C metagenome | ecosystem: Host-associated > Invertebrates > Cnidaria > Coral | place: Petempiche,Puerto...
ACAGTCAACCAGTAACAATTTATATACTCCTTGATGGAACAAGACATTGTGGGAGTAAAAAGTCTTGCCAAAGACCTTGGTTTCTGTAAAACCTGGTTCTCTTAGTTTAGAGTCCAGTGTACCACCTAAAGCGTCACTGATTCCTCCATAATATTACAATCATTACTAAGGCCATCCCCATTAAATGTTTGGCTTCCCATCACCTGACTAAGAAACATTTTTTCCATTTGGAAAAAAACAAAAATGAAAATGGTGTACACTTCATATAAATTATTCATCTTTATGTGCCTCTTACTGTACATCTCAATTAGACTGCATAATATGCAATGCCACCATCTTCAAACACATTTTAGGGTGATAGTGGCCTTGATCTAAAATGGCCATCACACATGAAGATATAATCAAAGCCTGCATGGAATTATTTATTTGTTTATTTCTCAATATTTCTCTCACCTACTTTTATACTGACTTACCATAAACACTGGCAGATAAGCTGCACTCACAGATAAGCCGCACCCTGAGTTTGGCAACTCAAATTTTGGAGTAACGCTTTTTGAAAGAACTCAAATTAAATCAAAAGTGGAGTTGTGAGAAAGGTATTTCACATGTACATTTGTTGATTTGTTCGTTGCCCAGAAGTTCTTGCAGTTCAGCCGCATCCCCAGCTTTTTAGGGAAATTTTGAGTTAAAAGGTGCAGCTTATCAGCTGGTGTTTATAGTACTTTTAAATGAGAAAGGACGATAGAATACAAAAAAAACATTTTATGGGGATGGCCTAACAAATATTTTTATTTTTTAAAAAATGGCTCACATCAACACATACTTTTTCAAGTGAGATAACAACATCCTTCTGATCCTGCAACACCCATGAACACTCTTCAGTTTTAACCTGATGAAAAAGTTAAAAATCAAATTCAAAGTCAGCGGTCCTGGGGCTCTCATGCTTGCTAAAAAAAAGCAACACTCTTGAGAACACTCTTGAGATTGAAAGGATTCAAAACTTGTGTTACCTTCTTTGGAAAGTCCCCATCAATGATGAGAGGGTGTCCTTTCAAACCAACCTTTAAATGCTAGGAACAAATTTAATGAGAAAATTAGCATTTCTGACAGAACTGAAACAAAAAAAACATTAAAAGATCATTTGGAAAAGACTGACTCAAAGAAAATTAAGACACTTGATACATGTGATAGCAATTCTTAGTTTAACTTACAAATTGATAAGCAATAATCTCTATTTGGGATATCTATACACATGCACTGAGTGTTGAAAATAATCAAGCTGATCACCAAACCAAGGGATTAAATTTATTTTGACAATCAAATTCTCTGCACTTACACTGAAGGAAATGTACCATGACTGGTAAAGAGAAAAACTGTATTGTTATATAATTTCCTTTAGAAAACAGCCCTAAGAAAGTATTTGTGCTGATTGGTTAAAAAATTGTGTTTCTATTACACAATTAGATTATGAGCTCGAGATTTCTATGGTGTGATAGTTGACTCAGGCACAACTGCGCCCTCGTCAGCTATCACACATAGAAATCTAGAGCGAATAATCTAATTGTTTTAGTATAAGTCTACTAGTTGTTCAAAACTTTATCTAAATCCTCTTCACAGACACTTTGAAGTGGCCACCAGTTTGTCAACAAGAGCGAATAATCTAATTGTTTTAGTATAAATCTACTAGTTGTTCAAAACTTTATCTAAATCCTCTTCACAGACACTTCGAAGTGGCCACCAGTTTGTTAACAAATGCACACTACTACGCTACTCACTATCTACAAAAGAATAGATAGTCAGTAGCGTAGGCAATCAGAGAACAGTAATTGTAATAGGACACTAGTAGATTTGTACTAAAACTCGACAGAAACACAGTACACGTTGTCTAGTTCTTAAATGATAAACTGATAAAGGTAGTTGTGTTTAACTTTTTCCAGTAGAATACCTTTAAGGTGGCTCAAAACAGTTTCCAGCACTTAGATTTTGATAGGTCGTTATAAACAATATTTAACACTTGATGCTACAATCATGGTATCAAAAAACTGCCCAATCATTGGTGGACACAGTGTTGTCATTTTCGTGATGCAATAGGTTACTAAAAGCAACAGTATGACCTAATAAAAACACCCTCAATTACAGCTTTAAAGGCTTATTATTCAAAAACGGCATGGCGAAATTTTTTCTTATTACCAGATTTTAATGAGCATGATAAGATGCAACTTTTGGCAAAGTTTTAAAAAAATCTGTACATAGGGTTTAGCGCAACCTTAAAGTTTTGAAAATTTAAGGTGGCTCTGAACCATATGTGCAGAATTTTTTTAAAACTTTGCCAAAAGTTGCATCTTATCATGCTCATCAGAATTTGATAATGTATAAAAATTTCACCAAGCCGTTTTTGAATAATAAGCCCCTAAAGCTATAATTAAGGGTGTTTTTAGCAGGTCACTTTGTTGCTATGGTAACCCATTGTGTCACGAAATTGATAACAGCGTGTTCACCAATGACTGGGCAGTTTGTTGAAACCATGATTGTTGCATCAAGTGATAAAGAGTGGTTAATAATGACCCATCAAAATCTAACTGCTGGAAACTGTTTTGAGGCACCTTAAAACAACTACAGATATATACCTAACAGTAATACTGAAAATACTTACACTCTGTTGTATGTCCACCACTACATCTCTACCTTTTACTTTAAAATTGACTTCCAAAGGAATCCTGACCTGAAATCAAATTTAAAGAAAAAACACATGAATAACCCAGATAAATGAAGAACTACTTCTTAACTGGAAGATATTTGTCAGTCAGTATTGTCAGATCTTATCAGCTTTGTGATCATCACTTCCTTGTGTGAAATTGATAAAAAAAGCTCAATTGTTACACTGTTTACATCATTCCACACTGACTGACAATCCTAACTGGTGACAGAATTAAATAACACATTTTGTACCATTCATACTTTTTACATTTCATGGGCCGCTCAACAAAGATACTTCAAGTTGACCCTTAACTAGGCTCTCAAGTTGTGGAAATACATATATATAGTGAAAATTAGTTATGAAAATTTAACCAACCAGACAAGAATTTACCAAAGTGAATCTGGGAGAGAAAGGAAAGGAGAGCTTGTAAGCATTATTTTATTTGCTACACTGTAACTCATTTCATACACTTGAAAAGTAAGTAAGGTACCGGTAAATGGTGCAAAATAATATACTTGTGCTATCACACAGAATTTTGGCCAATTTGGTACATGTAATTTTGGTATTTCTTCCTGCCAACCTCTAAACATTCTGTGAATTTGCATGTACACCTTCCATGCGCTCAGCAGTTTTAAAATATATTTCTCACCAGGTGAGCAAGAGAAAACAGCAAATATTTGAATTAAAAAAATACTCTTTACACCATCCTCCAGCAAAATATCCCCCAAATCCTTCAAGCATTAATCCCATCACCACACATCAAATCAACCATCTCACCTCCACTTCTGATAATGTCTGAAACAAAAGAGAAATCATAAACAGAATGAAGTAGAATCAACGGCAAGTTGCATCTCTATTAAATACATACCCAGTCAGTTTTAAATAAAATTTGGATCTGCAACTTTAGTTTCCTCTTTTACCTATAATCAGGATTTTAGCGAGATGGGCGTCCAGTGGACGGCCATTGTCTATAAAAAATTATTATATTTTTCATAAGTTACCTCATAAATTGCTTATTTGAGCAGGTCCTATAGCCCATTTTTGACAGCCACTTTTCAAATTCTGGTTAAAAGCCTGCCTATAATTTTTTAGGGTTTTTACATTGTATGTGGTACATGAATGCCCAAGAAGGGTTTCTGCAAAGGTTTCACAAAGGAGGGAAAGGAAGGAAGCCAAAGTTAAGCTGTTGGCTCCAAAACTGCTAGTGAATCCAGCTTGTTCATAAGACAAATACATTTGTCTGACTCAATGAAAACTTTCCCTTAATTCATCTTGGAGTTACTTTTTATTTTCTTCACAGTTCTGTATTCAGTTCACTAAGTAACTTGAGACAAACAGCGCCAGTTTCAAAATGTTCCTCAGCTCAGATTTTGTTGATGATTTTGAACACTAAAGCAAAATGAATCATTTATACAAATGACATTATTTTCATTTAAAATGGGATGCACCTACCATTTGTCGGGTAATTTCCACGTATTATTATTTCATTGTGTTGCTCCAGACAAAATCCATACTCCTCAAGGAAAGCTTTTTGGTTGAATGCTCCTTCTAGTCCCCTTCAGAAATTCTAGTTCAGCTTCATACATGTATTTTCAATTGGCGTTTGAAGCCCCTCTCCCTAAGCCATTGGAATTTCCAATAATCTTCCATGGGCTTTGGAATGGATGTTTTCTGGAACCACACATTGCAAATCAAGACACTCCTGATTAAATCCTGCAATCTTATCATAACTTACTTGTATCCATTTATATTTCTGAAGATCAGCTCCATTACCAGAGTTTGGTTTCATTTTTCCTTTTGCATCTTCATCTTCTTCATCATCTGCTTCGTCATCTTTGGCAGCCTGAATCAATATGAAACGTTTTTAAGTCATTCAGTCCAACCTCTTGTAAGCAACCATCCAAAATGTCAAGCCTTGGTTGTTTCCTACTGGAGGTGGTTGCTTATGAGAGCTTAGACCATATTGCGTCAAAATTTTGCCTCATTAGCATATGGTTACTATTCCATGTTTTAAATGTTTTATTTACAATAGGTGAAAAGCCAATTTCAAGATTCAAAAAATCCAGTACTTCCCATTGAGAATTTTCCATCTCTTGTACTATTCAGGAATGCAATAATGTCACACCACCTTAAGTAGTATTTAAGGGAGGTTAAAAACAAAAGAAAATTTCAAACTTTTAGCTGTAAAAGTTGCCGAGTTCATTTACAAGAGGTGGTCGCTTACAAGAGGTCCCAGCTTGGAAACTTTTGGTATTTTGGAAAACTGGTTGCTGAGGAGAGGTGGTTGCTTACGAGAGGTTCAACTACGTGTATTACAGGATGACATTTCTCTCTCACTGGGAACAAAGTGGGCATCCAAAGAACAATACATGTAGCTGTTTACTCGGGTTGTTACATTCAGAAAATCAATTTTACCAGTTAATGAGTGAACTCACCTCTCCATTTTCATTGTTTTTATCGCTATCTGTTTTTTTGTTTTCCGTTTCTTTTTGTTCCTTCTCTTTCCTTTTTGCTTCTTCTTTCTTTATTTTCTCTGCTTCTTCCTCTGTCACTTCTTGTATCTTAGCTTCTGGTTTTTCTTTAGCTTCCTTTTTAGCCTTTGCTGCTTTCAAAGCCTCAGCTTCTTTTCTTTCTTTTTCCTTTCTCTGAAAAATACCAAAGTTGCTAGTTAAACAAGCTGATCAATCTGTATAATATATATATCCTTGATTAATGACAAAATTGAGTGCATACTTTAGATGTATGGATTATTGACCAAGCGTGAGGGCAAGATGGTTGGATATCGGCTGAGTCCTTTTTTGGTGTGTTAACAATGGAGTTGAAGTCCATAAACTCACAAAAAAAGAATGAAGCTAATACCCAGCCATCTTGACCAAACAAGTCAATAAAGGATCTTTTTGATGGAAAAAGAACAGTATTTTCTTGTGGAACACAATGGGTAATCAGGAGCAGTCAAGATAGCACCATCTTGCCCACCTCAGTAGCCAACCACAGCTCAGGATTCGGTTCATCTTGCTCACTCATGCAGCTAGCCAGATAATAAAAATAGATCACAGATAAAAGACAAAAAGGTGTTAGTAGGTTTTCTTTCCTACAATCCTTGTGACTGGATGAGCAGAAAGGTTCATTAGTGGCTGTGGTAAGTCAAGTTTCAGTATAATTAGAAGTTGCTGATCATCATTTCATTTCTTTGAAATACAGTTCTGTAATAATTACTGTTATTGATTCTCCAGGGGTGTTGACCATTTGCTTGGAAAACCCTCTGGAATGATATTTGTTGAATAAGAATTTAAACAAACTCAACAAACATATGACAGCAATTCCAACAAACCTCTTCAACTTTTTTCTGATGCTCTTTAAACTTGCTTAAAACTATTTTCTCTGCATCTGCTTTTCCAGCTCCAATAAAAAAGTCTGTCTTTCTTTCCAGAAATCCAAAGAATACATCTAACAACTGCCAGGAAAAATTTGTTGTTAGCAAAAATGCAAATCTGAAAACAGAATACACTGGAAGAATTATCTGTGAAATCGTATTGCACTGTGACAGAAAACCAATCAGACCTGCAATGAGTAATGTGAAAACCCGGCCTTGCAACTAGTTATGGTTTGATGTAACTGCTGATTGGCCAGTAACAGCACAGTTGCATGTTAGATCGAGTTTTCACACTTACACAGTATCATAGATAAGTTTTTTGTTATTTTAGAGCTCTTTTTTTTTTCTATTTCACAGCTTGCCTCCTAATTAAACTGGCCTGAAGAGCCGTACTGTCTGTTCTTGGAGAAGTTGCGTGACCAAATTCTACAAAATAATGCCTGTTACAGGATTTCTACGATGCTTTCAAGTCTCAAGATTTGCTTAAGAACTGAAAGTCTACTAGCAAATTAAAAGTGAAGCACGCATGCTTTCCGTACCTCAGCAATTCCTCCTTCGCACTGCTGTGCAATCGCTAGCAACATTCCATCAAAGCGCTCTGAATGTGCGTCAGCCATATTTTTGTCACACAAAGGAAATGCGTACTTACAAGATAGTCACAATTTGCGGTACAAAACTGTTTTCAATTCCTAGAAACTAAAGTTTCTTGATATAAAGTACGGTTGGTAAGCGAAATCTCCTGACTCGTGCAACACGGTAGGCACTTTATGTATGTGGAACAATTTTTGCTACTCACGCAAGCAGCCGCTGGGAAATCGTCGGCTCGACATTCCACACAAGGCATTCTGGGAGGGAAATTCATAATGGCGGAAGAGGAAGTGAAAGAGAACATATTTTCGTTCGATGAACTTGTCAATATTTTCAGCTATCTGTCACCAGAAAACCTCTCCAAATGTTCTCAGGTTTGCAGAGATTGGCATGAAGCGTCCCGGGTTGGTTCATTGTGGAAAAGACATTGTTTGCAACGATGGAACTTTTGCCACTTGGGAAAACTAACGCCTAGTAAGTGAACGGCTTTTTCGGGTCAGCTCACTTCGTCTTCTCAGGCCCTGCACACATCTGCTTGCATAATAGCTTTACACAAGATTGTGTCAGTAGAGCCAAACAGTGGTGCAATAAAATCAGGGTTGTCAAAAACGGCCAACTGCGAGGAAACTACCGGTACTCTACTGGAGTATTTAAGCTTATCTGATTCTTTAGAAAAAGATGGCAAAATTCGCTGCCTACTCCAACAATAAAGCACTTACTTTAAAACTTATAAGCTAGTTGCTTGTCTCTTTGTAGGAGAGAAAACATGGCAGAAGTATTTTATTGCTCGGAGTAAGATTGAAACTGGCGTGGCCACAGGAAGATCAGGCCTGGACTATGTATGCAAAACCTTACGTGGCCACAAGAGCCAAGTCACAGACATGGTTTTTCTCACAACCAATGATATTTATAATGAGGAGTTAATTGAAAAGAATGCATCTCCCATTGTTGCAAGTTGCAGTCAAGACAAAACTGTATGCTTGTGGAATGTGCAAGAAGGAAAGAGTCTATGGAAGAAGCAGTCCCATGAATCTTCAGTGGCTTGTCTAACAGTGTTGTCCCATGATGCTCTAATGGCAAGTGGGGATACAGAAGGGGGTATCAAATTATGGGATGTCAAGACAGAGCAGGATACAACATTGCAAGGAAGTCATTCTGCAGTTATAAGCTCCATGTTGTGTGGAAAGGATGTAATTGGACAAGGAAAAGACAGTAAAGGAAGCCAACTACTTCTTGTTGGATTTAGAGATGGTTATGTAAAAATTTGGGACACCAGACTGACAGCAAGTCCTCAATATGAACTGACATGTCCGTTTGGTTTGAATTACATGGAGCTCCAATCTGACCATCTCTTAGCCACTGCATCAAAGTTTGAAAGTACTGTCAAAATATTTGACATCAGATACCTGGCCCCTGAGTGCTGGAAACGCCCTGAACTAAACACTCTACAGCATCCATCGGACATCACAGTGACTTGCTTGACTTGGGTGCCAGGTAAACAGAGCCAACTCATTGCAGGTTACAACAATGGTGATATCATACTCTGGAATAGTGACAGTGGACAGCAGATTCACTGTTTTCAAGGGCACAGTGGGGAGGTGTCATGTGTCAGGGTCTTAGGTTCAAAAGTGGTTTCTGCCAGTCATGACCACACGGTACGTCTGTGGGATTTGAATTCATTCAAGGCCTTACAAACCCACACTGATCACATGGGACCTGTTACTGGCCTGCATGTTGATGCTTATCGCGTGATGTCTTGTTCAAGGGACTATTCCATCAGGACGTACTGCTGGTCAAAAGGTATTACATCATCATCAAGTCAGCCTAAGAGCTCAACAGCTCTAGACAGCAAATACACTTTACTTGGAGGTTCGCTGCAAAGAGCAGGAAAAGGATTTGAAAAAGTAGTTTGTGACTACTCCACATGCATTGGAATGGCTAATGATGTCTTGAAGGCGTACTCATTTCAAGTATAACATGACAAGAAAGTTGAAGTAGAGGAGCTTGGTGTGTTTATCCATTTAGAAGTCTGAAAAGAAAGGATTTGTAATATGTTAACGAAACTGTACCCATTCAATTAAAATGATGTTTTCTCGAACTGATACATTAAAAAAAAAAACGTATCAGTGTAGCATAGTAAACATGAATGAATGAATGAAGTCTTACCAAAGGCTTGTCTTTTTCAGTGATGATACTTGATTAATTAATCATGGACATGTGATATTTTTTGTGCATTGTTTTGATGATTAAAAAGATCATTATGATTTATGTAGAAACAATATTGTTTATGTTAAACAATCATATCAATTTGCCAGAGGAGAGCGACTTTGGTCAATACATTTCAGAATAATGAATAATAATGGTGAAATTTGAAAAAAAAAAATTGTCTTTGATCTGTCATAATGACTTAGCCTAGAATGAAGGTAAATGTTATGGTAGGCTTCAAGGACAGACTGGGACCTCCAAAAAATGTTAAACTTAGGGTAAAAAACTTGTATTTTCATAACAACACATGGCAACTCAATTATTTCTATAACCACATAGAGAAATTTTCAACACTTCTTTTAATACTATAGAAATCACTATTTCAAATCATTTTTATAAGTTGCCTGTTCTAAAATGTATATTTAACATAGTTCACATTCTAAAATAAGATAAGAATGTTATTTTTTTGAAGGGGTGGATCCAGCATTTTTCTTAGGAGGGGATGCACCATGTTTTACTTCAACGCCAGTAAACCACATGGTTTCTTTTTATTTTCAGAATACCAGTTTTATCAGAAAGCCGCATGTCATTTCGGTGGGGGGGGGGGGTGCACCTCCTGCACCCTCCCCCAAGATCCACCCCTGTCTTGTTATCTTTCAGTGTGCCGTGAAAGAGAAAGGAACATCTATGTAGAATTGGTTTTGTCAAAGTAGGCCACCGGTTTAAAACGGGAACATCCAAGTGTAGCGTTATAAATACCCTGGCGCTATAGCAACAAGGTTCCTCAAGCAAGTGAAACTCAGGATGCTTCTTAATCCAGCCAGGTAAAGGGAGAGCAAGGCCTAGGGTTGCTGCTGAGGGTTTGAAATCCTGTCCCTGTTGAGGGCAAGAATGCTCTCAAAACCCTACCCCTGTGTAGTAGGAGGTTCACGTTCTTGGCGCTTCTGCCCCAGACTCCTCCCGCCGGATCGCTTCGCTCGCCAACTTGCTCTTCGTCGCTCGTGCATGGAACTCAAAGGTGGGCCTGCTTGATTGCAGGCTTAACTCGATAACACCATCAACTGCAAAGTCCTTCAAAAAGCCCCACAATGGTCATAAATAGGGTATCGAATTTTTGGTCAGGTCATAAATAGGGTGGCGAAAATCGCAGATTTTGGTCATAAATAGGGTAAGGGTTTTGGGAAGCCGGCCGCACACCTCCGCCCAACTTTTCTGGGAGTACCTGCCCCGGGTTGTACTAATAAAAGGGGCTAATAATGGTTAGTAAATCTCTTGGCATGCTCGTCTGGTTTTGCACGAGACTTCCTTTATTCAAACAAAACGCTGCATTTGTATCTCGTGACTAACCTGCCTGGTTTTGCACAAGATCTACGTAGACTGAAATATATTAATATTCAGACTAACTCGCGTTAATTACAATGATTTTTGAGAGAAGCTACATGGTTTTTAC
>Ga0126338_10004096_pt1 | contig 10314 bp, 3 predicted proteins | sample OrbCmetagenome_2_FD_92529 | JGI IMG/M metagenome (GOLD analysis project Ga0126338, IMG submission 92529) | Coral microbial communities from Petempiche,Puerto Morelos, Mexico - Orbicella C C metagenome | ecosystem: Host-associated > Invertebrates > Cnidaria > Coral | place: Petempiche,Puerto...
ATCAGCTGAAATTGCACGTACTAGTTTTCAACATTGTATGGGGGGTGGGGGGCGAGGTTAGGCAGGTGAAGTTGTATTCGCGCCTGGCGTGTACGCAAAAGCGCCAAAAGTGCAAATTTGTCCTACGACTTTTGTCCATGATTGTAGGTTGATTAGCGCGTGATAAGTTTGCGTGACCACCCTGAAGAACAGAACAAATTCCCATCGCGTTTCGATTTTTCGTCCTTATCCATTTTGTTTCAAGTAATTCTAGTGAAATTATACTTGTCGATTGTTTTTTCAGTCAAAGTGATAAAGATAAGGAATTTTTATGGCTCAGTTTGCGTAATCCAAACGTATTTTGTGAGGATCTCAGGCACAGTAGCTGCGTCAGAAATCTTGTCTAATGACGACTGCACGCGACAGCAATATTGCACTAACCTGTGTACATCCATCCCTCCCATAAAAAAAAACAAAAAAACATAGGGGCGAGAGAAACAGAAACCATAGCGGTTCACTGAGCATGTGTTATTGTTTTAGGTAAAATCACATAACCTGAACCTCTTTAAAGTCCTTAACTAATTAATAAAGTATAAAGCAGACTTCTTCAAGAACAATAATCAGTAGCTTTATTAGCCGCCGATAGTTACCAAGGAAGATCGATATTGAACCTCTGGGCGCAGATGACGAGCTTCTTCGCTCTTACACGTAAAATTCCACTTGATCGTTCAATATCAGATTAACTATTCGGACGAATTCACGAAGATTTCGATAAAAAGGACAAGCTCACTTCAAATGAAAAAATATCTGTAACATGTTCGCGATTGAAAGAGCTAGCATACTTACTTAGTTTAATGATCGTCTTCGTCCCCTGTGGGACATAGAGAGATAACACTGAACAACAACTATGATAGCTGATCATAAGTTTGGTTGACTTCATACTGTCATCGACAACGAATACTGTTCAGCCGGTACACAAATGCATTCTACCACATCAACGCGCTCAGCGACACAAAATAACTCACTTTCCCCTCTCGTCTATCAACAATCCGAAGAAACAAGACTCTTCCAACATCGTGTCAGAAATATGAGTCTTCAAAAGCAAGCATTTCAGTAAATTTCATTTTAATATTAAAGTTGGGTTGTTTGACAAACAGAGGTGTTCTCAATCCACTGAAACGACTCAGAGAATCGTGATTTTCAAGCAGATCAAGAACAACAATGATGGTGATCGAGCAGTTAGTAGAGAATCGCTTATTTTTCAGCACTACGGAACTTTGAAACCGACGAACATAAACGCCTCGTTACGTTTTCGGTTTTTGAGCTTATCAAATTAACCTGCAAGGTTCATATCCAATAAACTGAATCAATAAAGTTGCTTACCGGTTTGTATTCCGCTACCAGTGAACTGTCAAAGAATCCTGGCAAAGTGCAGTTTACAAGGCATCAAACTATACAGTGAAAGGTTTAAGGATTAATGATTACTGAACATAATGAATATGCAGAAAGGAAGTGGTTACACAATAGCATTAAAAATAGTTACACAATGGCTTGAGTGTCACGCAACGCCGCCGCATTTCCGAACGGAAACGCTCCAGAATTCCAGTGGAAGAAGAATTCAAAACATGTTTCTAAGAACGCTTTTCTTTTAATTGTATTTCATTTTAGGGGGAATAATTCTATGTTAGTGTTAAGTCCATCAAACGAAACTTACCTTTAGTATTACCCACCAGTTGCGGAAATATTTCAATTCTCTTCGCGATTGACGGCTTCATCAAACTTTGTAGTAACTAAAACTCAGGGTCCACCGAAAAACTAGTTTATAAATACCGAAAATATGCTCTGGAAGTCTCATCGACCAAAATTTGGATGTCTTGTTGAATTGTGAAGATGCTCTAAACAAATCGAAACTCAACGCTGCTGCGTCCCTCCCCTAAGATGTGTCACGTTTAAAGTGTTACTACAGTGCAAAGTTTCATCCCTTGAATTTTTGGGATTATCACATAGAATTTTACATAAGATTAAAACTGACGTTCACCGTTGGCAAATATCTGCAACAGTTCCGGAGAATTTAAGTTTAAAATTAAAATATGCAAATGAGAGGGCTGATGACGTCATACACTCAACCCAATACATTTGAACCTCCAGTAAACGACCACCCAAATGTCAAGCACAGGTGGTGGCTTACGGGAAGTAGTCGCTTACGAGAGCTTACACCATATGGTGACTTCAGAGACTTATCCTGTGTTTTAAATGTCTTATCCATGTGAAAAGTCAATTTTGAGAAAAAAAACTCCGGTACTTCCTATTGAGAAATTTCCGTCTCTTGTACTGCCCAAGAATGCGATAATGTTACAACACCTTTTTATCCAATTTCCGCTCTATTGTTTGTCAAGTGGTCGCTTACGAGAGGTTAAACTTTTAGCTTTAAAAGTGGTCCCGGTCGCTTACGGTCCTTACGAGAGACGGTAGTTTACAAGAGTTCCAAATATAGTGATTTGACTTGGAAACTTTTGGTATTTTAGAAAACTGGTCGCTGAGGGGAGGTGGTCGCAGGCTTGCAACCGGAGTTTCGACTGTATTACATCAAGTATATAGATAGAGCTATATCTGACGTCAATTTGCAGCAGAAACCGTTGAAACTTGGCACTCTACTAGTTCTTTAGGCAACACACCTTCGGCTACAAAAAGCAATGTTCCCAAATTTGCCACAAACTCGACCTAATATATTTATATTGCTGTTGGTAGATGAGGCACCATTGGCAGACATGGGAATGGAACCCCAAAGGTAGGCTGTGAGCAAGCTCACGTTGGAACAAAAGCGCGCGCGGCGTAGCCGCGTGCGCGAAATCGAGCGGCGAAGCCGCGAGGCGAGAAAGTTGGCCTCACTTTCTTGGCACCTCTTCACCAGACTCCTGCTTTGCTCTTCATCGCTCGCGCGTGTGACTCAGAGGAGACTATAAAATGTTTAAGCAAGCAACCGGAACGATGATCCTGCTGCCGAGTTATATGTTGGATCAATAGTGATCTAATCGGCTTCACATATGAAATGAAGAATAAAAAAGCAGAAACCGACACAACGTAGGGTGATTTTTTTTTTAGGTGTACTATATTTCGGCTGGCCAAACTAGCCTTCTTCAGGTGAGCCTGCTCGCAGGCTACGCCAAAGGTGGCCAGAAAAGCCTTTAATGTCGGGAAGGTCTGGAACCCAGTATGTTACCATGGAGACAAAACTGTTGAGCTCACATTGTGGAGCACATCCAGTGGAATCTTACTGCCAAGAAATACAAAGTGGCCTTGATATCTTTTTTTTTTTCATATTTGATCAGAATTTGGTTGAGTTTATGACGTCATCACTTAGCTTATTGGTATATTTTAAAAACTTAAATATATCTGGAACGAAAAGAGTTATTTGAAAATAGTAAAGAGCTACTTTGCCTATTAAATAAACCATTGTCGTTAGCCTAAACATAACCAAGCTTAATGATTAGGATAAACAAAATGAAATAAATTGCTCTCCCCGGCTGATGCGTGACACTCAAATCGATATAAAAATTCAAACGAAAATAAAATTGAAAACTGATAAGGTGGAAAAATGTCAAAGCTCTATCTTGTGAAAAATAGCAAACGTTTCGAGCATAGCCTTTCAGCCTATAAAGGTTTTTGTAATCCGATCTGTTGCTTTTCTTTTCTGAATTTTTGCTGGCTTCTGTCCACCTTCATCAGAGTTGCAATCTGTAGGTTCGTTTTTGCTCGCGCTGTTAGCGCGTTTGCTATCGTTTTATCGATTTTGAATCAACTCTAGGTAAGCGCGAGGAACCGTTTTCCTCTCGTTTACGGCGGCGCTGAGTGCTACGACTCCAAGAAAGGCCTCTTGTGGTAGTTGGTAACACCGTGTTCGAGGATCTGGGCGTCTCTTAGCTGGATGCTGTGATCCGTGAACTCAGCATGATTCGCTGTTGCTCGCGCAGCCTGGATCATGCCTCGTGCACGTTCCACGAGCGCTTGCTTTCCCCGTCTTAGGTAAATGTACAGTCATGGCAGCTCTCTTTGCAGACGATCCCATGGACTCGGTCGATCATTGGTCAGCCCTTGGACTTCAATGTTGTTACTGGCCTAAAGACTGGCCGATGCTCAGTCTTTGGGACTAGGATGCCCAGGAAACAAATTATGATGTATTTGCCTCCTAAGTATCCCATAATATCTATTTGAAACAATAGAATTCAAAATGGCCGCCGTATCGCTGAAAAGGTCCATTTTTTAGTTTGCTGATAAAACGAGCATGCGGTTGTAAATGCTGGCATATTCGTCAGCTTTGGATACTATTCTATACTATTCGTTATCAGACACCCGGGAAACAACGTATAACACGAAGAACCACTAAAGTCCGGTAGTCTGTTTTAAATGTTTCCTTAAACGCTAGGAAATCGTCAATTTTCATTCTGTGTCTAAGGAACAAAAATCATGTTGATTCACATGTATACGTTGAAGGACCATTCTTTTCCTGGGAACCGCCTGGCCTTGATATAATAGCCGGTGGGGGTCTTAGCCCGAGGGAAAAGTAAACCTCTGGAGTAAGTTCGTAATAATAAGTAAGTAAGTGAAGGTAAGCTCGGGATTTTATGGTTTGATTCTCAGACCAACATTTTCTCTAATTCAATGACAGTTTCCGTCCCGAGAATATTCTTCGATTAGATTTTAGCAAAGGGAATTTAATTTGAAAGAGAAGTTAAATTTCACCGCAAGTGACGTTCACATGCGTTCGTTATGGGATTTTTCCCGGCCCGTAAGCCGCTTTTTAACTTTCTGAGAGTCTGTTGGTTGTGTCATTGAACGTTGTAGTGTAGATAAGTCATTAATGTAAGTAACACAAGAAGCAACGTAACGTGATATAACTTAAGGAATTACGGTCTTTTTTGTTAGAAATTAGACGAGTTGTGCGCCAGAATTTTCATAACCAGCCGGAAAGGGCAAAACTGTTTCTCAAAACAAATTTAATACGTAACTGAACTGAGATTCAATTAAGATCATCCAGAAACCACATCATGCCAGTCTTTTGATTCTCATCAGTTAAAGAAAAGTGGTAGTCAAAACTTGCAATCCCCACCCAGTGAGAAAGTATGCTTTTTGCGTAACGACAAATTTTGGTAGAACTTCATTTCAGTTCGTCTGAAAAACGATATTTTGTTTGAGAATTCGTCCGGCACAGTACGGGTTGTGTGATGAACGCCAAGTCAACCTTTGTTTACCACATGCAGCTGTTATCGTTCATTTGCAAATACATGGTTCTTGTAGATGAACATTAAAGATAAGCCTGTAATACTTTGATGAACTGATAACATTACAACGTAATAAAGTCAGGTTATAGTAGATTTCATTGTGAGAATATGTAAATCCTTGCCATTAATAGGAGATAAACGCAAGATTTGTAATAGAGAAAAATGCATTTAAATCTCGTTAATATGAATATACGAGTATAACTTTTCAGTTATGCGGAAATTCATAACTATATTCTACTAAGTAAAATTGAAAGGCTCTCACTCGTAAGTTTTTATGTCGTTCAGTGTTTTCGTCTGAGTATCAGCTAATTAAGACTTTTAACAAAAAGAGTGCTAATAATTTTTTCAAAAACCTCATCTGAGTTTTTGTCTGTTCTACTCGTCTTTTCTGGTTTGTGGTTTGATGACAGCTGCAACTGTTCGTTGATCAAAACTCGCATAGTGTCTCCTTTGTAAAGGAGAACTAAAGGCCCATACGATCGAAAAAACGGTAAGTTCTGGAAGCATGCACTCGATCATAGTTAGGGTTTTTTTTTCTTTCCGTTGCCTAAAGCTCTCCCATCCTCAAGATTCTAAGAGACATTGCTCGCACGCTACAGTGTAAGTAGCGCGCTGGTTTGTTTTCAGTATTGACTCATACCAGTCAAAAAAATGAACGCTCCATCAGAGGGAGTTCAGATAACTTGGTAAAGAACATTAACTATTATTTAACAATTCTAACTTAACATACTAATGCCTTTACCTCGCTTTCATAATTCATAGTTATCCACTCCCTGTGGAGAGTGGAATTAAGGTTTCAGGCGAAACTAATATCTCTACAATTAGCTACTATCACCGCAGTCTTTCACGCGCATAGTTGGTCTAAAGACGGGCCTGAAGGAGTAACGTAGAAACTGGTATTTGCCTATTTTGTTAGAGGGAAAATGGAATTGGGGGCACTAGGAGTGGGAATCACAAACAAAAGAATGGGAATGAGACTGGAGTTGGGCAAAATTTGACTGAGCTGGTAAACTGAGGACCGTCTCTAAACTTGTCACATAATGCAAAATACATGCGGTAATTGACAATTATTCCACGAGCGCGCGTTGGATATGAAATGGTAGACAGCTAACGAGGCGTTGGCTACAACCATCTCATATCCAACAAGTGGGAGTGGAATAATTGTTTTATCAAAAACGCCCCAAAAATATAGCAAACAAAACGAAATAAAAAATAAAAACGCCCCAAAAAATCCCGCGTACGCAGGAGCGTACGCTTACTATATTCGTATAGCATGGTATAATGGTTCATAACCCATGATGGCTACGGCAATGAAAACCCCCGAATAGCATTATCCAATGATCCAGTTTTTAATAATATGCGATACTCGGTTTTCTCAGTTTTAACGTGTGCACTTTCAATTCAAAAAACTGCTGCGGAGGAGACTACAATTTAATTGGCATTAAGATTTTTCAACAAATATAACTGGCGTGAAATAAAACAGTGATATTTCCCAACGATATCACAATTACCTGACCTCCTCCCCGTGCTCTGAAACTATTCAAATTAGATTATGTGAAGTTTTAAGTCCATGAGCAAGTTAACAGCACTCTTTGTGTATTTTCGTTGTTTAATGAGCATTATCGCGTGTTACTTTGTAGTCAGTAGCTACCCGAACATATAATCGAGGTATCAGTACAAGGAATACTCACCAGGCAGACTAAACTCCAGTATCAAGGAGGTACCTCATTTAGAGCGTTCACTGAGGTAATGATCGTTCGAAATACTAGATATCCAAATTCTAAACCTTCGCCTTCCCACGTGTAAAACCACGTCTGTCAAAACCATGGCGGTCGGACATCGTGAGCTGATCTGGTGAGCAGGCAACTTTTAGCTGCGCTAGACGATTTTGTACGCTCCAGTGGCAACAACATTACACGTTAGCTCAAATATATGAATTTTATGTTCTCGCGGCACCTTGTATACTGACCACAAGAAGCCAATGAAAACTCCCGAATAGCCTTATCCAATGATCCAGTTTTTAATAATATGCGATATCTCTACGCGTGATTCATCGTCCTGTTTGTTGTACTAGGATATTGAGAAAAGAGAAAACCAGTGTCCGGACCCGCCGCCATGTTCAGACATCAGTGACTGCAATACTGAGGAATCACCTTAACGCAATCGGTGCCAAGCCCTGGACTTGCTTATATTTCTTTCTTAGCGCGAGCTCAATACATAGAGGATATTACAAGGTGGCGAGAAGATATGAAATTTACAGTTCTAAAATTCATATCTCCGAGCTAATGTTTTTTTTTATTATTATTATTATATAGACATACTGATGACGGCGTTTTTGACGATGCATAAGCTATTTTGAATCCCAACTAGTATGAGGCTGACCAGTTGGCTATTTGCACAACGCGGTCGAGGAGTTGAACAAATCCAGATAGCGGTAGGGAGGAGGATTTGAACCAGGGACCTCCAGATTTCAAATCCAACGCAAATCTGTAACCGGCTAGTAAAAATAATATAACTGAACGGAGATATCCGCAGTCAGTACGAATGCACTTGAAGGTTATTGACGTCGGTCATCCGAGGCAAATCCAAGGTGGTCGAGGATCATGATCACCCGAGGCCTTTCAAAGATCCGAACATTTTCGAACATCTCCGACAATTACCCGAACCCTTCCGCACATCTTTAAAGATTTCCGAAGATCATCCGAAGCTTGCCGAAGACTTCAGAACATTGTCAGAAGTTTTGCGGATAATTTCGGAAATTTTCGAAATATATTTGGAATACCTAAACAAACGATGTGTAGTGTATTATTATCAAGTAATCAGATGATAATTCTCGTGCAATTTGGAATAAATAAACTAAGACTTTTCCAAAGACTACAAATTGCGCTCGCCAGTAAAATTTACTCGTGTTTATTTATTCCAAATTGCACTCGATATCATATGACTACCTACGCTTATCAGAAACAGGGCTGGCCTGCGACTTCGAAGACTGGCGTGCCCAACGTGGGAGATATATATGGTTCTCTAGAATTACTTGCATTTACAGCCTGCTTTCTTAAGATAACGAATTATGTCTGCTTGCCGGCTTTTTTTAAATAAAGTCATTAAAAACAGATTTCCTGATTCTTGTTTCTTGATAGAACAACAAACGTATTGTCACAACAGAGAGGTCCGTTGTTTGCCTTTTAATTTTATGAAACATTCTTCATGTTCTTTTCGCAATACACTTCAACGAAGGAAGGCCAGAAGTCTTGAAAAGGGCGAAACTTCACAGAATTGCGAAAGGGTTTAAAATCATGACTGAACGTTAATTGAGTTCGCTTTCAGAGGAAATTAATTTTTCGGACAGTGTCTGAAAACATTACGCTAGCAGGGGCTTTAATCCCGACAAAAAAATTGATCTGCTTTAGTTTGCCCTTCCAGATGAAGCCAAAGATTATTTTATTAGCCTCACTTGTGACCTCGTTATCCAAACAAATGATAGAAAGACTAAAAAGAGGGCGATCTTGATAAAATTTCCTGGTGTACAAAACATTTTCTCCCAGTGTCTCGGAATTATAAGTGAAAAATGAACAATTATTGTAAAGCAGGAGGACCGTTCATCACAGACTCAATGAATGAGAGTAAGCAACTCAAAAACACTCTGTTACGTCTGGAGTCTCAGACGATTGCTAAAAATTGTGCTCAAACCACACACCTGACACTATAGGAGAGCAAGATTTTTAAAGAAAATTGCATCTACGATGTACATTGTTACGTAGCGATTCAGAAAGCCGAGAAATGTTGACTTATGAGTCTAACATCTTCAATATCAGTGATAAGCGGTAATTGCTGATCTTATCTGATGAAGCCGGAGATTATTAGCTGTGTTATCTTTACAAAAACACGCATCAATTCTACACGATATCAACATGGCGAAATCTACCAAAAATTCTTCGTCTCCTCCACCTCCATACATACACACTATATGTACCTCCTGAAGTGTTTTGAATTACATTTAGTGTGAGAACTGTACTGCCGACAATCTCAAAATTGAGCTCATATGTGTTGAACTGATTTGTCTACATATATGTATGTATAATATTGAACTGATTTGTTCATATTGAACTGAATTCTTCACTTCCTAATCTTTTCCTATAGTCGCTATGGACGTCATTTGTCGAGTACTGTCTCGCGCGTATGAATCATAATTGACGCATCACTTCTCCTGTCTCCAGGTAGGTACGTTTCTTGTCTTAATACTTCACTTCCCAACAAAGATTTCCATTTCAGCCGCAGACGTTTATAGAAATGAGGTATCATAACTCTCATTACATTAGTGATCTCTGCAGTTGGATGAAGCTATCTATATGTGGTTAAAACTGTCTTTAAGCGGAAACACTGAGATAAATAGATATTTCAAAGCCAGTCATATATTATCACCTAAACTCAAAACATTTAGAAGTAGGTGAATGAAATCCTGTACGACTTTAATAAGGATCAATACATGATTCGTTTAATCTGTGCCACGTACCCTTAGCAGCGTAGAGAGTATATTATGTATGGTAAATAGAATATCGAGTCAAGTGCAGAGTGAGTACACTGGACTCCAGTTCATAAATCTTAATAACAAGAATGTGCAAAATGTGGGCCGATATCGGCAGAGTTAACAAAAATACATGATAGTTAGCCATATCATATCTAAAGCAAGAAGATGGATGGTCATAACCATGTGTCTTTCTGTGCGGTACGGTTAAGTTCATTTTTTCGAGCTTCCAAGTCTACGTCTCTTTAGAAAGTCAGTACCTAGTAATCGTTGGGAGAAAAAGTATAAATTAAGGTCTGTGAATTGAGGCAATCCTTTCAGCGTGCTTGTTTATCTAAACGCTTACTCATTATCAAGCGCCCGGTTGACATAAGGTACACTAAGTACCAGTTTAAATCGCTATCTATAACGCGAAACGTTCCAAGCGTCAGGTCTCTCTTGGGGGTGGCGGGGGGGGGGGGGGGGGCCACCACCCCCGCCGGTTTTTGCCGCAAACCACACCTTTTCGTTCCCGGGGCCCCCGGGAGACAA
>Ga0126338_10004097_pt1:0-7500 | contig 10312 bp, 7 predicted proteins | sample OrbCmetagenome_2_FD_92529 | JGI IMG/M metagenome (GOLD analysis project Ga0126338, IMG submission 92529) | Coral microbial communities from Petempiche,Puerto Morelos, Mexico - Orbicella C C metagenome | ecosystem: Host-associated > Invertebrates > Cnidaria > Coral | place...
AATAAAGAGAGGGGGAGGGGAGTGGTTGGGTAATTTGAGAAAGTTAAACCCACCCGGGTTCCGGGTGGGGGTGTGGCAAATTAAATTTCGGAGAACCCCCCCCCCCCCCCCCCCCCCCCCCCGCGAGTGTAAAGATGAGGTTATCTAAACACAGAAAATAGTACTCTATTACTTTTATAAAATTTTCTCAAAATAGGCGTGAATCTAAAATATCACAACCGTGTTTACATACTCTTATCTAAAGACACCTATGGACCAACCAGAGTGCGTGTAGTATATCAGCTATGTTATAAAACACGATAAAACATGTTCATAGAGTAAGGAGCGTATTTTATGACGTTATCATGACCAATCGTGGTGCGTGCCATTCCTTGGATATTTGATAGAGTAGCTTAACTGACCTCAATACCTGGCAAAACATTAAATTGTTGAATAATTTAGATCTTTAAGCTAACCGTTTTCTTAGCTAGAAGATTTGTAAGTTGACTGACGTAACTTGCGCTATCTGTCATACACAACTGGAGTATTTTTCTCGGCTACGTTTTGTAATTCTACAGGTGGGGGGCCGCTGGCCTGAACATAGGTTCGAACAAAAAAGAACGCTGACTGGAAAGCTTTGGGCAATGCGGTCTCGAGTGAGCGAAGCCTTCAGGAAGCTTAAAGAATCCAGTATTTTCAATGCAGAGATATTCTTGAATGTATGGTGAATTATTGTTATTATATAGTTATTGATAAAATCCTTTTGTTCCTAAAATTTGATTTCTTCGTCTCATGAATAGACCTTTTTAGCTTGGGCGGTTTGCTTTCCCATTACAGACCACGTGATATTCTCTAGAGAATATTTCTTTTATTGAGCTAAAAATTATTCATTCACATTCACACGACTATTAAATTTTGAAAATTTGAAAGCAAGAATTCTCAAGAGTATCATCACATTGTCTGAAATGGGGCAAGCTTGAAAGGTCCGTAGAAGATACTATTTGTATCTTTCATATGTGAAGATATTGACGACATCATTATTAGGAACCTGTCAACCAATAATATTTGAACGTCGTCGAAGTTGAATTGTACTCTTTAACACAGAAAATATTTTTTTTTGAGAGGCAAATAGTCCCGACCTTAGTTAAGGTGACCACTGCTTTTGGTTCTTTTCAAATGAACAAGAAATAGAGATGTCTTCGATTTTGATGTTTCATCAATATCCGTTAAACTGTCATAAACAGAACATTACATGGCCGCTAATGGGAATACGAATTTTACATTCTCGTGCTGATGGCATCTCTCACTCGCTCGCTGCTTTCACTAGTGAGAGAGACCATCGGCACTCGACGATAAAATTCATATCCCAGTGCGGCCATACCCTCTATACCATTGCCAGAAAGCTTGTTCAATTTTGTTTGCAAGGAGGCTTCAAGAGACCAGATTAAGTGCCTTTTGGTGGATACCGAACGCGTTGAGGAGTTACTTGATAAACAAGATTATGGTGGTCTAAAATGTACGTAAAGAATATTCATACTTTATCTATACATTTTACTTACGTTTCTTTTTACAAGAATTCTTCCCGCCGAAAAAACAATACATGTCCTTTCCAGTAAAGTGACTATTAATTTTGGCATCAGATCGGAGTATGTGCTACTCTGTAACGTACCACTTTAACATAAAACAATGTTTGCGCAATTCTGTTCAGTGACCATTTAACACAAAATCAAAGCACGTGTCACTTTGTAACGTACCATTCAGACATAAAAGCAATGTTTGTGCTATTCAGTTGGGCGACTACCTACCTTGAAAGTGATGTGTGTGCCAGTTGCCCTATCTAGTGTGTTCAAATGAGGTCACGATGTTCAGTCCCATGCAAACAATGGAATTTATGTCCTTTGCGAAATGAAGTTGATTTTCTGTTATTTTGCAAAAATTTCCTTATGTCTATGGCACCTCAATATGGCTGCCTTGAGAACATTCTGAAACAGTCGCGGGCTTCTCCCATAGCTTAACCGTATGCGATGATGCAGTACGGCGAGGGTATGGTACAATTGGTAGTGCATGCAAGAAAACAGCTTAACTGTTTTTGACCTGTTATTTTGATGAAAACAGCGTTTGTCGAAAAAGCCCTGAAAGAATGGCTTCCCAAACTGAAGAAATTTGACAGTTTTGCACGTAAAGAGAAGGTACCTCCAGAGGAGGATGGGAAAGCAAAACGCAACACTGAAGACACTGCTGCCAAGTCCCAAAAGAGGTGACTGTATGTCGATTATTTTAAAAACTCCTTGGTTATTCCTTTGGTTTTGCGTACAGCACAACATTGTATGCATTTGTGACGGATTCTAGAAGCTCAGAATCTTGGTTTCAATTCTTGACTTCCTTGTTGTTCTCAACAGGATTTAGCTAATATAAGATTAGCGTTCCTTGTAAATTGTTGTTCAGCTCTTTGTTTTTGACCTTCGTTTACCTGAAAAGTTAACTTAAAATTGACTGTAAAAAAGGATCCCCATAGAAGAATACATTAGTGTTAATTGGCTTTTACTTGTCAACCAGACTACGTGGTCCTGGTGGACAAGTCCCATGTTTGGCATAACATTGTCAATTAAAAGGACTCGAACATGTACATTCCTCATTTTGTTTTTCGTTTTTGGGGAATTCAACCGTCACGGACGTTACATTTAGACTCAATTTTGAAACTTTAATTTAGCACAGACAAAGGATAAAATGGAGTTGTCCAGTTTTCTATTTATGAGCATGTTTGTGCCTACTGACATGTTAACCAGGCTGTACAATTTTTCCAACTGACTGATTTCTATTAGAGATATTGAGTGAAGAAACACTGTCGGACGTTACATAAAAAACAACCACAATATTGAGCGCATTAGTATTTATTCAAAATTCCTGTGAAGCATCAGGGGGTTTTGTATGAACTGTTCCAAATATATGCAGTGAAGGGGTTGTGTGACCCAAAAAGGCTGATTTCACTTGAACTGACATTCACAATTTTGCAAGGGCACTTGAACTTTAACGTCGCGGACGTTACAACCAACCTCGCGGATGGTACGCTGTGTGAATCATTGCCAAGTATGGAAGACAAATAGCTTTTCTGTGAGGTTATCAGTCATATAACGCAAGACAGGCTAATATTTTGTGTTATTATGAATCAAACTGGTTGGCACTTGATGTAAAACCCCTGAAATACCACAGCACAGTTTGGGGGACACAACATGCTTTGTACATCAAGTATAACCTGTATTTGAGCCTGCTCTTGGCATTCTGAGCCTGGAAAGGTATGTTAGTCACCAGAATAACCAGTTCATTTGCGGGAGAATAGGAAAAAATTGCAGTTTTGTTCAATTCAAGGTTTCTTTACAGAGTTGGCGCAACTACTTATTGGCGTAGACAAGGGAAAACAAAAGGATCCCGCACTTTTCACACATTTTTCTACTTCTGTTGTTGTTCCTCACTTTATCAAATAATGGAACATTTGAAATTCCAGAGCAGTCAGTGGTAAAAAAAACTCTTGAAAGTAATAGGAAACAAAAAGGGTTAAAGAACTGTTAGAAATGACTATGTTCATCAGAATGGCAGAACCTCTTCTATTGTTGAAATTTCAGAATAGTTTACAACCCACTTGAAAGCTGACTGTCTTTGTCAAAATGTTTGTTAAGTGAAACTGGACCAAATCTAGAAGGAGATATGGTCTTGTGATGTAATGGTTTGGCTTTTGAAAACCGTTTCAAAATGTTTTTACTTAACTTCTCAACCTCATTAATAATTCATCATCATCATAATAATTTAGACAAAGGAAGTCATGACTGTGACGGTGTTTGGATATCTGATCTTATTATTAGGAAAGCATAGATTTTTACGATTTTATTTCTCCGTTTTCTCCTTAGTTTTAGTTTCGATTGAGAAGATCTTTCAAACACTCATCAAACAGTGTTTGACCACATTTCCAAACACCTCGAAGTTCATCAAAAATGTTCCGCTGCGCGTCATATTTTTAACTCTCTTCTTCGTGTTTGGAAATGTGGTCAAACACAGTCTTTCCTGTTTAATATATTACTTAGAAAAGTGTAATTCCAGTGAGGGACCTTTTCTGATGCAAGTGTTTGAAGTCCCTTATACTCGCCAAGTTTGATACAGCAAGTTAAAAAAAATTACTTCGTGCCTGTTGTTTACTGTAAAAAAATAAATACTTACTTTGGGGACCCCCCTTGAATACATGGTTGTCATATTTCTGTGTACTTTAACTTGTCCACAAAGTAGAACAGGGTATAATTTCATGTGCAACCTCTTTTTAAAAATCTGGATTCTGACACCACTCATGTGGAATTGCCCTTTTACCATTATCCAGTAAAAATGTCCTAACATTAGATCTCCTAATTTCTCTGACGTATATTTGAGGTCAGCTAGTTGACCTGTAAATATAGGCAAGAAAAGAAAACTGCTAGGAAGAGGTTCATTTTTAGCATTTGTAGCGTCAATGTAAAGTTCTGTAAACCTTGCTAGGTTCTTTCCATTTCTTCAGGATTCAGCCGCATTTAAGGGAGTGATCTGGGTAAAAAAATTCTTCAATTCTTATTTTGAGTCGAAGAAAATTGTCATTATGAAGAAAAGTCAGGGAAAATTAAATTAATAACACCGCTGATTAATATTTTTGAAGCCTGGAAGAAACATCTCAGGGCACTCTGATCAATCTCAATGATACTGTTCTTTTAAAAACTGCTGTCTGGTGGCAACCATGTTCTTGTACTTTTAGTATCGTACTCTAGATCTGATCCCTGAACCTCGTGGGAGGCGCAGCAGCTCAGTGGTTAGCGTGCTGGAGTCTGGGCTATTGATTTGTGTTCTTGGGTAGGAAACTCTGCTCTCACAGTGTCCCTCTCCACCCAGGTGTATAAATAAGTATCAGCGAATTTAATGTTGGGGGTAACTCTGCAATGGACTAGCATCCGATCCAAGGGGGACGAAATACTCGTAATCACTTGATGTCCAGAAACCAGAATCAACTTGGGCATGATGGACATGTTTGGTGGTTAAATAAATTTGTTTATGTTGTTGTTAGTTCTACTAGTAGCAAAAAGCAGAAGAACAAAGAGGATCAAGAGCAAGAAAACCCAAATGACCTCAGAGATCCTACTATGGAGCAAAGAGAACGACTTCTTGCGGTGGATGAAGAACTTCTGGATGACGAAGACAAAGAAATCATGGACAAAGAAATTAAGAAAAAGGAGGCTCTTGTACCACAAGAACGTAGAGAGACCATTGATGAAACGTGTACACGCAAGCTAATTTCTATTGATGAAACAAGTAAATTGTCATTCACTCTGATGTATTAACCCCGCGGAGAATTGTTCTTTAACTGTCCAAAATGATTGTGTGATTGTTTTTATTTAGCTGGCCAATTATTCATTTGAAAAAGATTGTGGTGACGTGCTCTGAGGGAAGCGGGGGCTCCCACATGAAATGGACCCCTAAAGGAGACCAATCTGGGCGTGGCTCAAGCTTTATTTGACCGCTAAAAGATACCACAAAAAACAGACAAATACGTATGAACTACAATCATGGCAGCATTTATTTCTTTGCTTGTAACCTTAAAAAATACCTAATCAACTAAAAGTAGTGGCATTTCTTCCTGAACACCCTAATTCAGATCAAAATCAGTGATTTACACCCTGAAGGAACACGACGAACACCCCCGTCCTTTCCATATGGGAGGCCCCCCAGAATACAGCCGCCAACCGTCACTCCTGTCTGCATTGATGTTGATGGTGTTGTTTTCAACCAATGTTGTGCAAAAGCGAAGAAATTGTTTCTACGTATACATATCACTGGATGTGTTTTAGATTAAAAATGTTTATGGCTGAAATACATGCGTTTGACTTCAGAGAATGCCCCATAGTGATCAAATCACTTTGCCAGTGGACACTAAAGGCATACTCTAGTTTCAAGTTCCTCTTCTGCTGAATACTGATGATTGTTTAGGACTACTTGTGACTACTTTGTGTTTAATTATATTTATGTTTTTTTTTGTCAGATTTGCAGCGAAATCTTCTGAATGCCAGCAAAGTGAGGGAACTTAATGAAGTTGAACGAATTCAGCTTGTGTATGTTTTTCAAAGCTCTCATCGTAAGAAGGCCTGTGCAGAGTTCCTGGCTGTCAGCCAAGCATACATGCAGGTAAACTCAAAGCTTGCCGGCAGACTGTGTATGGTCTTATTGAATAAGGTGGACTATGGGAAAGGATTTCAGTTAAATTATTAGTTCTAAACTCCATTTAATCCAACACAAGAACGTCTTCTGCTGTGATCTCGGGTAATGGTGTTTTGGAACTTCGCCCAAGAAACGACAATGTTTGGTTAAAACGTGAAACGCTCTGTAAATCAGTTACATTGCGTTGTGATTATCGGTAATCACATCATTTTACTCTCATTTTTGTTGGTAACTTGCCAGAGAAACACGGGAAGATTTCCATTAGAACAAAAATCCCAGTTATAATTTCCAGACATTTTCATTTGAGAAAGGAACAGCATTTTGGGGAATTTCTGGAAAACCTCGTGGGGTAAACCCAAACGTTTGCAAATTTATTACAGGGAATTCCCGTTCGTTCGTTCGTTCGTTCGGAATTTCCTGTTGAATGGTTCGTATTTCGGAAATTCAACATTTCTCTAAATTTCTGGAAACTTTCGCGGGAAATTTCCGTGCCATTTGCCCATCTATCGAAAAATTCAGGGGAATTTTCAAAATTTCTGGCCGAATGGAAAGTGCCCATGTTTTCTCACGTATGGATGGGGATAGCAAATACCGTTCCCTTAACTTACCCACAGATACATCAAGAGCTGGAAGAGTTAAAAAATCAACATAACATTGAAGTGATGAGAACATGCGATGTCATTGGTATGACTGTCACTGGTGCGACAATCAGGGCAAACCTATTAGGTAACTACGAAAGTAGCAATCTTAAAATGTGGTTCTCTTTACTAATTGCCGCTATTTCTCTTAACATTAGCCATTGGAATTTGTTATGACATGTAGATCTCAATTGTCAGCTCTTAGGTGGCGTAGAAGACACAGTTGATGTAAAGCAATAGAGAACAAAAGGACAAAAGATCAAGGACAACAAAGGAAACAATGTTGTGTTCTATTGTGATGTGTCCTGTGTCTTCTACACCAAGAAGGAGCCCAATAATTATTATCCACAACACCAATCTGCTTAACAGTTCGTTAATACCGTAAGTGACTATTCGGGAATGAAATGGGATTTTACTCGCTGATGGATCTAATCTCTCTTGAGTTCAAGGATGTTCTGTTTTGATTTCTTGGCAGCTGATATAAAACCTTCCGTGATGATAGTCGAGGAGGCTGCTGAAATCCTTGAAGGACAGCTTGTTGCTGTCATACCACCATCTGTTCAACATCTCATTATGATCGGTGACCACAAACAGCTTAAACCTCTTGTGCACTTCCACAGACTCAAGAAACATCATCATCTTGATCTCTCTATGTTTGAGA
>Ga0126338_10004098_pt1 | contig 10312 bp, 3 predicted proteins | sample OrbCmetagenome_2_FD_92529 | JGI IMG/M metagenome (GOLD analysis project Ga0126338, IMG submission 92529) | Coral microbial communities from Petempiche,Puerto Morelos, Mexico - Orbicella C C metagenome | ecosystem: Host-associated > Invertebrates > Cnidaria > Coral | place: Petempiche,Puerto...
TAGAAAACTCTTCATCAGCTGATTTGGACACTGCATTTATTGTCTTTTCTGCTGTGTCATCCATAACACCAGCCACTCTAAGCTGTGTTGTGGGCTCAGAGTGCTAGAAATAGGAAAAAAAAAAGAAGCATACACTTACATCTTTCATCTTAAATTGAGAGTCTTACTTTGACCAAGTGGTCTACATATGTTGTAGGAGGGGGGTGTAAGGGTTTGCGGTGATGCAGTTTTGTGTTTTTTGCGGTTTTACGGAAATCCTTATTTTAACCTGCGGTATTGCGGTTTTATAAGACTTAGCGGTGTGCGGTTTTCATAAATTTTGGATCACAGTAATCGGTAAAAAAGAGACTGCAGCTGTCTGCGCTTTCCAGTTATAAACAATTATTGGATGAGGTTTTTGTGATATCCAGAATAATCAAGGTCGAGGTAGGGGTTATCAGCCGAAGGCTGAGGCTGGTAACCCTTACCGAGACCTTGATTATTCTGGATATCACAAAAACTGAATCTAATAATAATTATTAGATTCGGTTTTTGTGATATCTAGAATAATCAAGGTCTCGGTATTATTGTTTTATTATACATTGAATGAAAGAAACGGAAGTCATGTTTTTGCTTCTTTACTGACAGCAAGCAACACTAAGTGCGCGAACTTGACATGATTACCCATGACCTTGAGTGTCCTTGACATGATTATTGTATAATCTGCAGAAATGATGTCACAGGCGCTGATTTCGAAAATTCACTGTACACTTTCGGCCAATCAGAAAAGAGATAGTGAGTTCAATGTATAATAATAACAGTTATTACTCGGATCCTGACACTTCTGATGACTTTTGATCCCTTGTTTATGTTTTGCAAGGGACCATTGTTGTGCAAGCAAGCTTTGCTGTTTGTAATTTCCGCTTTTTCCAGTTAATAATTGGTATGATTAACCATTTAATCCAATGATATGTTGACTTGTTGACTTTCCGGGCTGGGAATCTTTCGCTCAGATTTCCTACAGTATTTGCCATGGCCTCATGGAGGACACTGTTGGCCGAGCAAGAGGAAGTGGTTATGAGGATGGTCGGGAAGAGACGAAGTTACTTAAAGGAGAGATTGGGAGCTCAGCGACGTTTCTTCTGGGAGCAAGAACTCGCATCTGGAGAGTTATACACGTCAACAATTGTTTGCTTTACTGAACACTTCATGAGGCTGACTACGTTGTCTTCAGGCTATTCAAAATTCTTCTTGGAAAGATTTTAAGTGAAATTTAAGGTTGATTCAGTCGAATTGCTGTTTCAATATTTTGGAAAATTTCCATGCGGTATTGCCGTTTTTTACGTTTATTTATGCAGTTTTACAGTTTTCGGACCCCCCTTACGTCCCCCTCTTGTAGCTTATCCTAGTTTCGTAGCATGAGGAAACTAGGAGTGCTAGTATGGTTGACTACCTCACTTGGAGAGGTAATGAAATGAAATGTTAAATTAACGTTGACACAATGCAGAATTTAACTCGATTTAATGCAATATTTCTGCAAGCTGCTACCAGCCTTCTTCAGGTATAGAGGAAAGAAGAAGAAGTTGACTGGTGGAGGAAAGTGAATACATTGTCAAGTCAAATTCAAAGCTGTGTTGGCTATGCTTAACTTCTTGTATATATCTTCAGCTGAATTGATCAAATATATCTAGTCCAACATATACTGACAGGATTATTGTTCACGGTCTTATGCTACCACCTCTTGAAAATAATGTTAATTTTTTTTCTTCAAAAATCTCAAAAGCAGCTGGTACACCCACTCCAACTAAACATCAATTTTTGCTCATAGAAGCGTGTACTATTCACAAGGGTAATGATGCACTATTCACAAGGGCCTTCAGGAGTCCTAGGAATGTTGCATTCACAGGTCACTCTTTTCATCTGAACAAGAATCTTAAGAACCTACACATCATTATTTTTTAACCTTTTCAATATGAGAACCAAAAGATTAAACAACCATTATGGTAACCAGGTATACTCATCCCATTGCCAGCACAAACCAGCTGGTTCCTAAAGCTGGAGTCTCAATAATAAGCCAACCAGCTGGCAATGTGACAAAGTTTACCTTTATTGTGAGAATAATTAACATAAACAATATATAAGTTTGATAGCCATCCTCTATGGATCAAAATCCTGTATATTTTTAACTTCATCTTCTTACAGTCTGAATCATTGTCAGCAGTTTTTTAAACAAGATCTCTTTGTTTTATGACAACCACAGTTTCACAGCTTATATAAACACCATTTTAAGAAAATGTTGCTTGCATATAATAAGGGATAACTTTTTAGTACAAACTGCTTTAACTTATATTGCTTACAACTGGATTCTACAACGAATGGTACAATGTATTTAAAACTTGATAATATTGCCCCAAAATGACTTCCATCAATTTGCCACTTAATTTCACCCTCCGAGTGTAATTACATCTTATGAAATATAATTATGCAAGTGTCAGTCCAATTCACATTGCATTTTCATTTTGTGACAAAGAAGAAAAGATGTTCTCAGATCAACTGTAGATATGTTACAGATTGTTGCAGAATTCCCATTCAAAACATTTTTATATTGATAAGGGTCAACCTGTTGTAGTTCTCGCGATTAATTGTCCCTGTAACAATTTGTCTGTTTATCTGGACTGACCCATAAACATGCAATCTTTTAACAAAGTAGCTGCAGCTGCAATGTTAAATTCGTCACTTTTATTCTTCGCATGCTGACCGAATTATAAATATTCAAAAGATTAGTTTTCCCAAGACCTTGTAATTAGCTGGATCCTCTCAAGAAAAAAACTACTTGTTATATCTTCTTGTAAATAAGTATACGTTGGATCTAGAAAGGACGCAAAGCGAACGATCACAAGATACGCCTAGCCATAGAGGAAACACTCGTAACTTAGTTGACCACTTGATCTCTTACACATGAAGGCGAACCTTATTTCATAACAAAGATGTATTGGGCCGCTCCGAGATCACTACCGTATGGTTTCAAAGGCATTTGCAAGACCTGCATATCGTGTTGACCGAAATCAGGTACATATAAAGAAAAGGAAATCTTCTATTCAAAAAAACAAACATAAAAGCGAAGTGAAATGCCACGCAGGTAAGCGCGCTGCATATTAACGGAATACAAATCGCTCTCGGCTCATTACGATTATCATTAAATCGACTGAGATTTTACGACTTTTAAAGAAGCAGTTGGGTGTAGAGAAATGTAATCAAATGAGAACGGACAGGAGTAGAAAGGGAACTGTCATGCCACAGAGATTTCAATATTTATAAATGAAATCATCATGAAGTTGTGTGTACATTTAGAAGACCAAAGAATCCAGACGAAGACCCCATTCCAAATGCTATCAAAAACAACGTTTCAACGACTATAGTGTGACCTTAATTATAAATAATTTTCTATATTATAACACGAGAGGTACTGTAAGTCATCTTGGAATTCTACTCATCTGCTTTTGCCCTTCAATGGGTAATTCAATTCGGCGATCAAAGATGCAATAAATTTTTATCGAGTGCCTTCGAAAATGCAGGCTTGTAAGTGTACCAGACATCCGACCTGAACGTTAACAATTTTACATGTACTTTCGTGATCGCTTTTGGCACCGTTAATGATTGGAATAGGCTGGGATGGGGAACAAATTTGCCCGAATAAATAAGAGAGGAGAAATTGTCCTTAGTAACCCACGTTGGCTTACCGGGGAATGCTGAAGAAGATGCTTGCGAACCACCTCGCGTGCCAGCTCAGGTTTTTTCGCTGCCTCTGCTTTGTCGAATGCGTCCTAATTTAGGAACAAGAGAGTACAACAATGATTCGTTTATCGAAGCTTCCGTAGGATAATTGAGAGTGTCCGCGAATTACGCAAGGCTGTCCATACAAGCGAGGTATATAATCAAGAGGTGAGATTTTACACTTACCACTTCATCGAGGAAGTCGATTGCTTGCTGTAGTTGAGCATTGCTCACGCAAAACAGTCGAAACAGCTCCCTACCAATGGGTTCTTTTTCGCAAATTCTGTCATACGTCAGGAGAACTGCAGGAAAAAAAACACACTAAAAGTCACCGGGGTGAATTTGAACGCGGTTTAAGTTCGAATGTTCAAGTTATCGGCAAGCGAACAGCTACGAAAGAAAATCTGCATTCTACCATCACAAGGTCATACGTTGAGCAAGCTTACTGTCGTTCTTGAGATGCGCAGATATCGTATGATGCGGAAATTTCAGCAGCTCTTTCCATTTCTTACTCCTGCCTTTAGTTTTACCTGCAAGAGAGAGGAATAAGTTCAAACAAACCCATAGACAGAGTCCCTTGGTGACACTACTGTTCGAGTTCGCGAGCTTGTCGAGGAAGGAACGACCACAACGCACAAGCTTTCGGTCGCAGCAGAGAGCGCCATTTTCTCAGAAAACCTGACACGATACTCACTTTCTCTAGCTTTTAAATAAACAGTGTTTGCCACAATATTCTCTAGTTCCATAACTTGCGTCAAATCATAGGAAATAAAATGGATTGTAGGAAACCACCCACAGTAATATGGCTGTCATGGCCCCACACACAACCGAGGCATGTGATTGGTTGATTTGCGTTTTTAATCAGGGTCTAGCCTTCCTTCACCGCAGTTCTCTCGCGGTTGGAGCACCTCGGAAGGAAAACATCGCTGGATTTGTAAAATTCAATTGTACCAGTTTTGGCATTCTCGTCTGAAGTATCGTGCAGAGTATTTTGACAACAAGAACGGAGTTTAACTGTGGAAAGCTTTGCAGTACTAAAGAGACGGCACGCTCCAGCGGACCCCCCTTGACAACAAAGGTTAATATTGACGTCATTGAAATAAGAGGATAACAAATCAGTGGTTGGAGGAAAATGATCGACTTTTTTCCACTGAAATAATGCGACATAAATGAGACAAATGGCAAGAGAGAACAACTGATAAAGATCAATTTTGTTCGTTCACTACAGAGAGAAAAAGCAGGAAATACAATTTTTGCTTCGTAAAATACCAATTTGTAAAAGAAAAAGAGGAATATCAGACGGCTAATTACTTCAAGCCGGCGTCATTTTGCCGCAAACGGAGTTTTTAAAAGCCCATAAGTTACTTTATTACGTTAAATACTTAAGACTTCTCTTAACCTGGTAATTAAATCATCCCGACATATTATTACCAACTTTTTTGTTAAAATCTTAAGTAAAAGATCAAATATTAATCTCATCCTCTAAAAAGCAACATTTATTGACATTGCATTTTGTAGACTTTGTTAGAATACTTCAGCTTTAATACCGACTTATTTCTTTATTATTTTTTTCGGTATTTAAGTACTTCGTCATATGCACAACGAGTATTAATTCAATTCAATTCTTTTACGCATTTGCCCCAAATTGAGGAAAGAGGACTAATATTAAAGTCGATTAAATCCTTTTTTGCGTTTTCTAGGATAAGGTCGGAAGGCTTTTGAGAATTTGGAAAACGTAATTATTCATTGCTTTTAATTACAAAGTATTCTTCAAGATTTATAAATGAATGCCATAAAAAGTTAAAACATGCTAATTTCCCAGGGTTCTCACGCAATACTAGTCACGCGACTAGTCACGCAAGAACGTTGCTAGAGCCCAAGCTCTCTCGGATTACAACTCGCCGGCGGTAACGACACAAAAACATATGGAGAATAAAATGAGGTTTCTTGTAGAAATAGAATTTAGCCAGAATTTCTCTTCGAGTGTTAGACTCGATATTTCACTGGTTCGCACATATCGAGTTGAACGCTCGAAGAGAAATTAAGATTGTCGAAGACTTCCGAGAAGGATTCGAAGGTGTTTCGATAATACATGATATCATCAAACATTACGTCATCGAGATCATCACACTGAAATTATCGTAATTTTACGCCTGTTAATATGATCCTCAGAAATAAATGTTGCCGAACGATTTTTTTTTGAAAATTTCCTTGAATGTTTACTTCCAAGCACTGTTTCGACAAATACAATACTGAAGGATGGGTCACCATTGTCGCTTAAGATAAGAGATTTGATGGGCCATTCTTACACCATTTATGCCTAACCGCGCGCGTTATTTCATAAGTTCACGTTACATTTTGCGGTAGTTGGAAGCAAAGGTTACCACCGGCAACACCTGGAACTCGGGCTCTTGGAACAATGCAATATATAATTTATGGAAAAATGATGACACAATTATGAACGACACTGATTGAAAACTTTTCTCGAATCGTTGTTTTCGAGGTCATAATTTGCATTCTCGAGTAAAGGTTTTGTGCTGTTACAACAAAGAGCTGTAATTTTTTTCGATACGTCAGTCAATACATTAACGTGGCTATGATCACCTTGCAAATTGTTTGCTCGTTACCTTGCCAAGCCTTGTCCCACAATTTTGTTGTTGCCCAAGCAAGTATACCGCAAATTCCTCTTTATAAGACCCTCCCCTTCCCCAGAGCACCGAGGGTTATGGGCCAGACCGATATATCAAGCTGCACATTCGCGAGTTTCCCGGATATTTTGTACAATAACTCCCAGTCCCCGTATAGCAGCTCGAAGTCCGAGCTCCAGTCTCCCACTCATCTATCTCGCAGGATATAATAAAGCAAACTGTTTTACCTTGTTTCCCTCTTCCTCTGTTTTAATAAATGAAATATTTATCCATGTCATCTCTTGCACGTTTGATGAGGTCGATCAACGAAAATCAAAAACTCAGTCACGGAAATATATTGGGTAACTTCTTTTACGAAAGAACACAAATTTGAATCTGCTTTTTATACATTTCTCTCCTCATATATGCGTTTTATATTTTAACTTTGATTATCTTTTCGCTAACTTCACTAGTCATCAAATATTGGCGAAATTCCATTCTTACAAAAAGAATCCAAATATTACTTTACTTTTTATCGTAGCACCTGAAACCTTTTCAGAAAAAATTTCTAGCCGGTAAATTTTGCAAGTTTATATCGAATTCTAAACCCATAGAAAAACTAAAATTGACGAATGGTGTTTGTAAGGTAGTTAAAAAAAAAAAAAATGTATACTTACCACATTTCGGAAATCTCGGCTAAAAACCCATTTTTCGCACTCAACGTGGTGGAATCGAAAATCTTGCTTTTCACAATGGTGGACTGATGAATCCCCAAAGCCTTCCTCATGAGACTATACGAAATTACTTCTGGATACGTTTACCAAGCAGTTCTGCCCCTGAAATTTTCAATCTTTTTTTTCCAGCACATTGACATGAATGAATGTGTCATTTGTACGCCCACAAATAAAATAAAAAAAACGAAGCAAAGCAAAAGACAGTAATGAAGCCGCTAGTTATCATTTAATACAGACGGATACGGGTTTCTTTGGCTCAATTACGAGTATTCAAGTTTTACTTTTTTTTCTCATTGATTTGCCTTGTTGTCGCGACTTCTACATTGCGCAGAGAGGGAAACTAAACAAGAAACAAATTGAGCATGTTGGAAAGTTAAATTAAAATCATTAAAGGCAAATTTACTGATCTTTGATTGTAGATGAAACAGTCCACAAACGTTTTCTCGATATTTGATTTGAGGCTCGAGGGGAACTGTGAAAATGTCTTGAATTGCACTTAATTACAGATTTATATCATTTCTTCTTCAAACCAATGAAGTTTACTGGCGGGCAGTTTATTTTGTTGTTTAAATTAATACTTTTCGTAGCAATAAAAATCATGTTAATAGCTAGGTATGCGCGCAAATTGAAGGCCTATAGTTCGACGAAAGAAAAGAATTCCCAATAAACGAGAATCTCGACTGGAAAGCAATATAAAAACTTCCATTTTTAAACAGTACGTCCAGAACATTTCCGTTCAAATTATTGAATGTGTACGCTGGACAAAACTGTTCTGGATCGACGTCTTACAACAAAAAAATTAAAACAAGCAAAGTGACGAAAATAGTTTTGTGACTGTCTTAAGCTTTATTAAATTCCACACATGGAAAGTTATTTTCATATAGATCACAAGAGGAAGACTTGAGTTACAGCGTATCTCGCCTAGTTTCTAGACCTCAATATTTTCCGCGGTCAATCGTTTCGTTCGTTTCGGATACGTCACCGAAATCAATTGACCGTGAAGGCCTGGGAGAAGGCCGTACAGGAACCGGGCAACAGCGTATCCAAATTTGGTAACTGAACCACAAAAGTATCCAAAATCACGTGATGATTGCTTCCACCTGAACGTAACAGGGCTCTTAGAGACATGGCGCATGACTTCATACTCGCCTAGAGTAAAAACTGAACAAATTAATTTAAACGGGCCTTTGTAAATAGATTTGTTATATGACTGAAGGCCTGCGATGAAATAGGAGAATTCTGATTAGCCTGTGTACAGGCACCGGCTGGAAGGGCCAAAAAGGAACTGGCTGATAGTGAAGTGGCCGAGGGGGCAACGGGTTAGGGGTTGCGGTGTTGATTGGTTCCCTTAGCGGTCCGAATTTTACAATAATTGTAAACCGCTGTTTGCGTTAATTTCAGTTAGGATTCTACTGGAACAATTAGATTATTCGCTCTCGATTTCTATGAGGTGATAGTTGATATGGCCGAAGGTTACCCTAGCACTACCACATTTCTTTTTTTTTTTGGCACAGACGCGTTTACAAGGCGGGTAGGGTTAGCGTAGCTGAGCACTAGGGTTACCTTGGCGCCGGGGCATCCCTACATGCCTTGTCAAGCTCTGCTGGGGGCAACTCGCCTACCCGGGACAACATTATTTGGGCTCCAAGGAACAAAATATGATAAAAATATCGGCAAAACAAACGAATTGTGACATAAAAAACATCGTATTAATTCACATTTTCTTTTGCTCTGGATAGAATAAAATCGAAAAATGGCTTTTTGGAACGAAATTTTTTGCAGTAATTTTCGTCGCTACTTCCGCTAAAATATTGGATTGTAGAATTAGTTATATTTTTGCCGTCAATAAATTTATCCCAAACTAAAGAAAAATAGCTTAATTTCTGGTATTTTAATTGAGCTTTAATTGAGCTTGATTTCAGTGGAACTGATAAATAACGTAATTCAGATGAAAACAGATTTTGGCAATAAAATGATTAACGATTGCGTGTATTATTCACCAGGTTAACTTAAGTGTGACCGGCCGGAGTTGTTCCGTGGGTAGTACGGTAACCGTGCCTGAAACATTTTGCTTGTAAACGCGGGCTTTCTTTGACCCTCTTGGTAGGATAACCCTAGCACAAAGGTTTTCCTACCTGCTTGTAAATAGGGCCGTAGTCCTGCCTACTAAATACAAAGCACTTTTCGCCAGGTTAGACCCCTGTCGAAAAACTAGATCTAGATCTAAGCAAGGGCTTTTGGAATCCACCGAGGAAACTGGGGGTAACCTTCCATGATAATTAGCCTTGAATCTCAAACAAAAATGCTGATGTCAGCTTTTCTTTTGAAAAAGAAGAAAAAGTATTTCTTTTACAGATTTCCTTAGAATTCGCCTTAACAAACAGAAAAGCAAACACACTTATAACACATTCAAGCTACAAGATAAATGTTAACATAAAAAACACTTTAGCAATGTTTTTGATATAAAAATATCGTCGCAACAGCGCTTTTAGCACTTTTAGCATCCCTGACAGCTCTCCTCTAGTTTAGCCAAAACACAGTCTAAAGTATAAAAATGAGGCAAGGCTGATTACTACGTAGACAATAGCCCTTTTCACGGTTAATTTTTCTCATTTGTATTACAATGTAATCCAACGTGGATGCGAGGCAATTTCGGGCTAAAACTACAAAATAGCCCGAAATTGCCTCACATACATGCTAGATTTTATTGCAATGCAAATGAGCAGAGGTAACCGTGAAAAGGGCTACTTAACACGACAACGACATAATAGAGTCCAAACTGAAAGCTAAGAATTACTACCGTGGACAGCAGTTTCGACCTGGTTGGGTCTCGTTAGCAAAAAGTAGAGCAACCAGCTTGAGGATCAATTGTCTACTAAATGCACATGACAATGACCTCAGACGAAAACTCAGATCCAAATGTTTGCGGATTGGTCAATATCACATGCAAAACGCGTGACCATGAAAAATAGGCAAAATCCAGAATATCATATTGTTGTCGCGAAAAGGAGATTGCGGACAGACAAAAACCGTCCCTCGCAAAATACATGGCCAAACCTTGTTAAAAATGAACCACATATCGGATCTAAAAAGACCTACGACCCAAAGTCTAAATTACGTATCTTTTCCTCACAACCAAAAACGTATAACGTCTTGAATAGCCTTAATTAGGGGTTATCACGCGTTTTTAAAATTTAA
>Ga0126338_10004102_pt1 | contig 10310 bp, 6 predicted proteins | sample OrbCmetagenome_2_FD_92529 | JGI IMG/M metagenome (GOLD analysis project Ga0126338, IMG submission 92529) | Coral microbial communities from Petempiche,Puerto Morelos, Mexico - Orbicella C C metagenome | ecosystem: Host-associated > Invertebrates > Cnidaria > Coral | place: Petempiche,Puerto...
GAATTCCTTAAAACTGCAATGCTTGTGGTACTGTTAATGACAAGTATGCTTTTGTGGGAGAAGGGACATAGTAATCTAATGTTAAGCACACTGGACTGCAGATCAAGAGGTCTGGGTTTGAGCTAATGGTTAGGGTCTCTGTGTTGTGTTCTAGGGCAAGACACTTTACTCTCACACTACCTCTTTCCAAATAGGTGAGCAATGGGGTACTGGGTAATTTAATACTGGGCGTTAACCCAGCGACAGACTAGCATCCCATCCCTTCATTGTCAAACCTTACCCCTGTAGGATTTAAACTGTTAAAAATCTATGATTTTTTTAATTGTGTAGTTCTGTTAAACAGGCAGACTCACATCCCATCCATGGGGTAGTACGGCTACTTAATATCACTTAATGCACCACAGACTGGGTTACCATTAAGCTGTGGTGATTTAGATCACTTGGCCTGATGCAGACTTTACCTTACTTTCATACTGAAAACTTGCCCTTGAAGGATTAAAACTTTAAAAATCTGATGACTTATTTTAATTGGGATCATGTGTACTAAACGCATCCACAGTGAGTGACGATCGATATCCTCGATCAACACTCCATCTACACCTCGGTTGACGCTCGATCAACACCTCAGTTGACACTCGGTCGACAGTCTGTGGACACTCCATCAACAATTGGTTGACAGTCAACTAATTTTCGATTAATACATATGTGCCGGTCAACACACGACCGAATATTGACCGACTGTTGATCAAGTGTTGACCTAGTATCGATCGGGATGTTGATCGAGTACCAATCAAGATATCGATCGAGGGTATCGAATGACAGTTGATTGCGAATGCCATTAGTACACATGATCCTTTAATTGTGTAGTTTGAAAAACATAAGAGATCAAGGCAGTCATAAAGGTTAAAAACAGTTGTCATTTCTTACTACTAGATACAAACAGAAAGCTGTGTGTTGAGACTTTTGCGGACAGAGATCCATATTGAGGCAATAGTTTCCATATCAGGTGAGTCTTTGCATTCCTTTGTGTTTGGTTGGAGATGTTATCAGTTACTTAATTTTACATGTAGCATTAGGAATCATAATTGGCATTAATGCTGGCAGAAAATTAAAAGAAATAGAGATGATGTTTCACAGTTCAGCTATTGCACTGCATTGTGTTCATGTTACTCTCACTGTGCCTCCCTCCACCCAGATATGCAAATGGCTACTGGGTGAATTTCATAACCCTACAACAGACTGACATCCCATTTAGGGGGAGGTGGGAGGTCAGGGGAGTGGAAAGACACCTCATCAATTGATGCTACAGAAACAGGGATAAGGTGTGACACTAGTTTGGATCACTTGGCCTGATGAAGACTTAACCTTACCTTCCTCATCGAAACTCCCCAAAGTAGAGTTGAAAGTTTAAAGATCTGATGACTTATTCTTAATTGAGTAGTTTGTAAAACTTGAGAGGTCAAGGAATTCCATGAAGGTAAACATCTGCAGTTTCTTACTAGATACAAAACAGAGAAGCAAGAAAAAGAGCTATGTGCTGAGACTCAGAGGAGAAAGAATCAAACTGAGACATTGAATCCAATAGTAGGTAAGTCACAATTTTATTTATGTTTGGTATCGTGTACAAGGAATCATTTTGCTCAATGCAGACAAAATTAAAACGAATAGAGATTTTATTGTTTCACTAATGTTCAACTATTTCAACATACCGTTGTTATGTGGCCGTACATAGACATTTGGGGGTAGGCTGTACAAAAATGCCTTAAGAATTCCTGGGGTACTATTGTTGAGGAGTATTGTTTTGTGGCAGGATGGGCCCTGTGTTCAAATGGTTAGTGTACTGGACTGCACATCAAGCAGTCTGGGTTTGAGCCAATGGTTAGGGTCTGTGTGCTATTTTCTTGGGAAAGACACTTTGCTCTCATTTTACGTTTGAAAATGGGTACTGGGTGAATTTAATACCGGTTGCTAACCCTGTGACAGACTAGCATCCCAGGCGGAACAGAAATATGCCTTATCATTTAATACAACAGAGACCTGGATAAGCTATGGTGGTTTGGATCTCTTGGCGTAATGCGGTCGAAACTTTCGAATTCCCCTCTAGGGTCGAAATGGAAAATATCTGATGGTTTAGTTTTAGTTGTGTAGTTTTTGAAATTAAGAGACGAAGGATGTCATAAAGGTTAACATATTTTCTGGTTCTTACCACTGTAGATACAAAACAGAAGTAACAATAAAAGCTGTGCTGAGACTCAAGAGGAAAAAAGTTCAAATTATGGCATTGGATACCCTATCAGGTGAGAAACAAATCAATTTTATTTTAAAAGGAAGGGTTTTTAATCACTCCAGGAATAATTTATTGCCACGACTTTTTCGGATTTCCACCGTCGTGTGAATTTCCCTCTGGGATTTCAGATACCACTGGGAAATGTTCTTGAAATAGCTGTTAAAGTGAAAGTCGTTTTCAGTCGTAGTTTTGTAAAAGCCGTCTTGTCAAAACTAGCTGTAGCTGTCAGGTTGTCAGATCAAAGGTGAACAAGGGAAACCATAGTAGCCTGTAAATTACTGTAAAATCTCTTGTAATTCGCTAATTGTCTTGCACGTACCTCGTCGAAAACGGTTTTTGCTTGTTTGCATAAGTATTCCATTTGAACAACAATTTTAATTTTAAAGAAACTTTGTCTTGTTACTCGCTTGTGTAATATTTCAATTTTTTGTTTGTATTTGGTCATAGGCTTTATTCTAATACTTTACAAATGTGAAGCTACCCGAGAGCTTTTTTGTGTTAAGAACATTTCAAGAGTTACTTGAAGATTGGCGACCATTAGCCACATATAAATTCATCCTCAAGAAGAAAATGCCAATATTGAAACATCTCATTTAGTCGCGAACGTTTTAGTGTGCTATTTTGCCAGTGAGCTTTTCGTCTGCAAACAATGCAAATCAAGGCGAATTTAGAGTGCTATATTTTGGCCGTTGCCATTTTATTTCCTGTTGCTGCTTGTCCGCGTTTTAAGTTGTTTGTAATATCATTGTGTAAACTCCGTGAATTTCTAGATGATGATATAACCAAACGACAAGCGCATTCCCAATGAGAGAATTAATTTGTTGACTTTAGTCGAGTATACACTGCATGTATATTTTGTTCTTTGGGTTTCAGTTTACCCATTGTTAATTGGACATTTTATTTATCATTCTTTCAGGTTGCTATCTCAAGTGTACATGCAGCGACATTAGCATGGAAAGAAGCAAAGGAAAGCAAAGAACTTTGCTTGGATGTTTCTTTAGTGGATCACGTTTTAAAAGTAAGGTAGATTTACAAGATGAATTTTATCTCGATGGGGTTTCTTGCGAAAGATTGATAAGATTGATTTCACAACACAAAACTCAAGAGTCAAAAGAAGAGATTAGAGTTAATGTCGAATTGACTAGTATCTACCAAATTGTCTCGTATCTTGCTAGTTTTTGAAGAAGCCGTGAACTGTACTTCAAGTTTGTAGCAAAGGTAGAATATTAGCATTACCTGGATTTGTTTTTGTAACCCGAATTTTCAGCCCGACAGTTTCATTATTAAACTTGTTGAAATTACTGTCTAATTGTCTAGTATCTATTTCGCAAATTTACTGAAATCTTTCTAGTTTTCGAGGACGCATTGAATTGATGAAAGGGTTGCGCTTTTAAAAGGGCCAAGAAAAAAATCGAAAAGTGGAAAAGTTGTCCTTAGAGAAAAAAGTCTGCAATTTTAAATGGTGTCTGGTTTTGAGTCAAACATGTACAGAGTCTTTTGGCGGAAAATACTCTTGCACTATGTAGGATTTTTTCCATTAAAAGTCTCAGTATATGCTTGATTTCTGGCTAGACTCTGTTAAAAAGCGCAGAATTTTTTTTCTTTTTGGCAACCCTACATAGTCAAAAAATAGTAAAAGAGATAGCCTACATTTTGACTAGTTACCAGGCCCTTTTAAAAGCGCGATTTTTTTTATTTTGTTTTCTTATTTAAACTGTTTGTAATGAATTATTTAAAACCCAATAAAAGTTACATTGAAGACGCGTGTGTATTGACTTCATTTGCTGTAGCATTTTTATTGTCTTTAATATTTGTTAACAATGCTAAGATAATGTACACAGTAGAAACCACCACCACTTGCTGTTTTCATTCAGTGTAGTTTTATTGTTTTGCAATAATTAATTAATTGAAAATCAGTTAAATAACTTAAAACGTGTGAAGGAAAAAGTTCGCGTTTAAAAACTAAGACTTTTGGCGGGAAAATTTAAAAAATTTGCACAGCGTTTCCCCTTACAATTTTTATTGAAAAAAAATTTAAAGAGGTTACCCTTCAGAAATTTTTGATCAAAAAAAATTTCTCAAAGGCAACAGTTGACATCAAATCCCGTCAAAAACTAATGCATAACTCGCATTGAAAAAGCGATTTTGATATTTTAGATTACATAGTGTTTCCCGTCTCGAAATAAATTTTTGCCAAACAGCCTTAAAATTTCATTTTTTAACAAACTTCGCGATGGTTTTTGTGCGAGGTATTGCAAGAGTTTCTCGAGACATGAAAAAGATGAAATGACAAATGAATCAAACAGGTTTCATTCCCAAATGAGTTGTTAAATCTCGCAGTGACCGTGAAATGCCGTTTGAACTAACTGAGTTTGATTTGCAACTGTTTGTAGCTTGTCATTTCATATCTTTCTCTGTCAGACGATCATATAGATGGTACACTTCGGATCAGTTGCACAGGAGCAAGAACACTTATCAATCAAAATCCGATCATTGTCCGCCCGCAAAATTGCCAAATTTCGGTGGGTTATAACCCATTTAAGTTTCGAAACAAGTTAATTTTCTCTTCCGATGCGACCGCCGCTCCTTGGTCTTTTCCTGTGCAACAACCAAAGTGTAAACACCACAAAATAATCAATATCTGGTATTACAAAGATGTTTATTCCTAAATTAACGCAAAATTTATTCGGCCGGTTCAATCAAAACAATGTCGGAATAATCTGCCGTGAATATTTAACTCCCTTGCTGCAAGGTTTTGGAAAATATTTTACTCTGTTTTGAGCAAAGCTTATCAAAGAAAAAAACTTATGTACTTCTTTTGACTGTCCAGAAATTTAAACGTTAGAAATGACAAAGAAAAGCAAACATGTTTAGCAAAGGCGCCACGAAAACTTTGTATCACAAGGCACGCTTTTTAATACCAGTTCATATGCAAAAATCATCGTTAAAATAAAAATTGTCGCTGGTCTTTTTAGTTTTCGTCATGATTGTAACAAAGTTGTTGCCAGCCTTTTACAGTAAATCTTGAAAAACAATCAGTTCAATAGCTAATTTTAAATGTTTATTGTGTAGTAGTTGCATGCGAAAGGTTCTCTTTTTGGAGGTCATTGCTAGACAATTGTTGAAGAACAAAAGATGGCAGAATCAAATTTGATTTGCAAATGTTAAAGCATTTATAGAAACAAAGTTTGTGTATTCAGTTGCTCTCCGCAAAACTGAACTCTTTCGTAATTTAAAGCTGAAAATATCAACTCGATTGCCTTACTTGTTCTTAACCGTAGTTTTGAGAATTTGGTAGCACATCAAGACAACATCTTTTTGTCGATGATTTTGTTTATCACTGTCGCTATACTTCTCTGCTTTTTCCTTTTCACAACACCTTTTACAAACCAGATATTGATTTTGAAAGCCTAAACTTTATATATATAAAGGTTAAACAAACGTTGATCTGTCTTTAAGGTGGCACTTTCAAAATTTGAGAGTTTTGTAGTATGTCCAAGAACCTGAAGATAATTTCAATTTATTTTAAAGTAGCTGTGACACAATAATTGCAAGAAAAGCTTCGACTTATAGCGAAAGATGATTATCTCAGTAATCACATGATTCTGAATGCAGTTTGCAATTTCTTAGAAATTTCCCTTTAGCCTACCGAATCCCTTAAGTGTTCCAAAAACTTTCGTTACCTTTGGGAAATATTCGGAAGTCTTCGGAAATCTTCGATTGATCTCCGAAATTCTATCGTTGGCGATTTTCTGAATACCTCGGATGGCCGTCGGCAGCCGTTTGGAATCTTCGTATTTGTTTACAAATCTTTGTTGTAATTTGCAATCAACGTTTTTGGCCAGAGTCGATATTTGCTTTCAAGTGTTTCAGGTTTTTGAACATGTGTACAAATAATTTCATAATACAATTGTTTGTTAATGTGATTAATTCAGATGAAAGTCCGTACTCTTTCAATAATGATTTTCATTGTCGGGGCATTTTTCTGCCTTATTACATTACGAGTCTGAGGCTTAACACGATGAATATTTTATGTTTGGAGGTAATTTTAATAGTAGCAAGACAATTTGCATTTGTTACAGAATAATTTCCTTTGTTCCCCAAAATATATAAATATATTTTTTCTGTATATAGTCCTATTAATATCCTTGTACATTAAAAAAAAAACACTGAATATAACTTTGAGGTCAGTTTTATTTGATCTCAAGATAGTAAAAATTTTGCGCGATAATTTTAATTCTGGCAAACAAATTTATTTGTTGAGAGTGAATTTCGTTGTTGCCAAATTTATTTTTTCGTTGTCGTACAGGCCATTTCCTTTTGCCTAAAAAACCCAGCAATGTTTCAGTGCTTCGTCGATTCCGCGATAAAACGTACGCGTTTTGATCACAAAAATTTAGATGGTGATGTCAAATATAGTGCCACCGTAAAAGCTCAACGTTGTTTATCCACTTAAAATATTCCCTGAAATCATGTCGACCAAAATGGTGGCTACCAGGATCGAGATCTCAGATTAATTACCGCTGAAGGTTAGTTATTGAAATATATATATATCAATCGTTCGAAACAAATAAATACCTCCACTTTTTCTACTAGGAAAAAATCTCGACAACTAATCCTCACAAGGTCTTACAACGTAAGCTTCCAATGTATATTGCCACCATTGTGATCGAAAGTTGTGAAATTAAAATTCTTATCTCGTTGCCATCTCCAATGTTGAATAACCATTTGAATTCCTCGTGAATTTCAATCTCTTCATTCGTTTGCCACCTTCGCCGTTGGGCCATTTCCTTTCCAGGACTGAAAATAAGACAGTAAGAAAACAAATAAGCTTCATCACGGGACAAATGTATTAACGACATACACTATTAGTGCCAGGGCAAGCAGCGACCAAAGCTCGTATAAACCGGCTGCATGTGGTAACGGTTTTCAACTTACCGAGACCAACACGCAACGAGAAGAACAGGAAATATCAAACAACTGTAGCGTAAGTATCTTACAAACTTGCGCAAAACTTATTTCTTAACCCTTCAATGAAACTTTTCATCTCAGTGATCGCGAAAGTACGACTATCTGGTTAATGAACGACGCCGTGTTCAGCTCGGTAAAGAAAATTGCGAGCGAAGGGTGGAACTTAACTTAAGGAAGGTAAAAATTGTTCCGTTTGGTAAAGAGCAAAAAGATTAAAACGTGCACTCACCATTAATATTTCAATACTTCTATCTCGTCCTGCTTTATTTTCTTCGTAGCAAGAACCTGGCCAGGTCCGACATCACAACGAGCACATAAATTCACGTCTTCACACTATGACCATGTGTTTTGTTTGACGCAAATTCCACAAGTAGTTATGAATATTGATTACAAACTAGAACCAATCGATGACAAAAACGTTGCCGCATATTTTCACGACTAATATTAATTCTTATGTAAAACTATTGTATCACTTCAAAAATATCAAGTTCACTCCAGATCTTTGCATTTTTAGGCGTTATTACGACAATAATACGTAAAATTAATACATTTGCAAAGACTGATTCACGCGGCCTTTTCTTATAATCTTATCGGTCGATTAAAGATCCGATGGCCTACGAATCAAAGCTTTTAATTAGGTACAAGCTCGGTATAATTAAACAAGAAAAGAACAACGTTAATTAACCGGTTTTAAAGTTTGATATTTGTATGACTTTACTACTTTTACTTATTGGCATTTAATTAAGGGCATTAACACAAAATCGAGGTAAATAAGTAATGTATGAAAGATAAGGTATTTGTACTGGGTTGATCATCGCAGTTATAAATACAACTTAAGCAGCTGTAAAATGAAAGCCTGAAAAAAATTCAGGCTTGAATTTTTTTTCCTTTAATTTTACAGCTGCTTAAGTTATGTACATAACTGCGATGATCAGTCATGCCTTCAAAAATCGAGGTATTTCCGTTGGAAATCATGGGTTCCCTTGAGGATTCCCTCCTACTCTCCCCTTGCATTTGCAACCCCGCCGGCTTTTAACCGTGCACTCCTATGTAATTTTCTCTTATTTTTCTCTCTCCGTTGCTCCTCGTAATCCCTGCGCTTTCCGCCACACGCAAAATCTCCTCGCGTTATGCGCTTCACGTGTATTTGTCGAGGGCTTTCCTGTGTTCGGCTAAGGCTTTCTTTGTACTTTCTTCTTCGACGAGGCGGCGAGGTCCTTGCTATGTCGCCCACACTTTTACTGTGCGTCCCCATGTCTTTGCCTATTTGTTACACTGTAGGTGTCCTCTTGCATTTCGTCATCTGTTCCCCTATGCATGCCTCGCATGCTTTCACTTTGCGTCCCTTCTATTTCCCGTGCGTTTCGTTGTACGTTGTTTCTTCGTTTCTCCATACACAACCCCAACAGGTTTACTGGTGGGGTCTCTCCCACGTTCCCTGTGCATTTACCGTGGGTACCCCTCCCCACGTGTTTCCCCGTTCGTTAAGCCCTGCCCCGTGAGTTCGCTCTTACATTTCCCGTGCCTTCCCAATGTCTCTTCTTGTCTGATGCTCCGGGTTTCCCAGGGGTTCCCGATTGGGTTTCTTCCGATCCCAGTACCGTAGCCGTTTATTCGCTGACCTTTGTGTCCCCCTCATACAGTTACTCTCGATCCCCTTTGCGTTCCCTATGCATTCAAACGCTCGAAAAGCTCTCTGTTCCCAGGGGGTCTCATGTTTTATCTTGTCATTAAATTACCTGAGTATAATTAAAGGTCTTCATCTAAATCGAACGGTGTTGCCGTAGCAAACACCGTAAGACTAGCCTGGAGGGTGTGGAGCAGTTTACCCCTGCGCCTGCGTGGAAGGGTTTGAACAAAACAAAGAGTAAACAGCAGGGTATTTTTTGAAGTGTTACTTTAATCATCAACTACAAACAACGTTTGATCCAGTCTTGGCCCTCGTTGTCACGCAACAATACGCTCTCGAGTGACAGAGCGCCACAATTGAAAGAGAATCCCTCCGTTACAAGAATCTCTGTCACAGTTGTATCGCTAATTGGTTCTCTGGTTGACCTTGTATCAGAAGCTGCCCCCACCCTTCACAAAAAAAGTAATTGTTAAAAAAACATCAATAACGGAAACCCGAACCTTCAATAGTCCCTGACTCTATTAAAAAAAAAAGAGCTAACGTAAACACGTTTGTACACAGTTTTGATTTTATAAAAAATCCCCAGCTAACTAAAGGTGTTGTTCTACAAGCCGATTTTTAACTCAGCTCAACCGATATCGTGTAACATGGCGCACAGGGCAACTTTTTAGGAAACATTTCGTTGCCGCATGTTGCAGGTTTTTGAAAGAGATTCAAAAACCTGCAACACTGTCGCCCGAATTTGGAATGCTGTGTTAGAAATCTTCTCGTATAACACCACCTTTACACGAAGTTCAATTTTTCGAATCGTCTTTGAAAGTTGTCCCATGTAACACCGTCTTAATGATCAGCTAAGTACAGTAAAAACCTGGTGAAAGAGCCTATATTTTTAAAGTCTGGCAAAATAGGTCTTTGTATTTTGGGGTACTTACAGGCAATTTAGGCTAAGTAGGTTTTAATTAGGTTCTTAATTTTTATGAAGCAGATATAGTTGTTGATTACCAGGAAAATAAAAAAAAATTTTTTTTTTGGTCCTTTAATATACAGTATTTATTCACATCTGTATATGGTAAGCCTAACACAACTGATTACAGAGTGTATATATAAACGATAGCCTCCTTTTGGCGCGAAAATATGCTAGGATATTTGTCCTCGGAGATTATCTGTTCCGAGAGGCGGACATTTTTCCGAGAGCGAAGCTTGAGAAAAACTGCACGTGATACGTTCTCCTCCAATCGGAAAACGTATTGGAGTTGGGAGGTATAACAATCTTCTTTTACCCACTCCTTCTTCTGTCGCCACTAGGCCTGTCCCGATTGTGCTCGGCAACTTTTGAGCAACTTTTGGCGTTTGGAGCAACTTTTTGCGGTTTTAGCAACCTCGAGCAAGTTTTGCCTTTCAGAGCAATTTTTGAGCAAAATA
>Ga0126338_10004103_pt1 | contig 10310 bp, 11 predicted proteins | sample OrbCmetagenome_2_FD_92529 | JGI IMG/M metagenome (GOLD analysis project Ga0126338, IMG submission 92529) | Coral microbial communities from Petempiche,Puerto Morelos, Mexico - Orbicella C C metagenome | ecosystem: Host-associated > Invertebrates > Cnidaria > Coral | place: Petempiche,Puerto...
GAAGTTCTCCTCGCAAACGGCCACCGCCAACTCCACGCTTCACGGCTACAACCGTGAGAAACAATTTAGCGTCAGAATTTGGCGAAGTTATGCATTCGACGACCGAATTCAGCGAAGTAGCATGCAGTGATTCGTCTTCTACAAATATGGCCGACGGGACGTCTTTTCCGGAAACAGCAGAAATACCGCAAACACCGGAGCGACAGGAGCATAATAATATAATAATAACCGAGCTTCAAGAGAAGCTATCTGCAGCTCGTTTAAAAATTGAAGAACTGGAAGCAGTGGTTTTGCAATTAAAAGAAAAAATTGTGGATATGGAACAGAAAAACGAGCAACTAGAGGAACAGATGTTTTCATTAAAAAACATCTCATCAAATGACTCGTTAGTAGCATTTTATACGGGGTTTCCGAATTATGAGACTACGGTGGCGTTGTACGACTTTTTGGATCCTGGTACCAGGGGAGAAACATAAATTACTGGTTGTCTGGAAAGGAAGTTGCTGGCAATGCTAAGCCTGTGAAACAAGGAAGGCCAAGGTCTCTAAAACCAGTAGATGAGTTCTTTTTGACATTGCGTAGACTGAGGCAAGGTTTTGCTGAGTTACATTAACTCACTTATTTAACGTTTCTCAATCAACTGTTAGCAGAATCTTTATTTCTTGGATAAACTATATGTATTTGAAACTTGTCATATAAATATTTGGCCTTCTAGAGAACTACTAAATGAGACAATCCCTGAGAATTTTAAGGCAAAGTATCCAACCACAAGGGTCATTATTGACTGTAACGAGATCCGCTGTGAAATGCCCAGCAGCCTTCTTTTAAATGGTGAATTGTTTAGCTCGTATAACCACCATACCACTTTAAAGGCATTGGTGGGAATTTCACCTAAAGGGTTCTTAACATTTATTGGCCAACTCTATACTGGCAGTATATCTAACAGGGAAATAGTAGAGCGAAGTGGCTTCTTGAACCTTCCCTTTTCAAATGGGGACTCTGTAATGGCTGACAAAGGCTTTACTATTGAAGACATTCTACCCCTTGTTGTTTCCTTGAACATCCCTCCTTTTCTGGGAATGTCTGATCAGATGTCAGCTGAAGACGTGATTGCAACACAAGAAATTGCTAGCTTAAGAATACATGTGGAAAGGGCTATAAATAAGGTGAAGAATTTTCTTATATTTGAGGGGGTTATTCCATTGAGCCTTTTTGGGGTAGTGAATCAAATGTGGTGTGTGCCATGTTTTGCAACATGCAGGATCCCATTATTAGTGTTTAAATTAATCTCAAGTTCGCACATCGTGACAAGCAGGCAGGTCATAGGGTTGTACTCATATAAAATGATTATTTCAAATCCAGTGAAAAAATATAACATTGTACCACGATATTGTACAAAATTAGCATAATAATATGTTTTAACTTGAATCAGCCTTGAGTGACTGTCTCCTTATTAAATGTTACCACAATGTAATATCCCTATCTTTGTTTAGCTGTGGCCAGAGGCAGGACATTTTGATCTAATCATGTAAATGGAAGGAATATTAAACATCTAATAATAAAACACATGCCCACAATTGAGATGGCCTATTTTATACATAAAAAATAATTTTTTTACATTTAAGTTGAATGCCCTGCATCTGAATCACCTTCTGTGACTTAACATTCTACCTTTTGTGAATATTTACAAACTGATTATAATGAAAAAAAAATCTTGTGCTGACTGGAACTTGTAGCTATTCTGTTTTTGCAGCCAATCATGCAAACATGCATGTCAATTTTTCACATTTGTCATTCATTTCTAATTTCCACATTGCACACTATGAAAATTGAAAAAATAAGGTGCTGATGACTATTTTAAAAAAATGATTTCACAGCATACCTGATCATATTTGGTTATGTAACTGCAACTTTCCTCAACTTTTAAAGCTCCAATATCGATACCAAATTCCCTCATTTGGTTTCCCACATACTGCACATGTTGTTTAGTTGTACCTGTGAGAGGTTTTTCGAAAAACAAAAAATTATTTGTCTTTGGTGATCAATCCCTTTTATTCTCATGATTTGTGACTGTTTAAGTTTTGTATTACCATGCCTATTGGAGTTTTAAAAGCTTTAATCCAGAACAGTACCATTCTTCACCAGGAGTAAGCTTAACTTACAGTTGTTATGTATATAAAAGTAAAATGAACATGTACTTTCAATGCCAGACATTTGTTTACCTAATGGAAGTTTAGTGTTTGGCTGCAGTTTTGATGAAATGGCTAAAGTAATATGTTTTAAGCTTTTGTTTCAGAGTTGCCCAGTAGGCAGCATCAAAAGGGATCCTCTCCACTGAAATTCCCTTTTTTGTATACACAATAAAGTCACACCATGAGGCTCCACTACAGCCCATCTGACCATGCACTTGAGTGTAGCATGCATGATTTTGTTTAAGTTTACAATGTCCATTTACAGCCTCGGAAAAAAAGCTGGGATCCTGACATGCTTCTAGTGGAGTGACTTGAAACTTGGTTTCCAGACACTTTACCTCAGCCAGACCAAAATGATTTTGGCATCCAAACTCCACAACTCTACCATCTGGTGAGGCCCCCACAATTGGCATGTCCAACCAAACAACAAAACCACTCTTAAGAACCTTTACTGGTGGCTTTTGAGTGAAAATAATTTTTTCATACTGTTGAAGTGCAATTGGTTCATGTTTTAATCCATGCTCAACATACCGTGAAGTAATTGGCTTTGGATTAATAAGGTCTGCAGCAAATTTTGCGTGATTCCTCTGCCTTTTTGAAATCAAATCAAATTTAGATGCTGTAAATCTGAACTTGCATTCCTTTTTCCACTGCTCTGAGGATGACTGGTCCCTTGTGGCTTCTTCAATATTGTTAATAATTGTCTCATCCACAACAAGGGTATTGATGAGTGCTTTTTCTGAATCGTCTACGTTGTCAGGCAAGACAAAATCACCGCATGGGTTTAGAGGAAACCTCAGATACGTAAGTTCTGTTTCTCTACTGACAATTTCTCTAGGCATGGATGAAATGTCCACAGTATCCTCAAAGTTTGCCTCAGTATGAGTTAATTGATAGCTGCAATACAAACCAATCTGACTCTCAGCGAATTTGGTTTCCACGCAACTGTTTGTAGAGGAATCATCTTTTTCCATAAGTGCTAAACCCAACTGAGGATTGATTTGCTTTAGGGCCTTTTTTGATGTCATTTCAGCTTCGACATCATGCTGGGCATTAGCTCTTGCATCATCCAAGAGGCATTTAACTCTGTCTCTACTCTTAGTTTCATCGAGTTTTGTTTTTGAGATAGTGACATCCATTACAGGCTGGGCAGAAATTTTGTCACCTCAGCCCTTTTTGTGCCACTTCTGTGGCTGCGAAGTGCAAGCTAGATCTGCCTGCTCATCCTCATCCTGACACAAATCATCTGTTGCTTTGCTGTCAAATAAACTGAACTTGCATGCTTTAGGCATTAAAGCAAGAACATGGTTACAGTAACCAACTTTGCCAGCTTTGTATGAACAGTTTGCATGGATGACTTGACCAGAGACAATGCACATGGCAAAACGAAGAGCATGGGGAGCCTCACTTTTCTTAAAACTATGGTAACACTTTGCCCTCCAATAAAAGTACCTTTGATTGCTGTTTGCCTCAATCTCCTTCTAATATTCATCCTGCAAAAAGGTTTTAGCTTTCCTCTAATTGGTTGGAATAGAATGGTGCTCAGTATTGGCAACTTGTTTTCCAGAATTTGCCATGTGCTGGTTCATCTCAGCTCTGGTAAAAGCAGGCATCCTTTCAAGTGATTTACCCAAGCTATCGCTCGGATATTTCACACTTGATGATGTAGTGGCGTCTTTTGAAAAGTTTGAAACCCTTGCTTTTCGTTTTGTGTAGATTTCATCGGGATCGGGATCTATCACCATTTTATCCCTTCCACTTTTAATATACCCATTGACTCTGCAAAAAAAGAGAATTCTAAATACTACGGAAACAAAATTTCATGTGTTCTCTTGAGGTAAATCACAAAGATGCGAGCATGTGCTTCGATCGGTTTCTGTGTTTTGATGCTTGCCGCTTTATGAGCTGTGCCTTTGTCTTAAGTCCCTTCAGCGAATCGCCTCGACATCGCAACCAAAACCTGAGTTCTTCATTCTTTACTAAAGAAGGGTTTCTTCCAGCTAAAGAAGCTCCGGGGATATCGTCTTCGGTGAGGATAACTGTGTCAGAATCTCGACTACAAGAAGCCATTTTTGTTGTGATCTGTGATGCGTGGCCTACCAGGCCTCGTTTTCATGTTTTAGAAACCAGGCTGTTCCGCACAGCCGCCATTTATGAATACAGTGTATTAGGTTACTTCCATTTATTTCCATTTACATGTGCTTCCAGAGTTCTTTCATGAGCCAGATTATAATATTATGTTCTTAACCAAAACAAAGTTACAGTTCATTGAACGAAAAACTTAACAAGTTGATAAAGGATCTTTCCTCCTTCTAACCAATATCAATTTTTGAATAAGCACCTCAGCACTTAGTATATGACAAAATACAGTCTGTGGATCTGAGAAAACATGAATAATTTGGCTGGAATTTGCTTGAGTGACACTTTTACCAGGCTTACCCTCTATCTCAACTCTCCATTTTATTTGTGTTCTATCCTTCTTAAATTCCATTTTCTTCAAAGAACACAGCAGAGGGAGAAGTGTGTAGTATCTACACTGCCAACTTTTTACAACCAGTTGTTGGAATTCTCGAAAGCACTTAACTTCCTTTGCACAAGTAAGAGTTTTTTATTGTCAATATTTTTGCCAGCAGCCAATTTGAGTGTTTTTTTTTATTTTATGGCACCGACATTTAAAAACATAGGCACGCAAGGCGTGCAAGAGTTACTTTTTTGTGACCGGAAAGACCGTGGAGATAGCAGCATTCATGGGACTGTATGCAGTAATGACTTGGTTAATTTGGTTACGATGGAGAGCAAGAAAAAAGCTGAGAATTTATGATGTAGATACAATGTTACATTGGTAATGGTAAGATTTAGCAAATAGTAAGTCAAAATTTTGCTTAAAATGTATGGCTGACTGTTTTATATTGAGGGTAGAAAGAGGCGAATTGAATGGTAATAGTCTTATTCATTGAACGTTTCCACAAGAGGGTATATTTAAAACATAGGCATCCTAAGGGTGTAGAAGTGTTTTCTTGGAATAAATGGGTTGGTGGGGTAGGAGAATGTATGGTTGTTTTTGTGTGGGTTTTTCAGTTGTTGTGCCAAAAAATGGGCTGTGAAAATTTTCTATTTGTAGAGGGGAAAGCTATATATATATTGTATGCTTGCATATTAAAAGATGGATTACCGAGAGATGTTTTAATAGGTATATTGTTATTGTGGATGGAATAAGAGAAAACTAGTATGTCAAAAATGTTGTAAAGTATGGGTTAGAAACAAAAGACGGTGTTTGGTATTAGTTGAAATTTATCGTATTTATTAACGTGTTTTTCAGCTTCTTTCAATATCAAGATAAGGTTCAGTGTTTATTTTTTATTTTATTTCTATGTTTAGTTTTTCAAGTGTGTTGTTGTGGTTACAGGTGAACTGCGACTATGAAGAGTTGTACCAACAAGTGATTGTAATTATTGATAAGAGGAACAAAGGAAACACACTGAGAGAAATGGAGCTATAATCCTCGAAAAGCAATGACTGTTAGCTAAAAATCACAAAATTTCTTTTGAAGTAAAATATTATACATTTTGTAAATTGAAGACATTGTTTTGTCATTAAAGTATGTTATATTCTATCTTATATTTATTAATTATTACAGTATTATACATTTTGAATATGAAAAGTCTAGACAATCGAATTTTAGATTTGAAGGACTTTATATTATATGGCTAGCTTGTGAGTGGGTGCGACGTATCAAGTCGTTTGTTGTTATTGGCTATTCGAGCAAGCAAGACTTCAAGAGTTATCTTTGGATTATTCATGGTTGCTGGCAGTCAATGTTGTTTTTTTTGTTATATAATAAATGTTTTGTGGAACAAGGTTGTATTTGTTTTGTGAAAATAGCTAGATGTTAGCTTTGTTTTCTTTATTTTTTGTGTTATGGATCTTGACATTTGATTAATATGCAAAGAAAAGAATGCTGCCAATATCCAGCTATCTTGAGCTCATGGAAATGGCTGCACTCTAGTTATAATTCCCTGTAGAAACACAACATGAAGTGTTCTTTAGAAACACATGTGTTGCAATAAAAAGGAAGAGAAAAAGTATAAGTACATGGCAAATTAGAGAGGTGTCAAAGTCTGCGAAGTGACATGCACTGAAGAGTGGATAAAATGGAGATCTATGATCTGTAAAACATTTGCTGTAAGAGAGTTAAACAGGTACATTATATTTATAGTTCCTTCTTAACACAACATGAAGTGCCATTTATAATTAAACACATGTGAAGCAAAAGGAACTTAGTGAAATACCAAAAGTTAAAAGAGAACATCAAGTGCACAAATGTCACGAACTGTTGGAGTGGTGTAGGGTTGTTAACCCTATTTTTCACTGATTTATTAACGATACATGAAAATTATATATTTTTTGCAGCCTCCTTTCAGTTGAAGATAAATCTAACTTGTTTTTCAGCAGCGACTGCAAAATTCAGACCGTGATGAGTTGTTCTACACTGTATCTTGTTCGCACCATTTAGAGTTTGGGGTGTCGATGGCGTGGTGACAGTTCAAAAGATATTTTAACTTTAGGTTTGTTTTGGCTTTACGTGATCATTGTGCTAAACAGTCTAAAATTATTTTAATCGCTGCTCAAAAGGTCTACATAGTAGATGATTTTTTTTCTGTAATTTGAGTGCATTGGTATTAAGAGTCACCCATTTGGGTAAAGTGTGTCACTTTTTGGGCAAGAAGGTCATTGTTAACTTTCTGTTTCTTGTTCTGAGTCCGAAGGTAGCTGTAGGGTTGCACTTGGCTTGGCTGTAAGATTAAAATTTATGATTTGATTCACAAAGGAATTTCAAATGAACTTCAAAAGTCAATTGTCAAAGAAAATAGGGAAATGAATTGCCAAGGAACAATTGTTTGTGCAATTATGTTTTTAATGTTGGTTTTTATTCAAAAGTCAAGAAAAACATATTTCTGGCTGTATCTTGCAGGTTATGTTGAAGAAAAAGGGTGAAAAACGACAGAGTTTGGAGTCAGACATGGTTATCAAGCCTCTATAAAGGAACATTTGGCCTGGGATTTGTAAGAATGTCAAGGCAATTAAACACAAAACATTGATGTCTTTCATGGTTTTGATGAGAACCAAATGGATGATTTAATGTTACAAGTTATTTTTAATAGCTTAAAACGGAAATTCCGAAATTTGTTCCATGTCATGGAAGTGTTCATAACTGCTAAATAGTGGTATAATAGGAGTTAAAGGCCTTGAAGTCATAATTTTGTCTGAAAATCTGTGGTTTATGTGTAAGATTTCAAATTACTATGAGCATTACATGAGTAGTGAAAAAGGTACAATAAATGAAAAGGCAATAATTTTTGAGGGTATATATAATGTAACATTACCCCGAAATTTAACTTGTAAAACCGAGTTGTGACAATTTCTATATTGTGACGTGACATAACTTTTAAACTTGAAAAATAACAACGTAAATGTGTGTGAAGGTACATTGACGAGACTGTTATTCGTAGTGTATGGTTGTTAAAGAAGCGTAGTTTTTAGTGTTATTATTGGCTGTTTTCAAATTGATCGGATAATCTAATTAGCGTGAATATCTCATATTGCAGAGCCGTGTACCGCTCTAATATAGTAGTCACACAGGTCCTCACCCGTACCATTTTGTCTGTTGGTAGTTAGCTGGGGCTTTTCCCTTTGCCAAAAATGAGTGAAGAGAAAACTTGATAAAAGATAATCTTGACTGTGTGTATGTTTGATGTGTGTATTTTTATCAAGGTCCAAAAATAATATACAATAAATTTGGTGTTAACAAAATCTAGAAATGTAAGTAAACCAAATATTGATGGAGGAAATGAAGATACTGGTATGACCATGCAAACTTTAATGATGATTACCATGTCATTTACGCATTATGTCACAGAAATTCTAGTGTAACAGAAATCAGAGCTTAAATTCTCTGATCATGCAACGGATATCTTCCAGTAAATAACATATATATATTTTAAGGGAAAATAACATTTTGTTGTTGTTTGTTTTTTTAATTAACTTCAATTACAAAGTATAATTGAAAAAAAAATTGATTAATTTTGAACAACCCCTAGCCATCTGGCCTAGTTGTACAAAAGGGTGATGAAGTCATCCATTGGGTAGATCGGTGTTCAGTTAGGGTTAGTGAATGTTCGGGTGGATAGAATTACCCATAGCTTGCGAGCAGGCCGCTGGTACTGCTTTCTTGCTTTCACTTTAGTACGTGCAGTAGCGTCTTGTCATGGCATTGCCACTTGTATCCTTGGCCCAAACGAAAGAGCCTGAGCTGGTCCTTTTTTCAAGCTGGCCCTGACGGAGTGCGGTTTTTGTTTAGATCAAATTGTTTTGAGAAGACTAGCGAGTAGTACATTAGCAACAACCCACTATCACAGCATTAACATCAGAGTGATGTTCGTGTGCGATGAGTTTCAGGCAGTCTTTTAGTATCTTTTATATCTGCTTTCAGTGTTACATGTGTACGCGACATCTTTGGAGCATCTTGTGACATACCATCTCTCGACATGCTATTTAAACGGCTGAAAAATCATTTAAGTACAAATTAGTATTAGTTAATTAGGTTTAATGGATTGTATTCTTAGATCGTATTTCAGCCGCACCTATCTTTACGTGTATCATATTCTCCTCGAGGTCACGCGATTTGCGACTCGTACAATTGTATTTTATTCCATATTCCTCGATATATGCTGCATTCCCATAATGGGGAAAATTTTCATCCACAGCCTCACCAACTTCACGCAACAAATTAACAGCACCCTCAACGCCAGTACCTCGCCTTTTGTTCCTGGCTGCACCTTTATCCATTCCCAGCCTCCGAGCAGATGCTGATGCTTTTTGTCACCGAGTTAGTGAGCAGAATTCAACTGCAATCTATACCCGTGTATCTCTCTGCCATACGCACCCTTCATATTGCCCACGGCTATCCCAACCCACTCAACGACACACTGCAACTTCGTCAGACTGTCCGAGGAATAAACAGATTACATGGGATCACAGCAAAGCAAAAGTTAGCCATCACCGTCGAACTGCTCGGCGACATGAAGCAATTCATTTCCCTCAGCTCTCATGACGATTATGTAAAGTGGTCCGCCATGGTCACTGCGCATTTTTGCCTGCTCAGGTGTGGCGAGTTTACCATCTTACACCCAAAAGATTTCCATCCGGATTGGCACCTTACTCTTGCTGATGTTCAATTTCGTACCTCGCCCTACGGTACCGAGTTTATTGGCCTCAGGCTTAAAACTTCTAAGACGGATCAATTTCGCAGATCGCACACTATCTTCTCTGGACAGCAAAAGTGACATCTGCCCTGTCTGCTGCCTTCAAATGCTAATACGCCATTATAACCCAAGCTCACACGACTACAATACCACCTCTCTGTTCGCACTACAAGACAGCTGCCCCCTAACCTGCCCATGTCTCTTATCATCCTCTTCTTCACGTCTTCACCTGCTGGGAATCAACCCCACCCTCTTTGGTGGACACAGCTTCCGAATTGGGGGTGCCACTTCCGCTGCCAATGCTGGCATTCCAGACCATCTCATCAAAACCATCGGTTGCTGGTCCTCGGACTGTTAACAGTACATTTGTACTCCACTGAACTCTGTCATTTTGATTTCAGAAACTCTGGCTAAACAGTCAAATGTTCCCTATGTGTAATTAACTTTATGTGTAATTAACTATGTGTTATTAACTTTATTATTAGTTTGGGCCAACCTTCTCTTTGGGCAGTATATAGGTTGTCCTATTAAACTGTCTTTCGTAGCACAACTCGCGTGTTTTGTTTGAGTCTGCATGTATGGATTGTTTTCACATGACGTCATCACTTTCTAAAATCCAAAACAAAAGAGCCACCAAAGTTTTTGTCCTCATCAGGCACAAGAGGCGGTATATTTACATCTGTTTACAATTTTACAGCTCAATAGCATGTTTCGTTTGGAATCCAGAGCATTTTGAATTTCAGGGTTATGGAGGTGCATGACACAAGGCTATGATCGAGTTTGTTGAAAAATATATACTTATCCCATGATTTTGAGCCTTTTTAGAAGTTAAAGCATTAGGAAAAGTGCTTATGTA
>Ga0126338_10004104_pt1 | contig 10309 bp, 4 predicted proteins | sample OrbCmetagenome_2_FD_92529 | JGI IMG/M metagenome (GOLD analysis project Ga0126338, IMG submission 92529) | Coral microbial communities from Petempiche,Puerto Morelos, Mexico - Orbicella C C metagenome | ecosystem: Host-associated > Invertebrates > Cnidaria > Coral | place: Petempiche,Puerto...
GGTAAGCCCGGCGTGTGTGTATTTTTTTGTCGCTGCGCGTGGTTGGTGTTGTGTGTGGGCAAAAAAGCGTTGTTATTAAAGAGCGGAGGAAGGGGGGGGACCGGGGGGGAGGGGGGAGGGGGGGGGGGGGGGGGGGGGGGGGGTGCCAATACTCCTATCTCGTTCCTTTCTGCTGCGGACACCATAAGCCAAAAAACTATTATACGGTGTTTTAACGATAAATTCGACGTTTATCATTTGATTTCTTTGTTTCAGACGAAATGCGCGAGTTTGCTCATCAAGATCTTCGCCCTATGTTTCACTTTTCTCGCTTCATATTTGTTCTTCTCCTGATCTTCTGTGCAGTGATTGGCGTCCTTCTCTCGGCGACTGTAAACCTCGCTGCAGGAGTCGCTGTCGGCGTAGGAATCTTCTTAGCGTGTTATCTTCTATTTCTGTGCGCTTATGTGGCGGACAGACGCTACAATCGTGGCGAACCATCTTGTGGAATCGGCGGATACGTAACTAAGGCAGTGGCCACTGTGAAACTCTTGTGTCAGCTTGTGTTTTGTATTCCTCCGTGCCCCAGCGCCACGAAGCCAAATTCGCCAGTTCGCTTCCTGTTCACGGACTTCAGTAAATTAACTTGCAGCGGAAGCGAAGCTGCGTCGTTGGTCGGAATGATCGAAACTCTGTGTGACGTCGTCGAGAAAGAGTTCGGATTTTTCGTGACCAGGTTGTACAGAGTATTTCGGTCCCAGCCTTCCGATTACGACGAGTCGTCGATGACAGAGGCGCGCTGGAAACGATGTTGTTGTTGCGTGCCGACGTTCACCATCTTCCTGGTGATTCTCGCGCTTGGAATGATCGGTATTGTGTTTTTTAAAGTTTACGGGGCGGGCGGTGGCTCTGTTATAACAGGCATAGAAATTGCGTCTGCCTCGATTGTCGGGGTGGCCGTACTAGTCCACCTTCCCACGTTATGCTCAATCTTGTACTCGTTGGTTTTCTCGCAGAAAAAGCGAATTTCAGTCGTAGCCACGCAGCTGGGGTTGAAGGAAGAGGGATTCATTCACGCTCTTAAACAGGAAGTAGAGCTCTTAACTGACTTGGTAAATTGTGTCGACGGATTCACAAGACATCAGACAAGAGTTGTGATCATGATTGATGGGCTGGATAATTCTGAACAGTCCAAAGTGCTGCAGCTTCTTGACTCGGTCAATCTACTTTTCACCGACCCAGAGGCGCCCTTTATAATATTGATGGCGTTGGATCCTCGAGTGATAATCCGAGCGATCGACCAAAGCTTCAGCAGTATACTGCGCGAATCACACATCAGCGCTTCGGATTACTTGAAGAGCATCGTTCAGCTGCCGTTCTACCTTCCAGAGCCGAAGTCAAACTACACGGGCGTGCTTCCTGCAGGGGTCGTCACCCTGCTAGAAGACCTGCGAGGTGAACTGCAATCTGACAACCCAGCTCTGGCCGAACGTTCGAGCGTGGCGGTGGACGATTTAGAATGGGACGGCGAAATGCTGGAATACAACGGTGACAATTGCCTTCCCCAGGCACAGAGACTGTCCCGGGACTTGCACAACTGTAACGGTGGGGTCCCGAGTCGGGTACATCCCGAGTTGGAGCTGCATCATTCGATGTTGTACGAGCCTTCTCATGAGGAGGAGCGATGTCTGGATCACCAGAAGCTCCTTGACAGAGAGCTGGAACTTGAAGAACGCCGGCGCATCTCTACCGACCTTGCGCAGGTACTAGCTGATAACGAGACTGTGAACCCGTTGGGTGTGAAGAGACTGATGAATATCGTCTCCTTGACATGTCGGCTCCTCCGAGCGCGTGGTATCGAGTACTCCTGGAAGCGGCTCGCCGCCTGGGTCAGCGTAGTGGACGGCTGGCCGTACAAGACCTCATGGCTTGTTCTTCTCATCGAAGACAGCAACACCCGTCTACTAGAAAACGTGTCGTTGAAAGATCTTTACGAAGCGACGTTGTCCGTCATGCCGGTCATTAATGAAGTGGACTGCGCGGTGGATGGAGACCCTGTGTATTTTGAAACCTTCCTGGCAAGTCACCACCCGCTTCTTAGCACGTCTGACGTGCGGCGCTTCTTGCCGTGTACCGTTCATCTTGATCCATCATTGCGCAGGCAGATGGTGGAGTGCTTACAGTCAGGAGTGGCTGTGACTGGTAATAAATCAGATACTGGAAGTGTAGGCAAAGGAAACCCTCATCTTCAGGTGAGACGTGTGCTTTGACGAACTCCTGGTGAAATAAACGTCGATTAATGGCTCATATTAGCACCATGTATCAAATAAGCGTCGCCAACATTCCCTTTTACGTTTAAGTTAAGTTACATTTAATTTAATTTGGAATCGTAAGGGAAGATTTCCTCAGCTTCCCGGTTTTTACTTTTGGGCACTTCAAATCTTTTCGTGAAATATAAGCACCTGTCTCTAATAAGCGTCGTCATTTGAGCCAACAATCTTTATTGGACGTCTCAGACTCTATATTTGCAGTCAAGAGAAATTGCAATAGGATCCTTGTTACGTGTAGGGGAGTAACTCAACAGTGCTAATTTCTCGATATCGTGAATACATTGCATCTCAGGCAGACGAACGTACAGATGATCATCAACTGCATGTACAGACATGGTCTTGATGTAGTTGGTGTAATGAAAGAAGTTACGTTGCAGCTTCAATTTCCAGGGACTGGACGAAATGACACTTATCTTAAAAACCCTTAGGCTAAAGCTTCCTTCCCTTCTGTCTCCAGGTTGGTTGCTCAGCAAGATCTGACAAGCAAGCAAGCTTACCTATGCTATCAATCGAAGATGTTTGTAAACAGGTTAGTAACTGGCACAAATCTAAGAGGAAAAATTCCAAATAATTGCTTTCAAAGTGGTAGAAATTTCCTCATACACCAGTACATCTAGGGGAGTGGAGATACTCCTCTACGCTTAAAGGAGCTCAGTCATGGTATTTCGAGTTATTTTGGCCATCTACAAAAATTACCTTTCAATTGAAGGAAACTTGAAAAAAGCACCAAAGAGATACTAATAAACCACAAGGAAACAAGGATGGTTAAGGGTAGGGAAGATTAACACGAAATTACAAGCGTCTAACCTTAAAAAGTTTGGCTAAACTTTTCAAGATGCAAAAACTTTCATGTAGCCCCTTTAAATCACGAAAACAGCGTCAAGCTCTGGTGGTGTTGGACACTTAACCTTTGTAGCCTTCCTTGTATAGTTCACGAATACTTTAGTTTAGTTGATTAGTTTATGTATTACGTTTGGTAGCACGTTCTACTGTAGATTAATCTTTCAACTGAACGCTGTTGAACCAATTGAACCAACGCGTTTAATTTTATCTGTATCGCTTGCTTCTCAGATTGCGGAGCTGGAAGGCCTGGATCAGAAACAGATATCCACTTATCAGACCGTGATAACAGGAAATAACATTAACGGCAAAGTACTGGCAACGTGCGACTTGAACGAACTAGGACACATCATGGGCATGACGTTCGGTGATTGGCAGTTGTTCCGCGCATGGGTACTGGCGGCCAGAAAACCTGCTCAGGAATGCACGGCTTGGTATGTGACTTTCTGTTAGCGTGTCATTTCCCTTTATGTTTTCGTTTATCAAGAAAAAACACGAAGTAGTTGTGTGTCATCCGAAAATACTACATAATTTCATGGGTTTACGGGGTAGAAATGTTCACCAGCAAAATAGCAAAGACGTGAAATCTAGGAACTGATGAAAACAGAGCTCTGATCGCGTGGAAGTCGTAACTTGTGTTACAGCTGATGAGTTTCTTTATTCTCAGCACCTGTCTGCTTGACAGCGTGTTGCTTTTGTAATGAGAAATTACTGGATTTTTATCACTTCGGAATATAAAAGAATTCGTGCTAAATTTGCACCATGTGGGATCTGGCTTACTGCACGATTTGCCCTTTAAAAATAATTTAGACTTTTCAGTTGACGCAGCATGTGTTGTGTATATTGTGGTAGACTGCGTTATTTCTTTGTCATTTGCGTCCGCGCTAAATATTATCGTAGGGAAAAAGAAGCATCCCTTCAGCCATTGCGTACTGGACCACTTTTGGGTTATTTGCATGCTCCCAGACTCTTACTCTTACCGGAAACAACCAGGCTTCTGCGCGCGCACCTCTCGTTTGAGTCCCACTCGTTTGTGGCCTTTGTGTATGTTGTCTTTCTCGTACGTTTCACCTTCATTTGTGTACATTCCAGTCATGTGGTTTATTTGTGGCTATTCACACGGGTCTCCCGGTGTATTCATCTGAACTCCTCAATCATTTCTTCCAGTCACTTGAATAGCAGATGCGGTAGTCCAGGAGAGATGAATTGCCAGCTTCTCAAGACATCTTCAGGTTAGAGCTATGCATGCGTGCTGTCTTAAGCTCTATTTCCAAACACACGGATGGTTAGCGGCCGGTCGGTATTTCTGAAGGCGTCCGTTTTGCCATGTGTTTGGTTTTGCTCCGATTTGGTTCTCTGTTAAGTCAAAATGGTCTTGGGTTGAAATGAAATGTCGATGATACTAGTTTGATCCCAGGTTAGGAAAACATGTATCTATGTCGTTTTAGGTGAATCGTCGTGGCATCTTGGCAAGATTTTCCGATTGTCCAATAAGGAATAGCCCTCACTTTCTCACGAAATGACGTCAGCATGACGTCATAAGCTTTTAAGACGACGACTTAAGCATTTATGATGACGTCACGTCTGTAAGACTTGACTCCACGTGCAAAATTCAAAAGTGCTATGTTATATGGCGTCCCAACTTTGTGAAAAGACTCTTAATTTCAGTGTTGAGATGACGTGAATAATGTGTAAAATGACGTCACATCTTTGTAAGAACAAGTTGGCTTTGCGTCTCTTTAAAAGACTATCTGATTGGACAAAAGACTTCCGAAACGCCTTGAAAGCGCCTCGAAAACTCCTCGGAATTCTGCGACCTAATACTTAAAACGGCATTTTGTTTCAACTTCACTGGATCGGAAAAACTACGAGTGCGGCTGTTAAATCGAAGAACAGAAAAAGCTTTCTCTGTCAGCACAATAACTGCATGCTTTACTGGTCTTTCGGGGTACTATCAGGCATTGTTTGGTTCTTTTGCTATAATACTATTTGTTTTTCTCGTTTTACTTTTCAGGCGGGTGGGATCACGTCAATCCGCTGACTGCACCTGGCAGGAGCAGCGCAGATTCAGCGGAACAGGTTCCGCAAGAGTCTCCTTCGTCGAAAGCCCCGGATATAGTGTTACAGCCTCCTTCGGCGCCGGAGAGCGAGGAGGAAGACAATAACGGTGAAACTGTCGACACGGTAGAGACAGAACTCGAAAAAGAGGAGAACGTAAAGAGAATTGACGAGGCTTTTGACGACGAAGAAGAAGCAGAAGAAGTCGAGGCAACTGATGCGGGTTTGAATCTGATTAAAACTAAAAGAGATGATGTTCTTATTTCTCTTGAGGATGACATTAATCTCCCTCCTCAGCCTGAGATCCCGGCAGTGTTTAATGACGATGACGATAACGACGACGAGCTCCCTGCCCCTCCCCCATGCGGCGCTGATTTGATCACGTTTAGTGAATCAGAAGATCAGCGCGAACGCTCAGACCTTGAAAACGACATTTTCCCTGTTCAGCCGGCTGAATCGGCTACATCATTGAAGAAACCAAATACTTCAACAGCAATGGAGTGCACATGCGAAAGCCTCCAACCTTTACAGACAATTGAACCCGCTCAGGAATGCAAACCTTCCAAGAATTCGTTGTTTTTCGACACTGAAGACAGTGAAGACGTTGGTCGCCCTGTGCCTATTGTGTTAACGCTGAACAGGAATGGGCCTGTCAAGTCTGCTGTAGCCGTCAAGAGAAGCAACAGCGCTTCCGGAAGTAGCACCAGCAGTTCCGGTTCGCGTGGATCGCCAATTTCGCAGTCAGCTTCCGTTGATTTTGGTCGCGAGAAATCTAGACCCAGACTCTCTCTGTCAGCGCGACAGTATTCGCTCCCAGAGCCCAGTCATCTGGCGCGACCTCACTCTTCGACGGATATCATCACTATCGAACATCCGCCAAAATTTCTTAAAAAGACTCACGAGCGCCCGCGAGTTGACTCGGATAACGAACCCGAGCCTTTTGCACTTCCTTCGGATCGGTTGATTCCGGAAACAACGAACGAGGGGAAAGACTTGAAACGATTCAGTCGTGATTCAAACGACTTCCCACCCCCTCCACCGTCCATCGAAGACAACTCAATTGATGATCAAGGGGACTCCCCTTGGGTTCCACTTATGACTCGATTTCAGGTTGAGGCCGGCGGTTCGCCCGTCTCTGAAAGTGCTGAGGAGCCGTTGTTACCACAGCGCCGTCCCAGGCCAAAAACGTCAACAGGCGCAAACGAACACAAAGTGCCAAAATTCCGCACTTACACGCCGAAACTGAAACCAACTTACGTGGAAACTAAAAATAGTCAGCAAGAGAATCTGAAAAGCGAAACTTGCGTGTGAAATATAGCTTCTACGAACTCCATCAATTCGAGAATCCTCGACGGCCTCGCTTTGGCAATAGCCTCGTTTTGCTTTCAACGTCATCGTCTTACGACAGGCAAATGAGATGTACGTTAGGCTTTTAGCTGGGATATTTTAGCAGTTAAAACGATATCAGAAACGGGTCCTCCCTGTTAATTGTAGATAGAATGAACATTGAGACATAGCGATATTGTTGTGCGGTTTACGAGTGTTGTGAAAAATTAACGAATCACTTTGAAAATGTACCACATGGTGTAATTGGACGTAGTGACAGAACGTCAATTAACGTATAGCAAACTCAAAATACAATCAGAAACAGCTTTTGTGTACTCGCGGAACGAGTTGGTTGCTGGTGTGAATTGAAAGCAAGAATTGTGAATGAAATTTTTTAAGTTTACTGGAGAGCGTTGTATGAGCAGGCTTTTTGAGATAATCAAGTGCTTTTAAATCTGTTTCTTATTTTATTAATTTGACTTTGGTAAGGAGCTGACAAGAAAGTACTTTTTACCTGTAATCATATAGAGAATTTGTGTTTTTATTTTTTATTTTTTAAATTCATTATCGTTACTTTGTTGCGAAGTTTGATGGAGCTGTATCAGTCGGTACAACTTGGAATTTTTAGGCCTAACTTTTTCGGCTAATTTTTTTCCTGTCCGTTAACTATAATTCCTTCTTTAGGAAAATATTAGTGTGTGTATTGCCTTAATTTCGAGGTATAAATTTTGCGCAAAAGGAAGTTTTCTCAATATTACATAGTCAGTGCAATACGGTAGCTCCTTTAAGCTTACTCAACGAGTTATTTCGTTCTGTGGTGGTTAACTTTTGAGGCTTTGAAGTAAGTTAAGAATTCTTAAGCCCAGTTAAGGCAGTCAGTCGTCAGTTGTACCAAGACTGTTACCTAACTTATACTGTGTGTAAAACAGCCTAAGTAATTGTTGCTATTAGAGCTATTTTTACTTGAGTGTCGAACATAATTGGGTTACATGACTACGCTACATGATTGGTATATAAAGAAACTCGCGCCACTTCTTCATCCAATCAGAAGTAAAACGACAACCAATCGTGAATCGCTCGCACACGTTTTCCCGCGCTTCCTGACAGCTACAGCTAATTACTTCGAGTTTTAATGAATTGGTTCATTGCATTGTCTGCGTCCTTTGTAGCCAAAAGTGATTACCGTGGTTTTGGTTTTGCGACACTCAGTTGGAAACCGCTCAAGATGCACGGGAAAACATTTAACTGGCCAGAGCCGAGCGTAGGCCAGAGCTGGCCAGAGCCTTAACAAGCTAGAGTCAAGCGCGGGAAAACACTTAACAAGCTAGAGCCAAGCGCGTGTGGGAACACATGAAAACGGTGCCAAGCGCGGGAAAATGTGTGCAAACTATTCACTGGGTTTTCGATGTGATTGGTTGAAAGAACAGCATGTTTGCTCTGATTGGTTAAGCAGGTTTCACGAACCTTTTGAACCAATCACAGTACTCGGCAAAGTAAAAATTACTTTCGTCTCTCAAGTGAAAACGCTTTTAGCAAGACCTAATAGATGCCTAATTTCCTAGGATTTACCTTGTAGTTGAAATTCCACCTGGCAACGTGTTCTAGCAACGAGGCAGGGCACTAGAATTTTGACTGTAGCAGTCAAATGTGAGGGTAAATACGAGGCCGCAGCTGCAAAGAACTAATTTGAATGTTTCTTTCTCTTTGAACAGTCGTGGCTGTTGCGCCAGGTGTAATTACAATCTATTTATTTGCTATCAGATCTTATGAGCTTAAAAGCTCCAGAATGTATCGATAGATATGGTTGAAATATACATTGAACATAATTATGAACGAAACTTGTGTGATTTCTCTTGTTTATTTATTTGGGTGCGTTTCTGTGGTAAAATGAAAATCCGCATTCTTGATTGCGCTTGTTTTTTAAAACAAGAAAATAGATTATGAAGCCACTGAGTCCATTATGCAAGTGAATTCAGGAGATCATACCTAAATCTGGAAATGAATAGTGAATCTGCTTGAAGTAATAACGTTAAGGCGTTAAAAACGCAGCTTCTTTTCCTCGGTTTTGTCTACCGTCCACACTAATCCGTCACGAAAATGACGCTTTTGGAAAACACTCTTCAAACCGGAGAAATTTGAAAGCAATGGATTGGCGTTTCAGTGTGGACGGAAAACATTTTGAAAACGGAGCTTTTCGAAAACAATGAGGTCACGATAATCACGTGACTTCCGGCCCTGCCCGAGTTTCCTTCAAACTTAAATCCAAAATGAGCGGTGATTGTTGCGTTTTCAAATTCTTCCGGCGTAGTGTGGACGGAAAACATTCGACGCGTTTTCAGAGCGAAAATGCCTTTTTCAAAATTCTCCAGCGCTGTGTGGACGCGGTCTCGGTCTCCTGTTCCTCTGGACTTCTGTTTCCAACTTTAATCACTATATTCTTTAAGCTATAAGATCTTCTCTTTACTCAGACGTATGCTCTCATAGATAGATGAAATACATGCATCGCATCATACCCCCTAAGTTTCCCTTGTCGTCTCGATGTCGTCCGACCCCGCCCCGCGCGAGTCGCCGCTCTGGAGTTTCGGTGTTCCATCTCCCTCGGCCACCATTTCTCCGGAGGACCATCTTTTATAAAGATTGTTTGAAACAGAGTTTTTATACCTAATCGTACCTTTTTGGTACGCTTCGGTGGCATATCAGGCGAGTGTGGTCGAGCTATGGTTCGTATTTTGGCAAGACGTAGTTGAGCCAAAATATCCACGGCGAGTCGACCCAACGTGCCTGATATGCCTCTGAAGCATACCAAAATAGTACGATTAGGTATTTGCTTTACCCAAATTCGACCCAGAAGTAAGCATACTGTAGCCATATCAGGTCAATGACTTGATATCTTAGGATATCAGGCAGTAGACACGGCTTCTGATTGGCCAATTGCGAATTTGCACGGCAACAGGCTATAGCATACACTTATTTGGCAAAGCAACCTTTCAATATAACTGTAAACAAGACGAACGTCATTCTGGAAAGTGAGAAACGGAAAGAATTCTCCTAGTTCATTTTTTCTCGCTTTAACACTCTATAAGAATAATATTTTCAAGCGAAATCCTAAGGCGTCTTCACCGGTTTTTAGCTATTGAGTATCGATTTTCAACTCTTTCCTCACATAAGGTTGTCCCTTCCTGGACCTGCAAATCTTGCATTTTTCTACACATTGAATGTACAATACGAAGAAAAAATTCCTGAGCACTTTCAAGTCCATAGACTAAACCGTAGAACTAGCCTCTTCCGGGTTTTTTTTTGTTTTCTCGCGCGCTGTTTTTCGCGCTGCGTCCCCTTTAACTGAACCCCTGGAAGAGGCTAGAATTGAACGGAACGTTATATTTAACCGATGTCTTATCATTATAGATTTCAACGTGATTACTAAGTCATTGTGATATCAAAGCTACTCAAGCGAACGAAAACGCGGCTATTTTCTAGGCCAACGAGGTGACAGGAAAACGCACAATATCCGAGTAAATGTGTGTTAAACTGTTGCAGTCGTCTCTAGACTTTGATTATTAATATTAATTACTTTCAGTTCCTGTTATAAAATAGGATGCACCAACGCTATGGGTGGCTACAAAAGACTATGATACCTGATAATTGAACGACCCCCCCCCCCCCCCCCCCTTCCAACTAGGGGGGGGGGGGGGGGGGGGGTGTTCTTTAACTTGGTTGATTTTCTTTTTTCACCGCCACGCTGGGGTGACTCCCTTTTTTATTAGAAATAAAAAAAA
>Ga0126338_10004106_pt1 | contig 10308 bp, 6 predicted proteins | sample OrbCmetagenome_2_FD_92529 | JGI IMG/M metagenome (GOLD analysis project Ga0126338, IMG submission 92529) | Coral microbial communities from Petempiche,Puerto Morelos, Mexico - Orbicella C C metagenome | ecosystem: Host-associated > Invertebrates > Cnidaria > Coral | place: Petempiche,Puerto...
ACAGTGTAATCGGACAGTTGGCTGTAATCGGACACCTGTAATCGGGCAGTTACATGAGCCAATCATTTTAAGTCCTCTCCACTAAATTCGCCAATCACAACATTGATTACAGTCACTATAGTAACCAATTCAAGAGACTGACTTTGTAAAATTGTGGAGGTTTAGTCTCCTTTGACTGTTTTCAAACAAACTTAACGGCCATTTTGAAAGCTATTCTCTATAATTTTAAATATGGCATTTAAAAGTGACTATTAAAAGACGATTAGTTTTGTGGAAGATTGTAATGGTTATGATTAATAGGCCCTTTGTACAATACGGTCACATGGTATGGAATTAATTATGCTGGGACGCACGTTACACAGTGGGACTCTCAAAACAAAGTTAAGTCAGGCTGGACTGGTATGCGATCGGATCGTGCAAAGGGCCTATTGGTAACAAAACATCGTGTCGTTTAATAGGCCCTTTGCAGGATCCGGTCACATGGTACGGAATCCATGATTACGCTGGGACGCAGATTACAGACCAACTTGAACTGGACTCCACTCAGTCCTATTACCATTATTTATCGGACAGTTTATCTGTAGCGAAAGATAACAACGACAGCGCACAAATGAAGTAAAAATATATATGTTCGACAAATGATCGATTAAAAATTCAGGAATAAGAAATGAGAAATAAGAATTTGAGAATGATACAGTGCTGTTTTCGACTGAGTTTCTCAGGAAAACAAAACTCACTGTTTCCCTTGGAACCAGTCATTAAGCGCTTATTGTTTTTGCGCGGGGGACGGTAAAGAAATGTACAAAGATTTATGACGCCCGTGCACGGCTATTGTGCTATTCATTAAACCATTTGTTTGGTGGCGTTCTCGTTGCAGTTGCCGTCAACGTTTGCTTAATTTAGTTCTCTAATAACGTTCGAACAAACAACTGCCTAATTAATATTAATGACAGAAAATAACAATAGCAACAACCAATCACTGAAAAAAAGACAAACTGATTAGAAGTTACTCATAAAACTGAGCGATATACTACCACGGGACATCCGAAGGAATGCACAAGGTTAAATAGCTCAGAAAATTTAGCTTTGGCTAATTGGGGGTTAGAAATGGTTTTGGCACGGGTGAATATGTCTATATATTCAACAATAACCTGCGAGTTTAATTTGGTTGTTGGAATCTATACCGTTAGGGGTCGTTAATTAGAGATCATTTAAGCTGAGAATGTCGGCCATGTGAAGAGAAATTGAAAATTAAAAACAACGTTGAATGCGCCGAGAAAGGCAATAGTAGCGCTGTGTTCAGCTTGTTTTGTTTTTACGTCCTGTTTTGTACAATAACCCGTCAATTGCTTTTGAGCAATAACAACTAGCAATAACAACTCTCATCGCAGTTGAAGTTTAGACCGTGAAAGGGTCGGTTAGCCTGTGATACTAACACTTATCGGCTTGCACCATTCGCAAAATGGAAGTTAACACGACCACTCATCAAGGACGAGGTAAGAAGTCAAGGATTGGAAAAGTATTACAGATGCGCTGGTTATGCAGGAAAATGAACAAAGTATCGTCTAAAGTTCCAGAATTGTCTCCAAAGACTGAAAAAGAAGACCTTCGTATTGACCTTCTCAGAAGACCTTCGTATTGGCTGAACCGGCCAGTTTCACGGCTCCAGATCTTCAGGAGCACCCGTGCAAAGAAAAGCCTTCAGTATCACACCGAACGGAGAGGGAACTCAGCGAATCTTTTGTTTTGAGCCAAGAGATAAAATTAACAGAGGTAGCCAAAGAACTAAGTGACGAGAAGTGGAGATTGCTGTACGAGGACAGTTTCAAGCCTCTTGACTTTTCCTCAATTTTACACGAACGGTCGAAAACACCCTGCTCCGACTGATTAGATCAGTAGAATAGCAGAAGATCTGTTCTGCCGGTATATTAGCGTTACACGGATTGCTACTCGCTCGTGTAATTGAAGTGACACAATGATGAATGAAAATCTAGGTTGGATCAAAAAATAGTACTGAATACGAATATAAGTTTGTCTTTCACTGCTTATTAGTTTTTTTAATTGGACGAGAAGGAAATAATCGCTCGTGATTGTATACGACAGTTTTTTCTTTGGTAGCACGTCAGAAAAACGCAAACATGATTAAGGTTGTGAATTTTGACTAAGTAGTGCTGAAAACGTGCACGATGTTATGCTTGTGCATACTAAAACCAACAGGGTAATAGCTAGTAACAGGCGAACAGAGGCACTTGCCTCGTTGAAAATTGTCGATTTAATTTTTTTATTATCTTCTTTCAAAATTTTCAATCAATCGATCGATCAGTGTCAGTCAATCAATCAATCAAACAAACTTTATTTAAAAAGGGGTTAGACTTAAATGGTTTTACAACTAATGAACCTGTGGTCCTCGATTAAGAGGCTATGGAATATAAAGATAAATGAATATAAAGAAGCTTTTTTTTTTTTTTTTCAGATATTGCTTTCGATAAGAGCATTTTGGTCTGGCTAACGCGGACATTTACGAAGGTTGCTCTTAAGGTGGCTCCCTATAGTTTTACGTTCTAATACCCTAGTACCCTAATACCCTAATACCCATAACCCTAATACCCTAATACCCTAATACCCTAGTACCATAATACCATAATACCTTAGTATCCTAGTACCCTAACACCCTAATACCCTAATACCCTTGTACCCTCATACCCTAATACCTTAACTCCCTAATACCCTAACGCCTTAAAACCCTAATACCCTAATTCCTTAGTACCCTATACCCTAATACCCTTATACCCTAGTACTCTAATATCCTAACACCCTAATACCCTAACAACCTAAAACCTTAATACCCAAGTACCCTTATACCCTAATTCCCTAGTACCCTAATATCTTAATACCCTAATACCCTAATACCGTTAACCCTAGTACCTCAATACTCTAATACTATAATACCCTAGCACCCTATTACCCTATTATCCTATTACCCTAACACCCTAATACCCTAATACCTTAATACCGTAATATCCTAATACCCTAGTACCCTAATGCCCTGGTACCCTAATACCCTAACACACTAATATCCTATTACCCAAGTACCCTTATACCCTAATACTCTAATACCCTAATACCCCTAACCCTAATGCCCTTATACCCTTATACCCTAATACTATAATACCCTAATACCCTAGTACCCTAACAACCTAATACCCTAATACCCTAGTACCCTAATACCCTAATCCTTAATTCCCTTATACCCTAACACCCTAAAACCCTAATATCCTACTTCCCTTGTACCGTAATACCCTAACACCCCAATACCCTAATACCCCAGTACCCTAATACCATAATTCCCTTATACCCTAACACCTTAACACCCAAATACACTAATACCTTAGTACCCTAATACCCTAAAACCCTAGTACCCTGAGGACGAAAGCTCAAGTAATCTGCGCGCGCTCGAAGGTTAACGTCAGTGTTTTGGATACTTTATGACGTCAACATGAGCGCAAAAAGCAAAACTGACAGTGAAATTTTTTGCGTTTCCTTCGGTAAAATTCCGTTAAATTTGGCAGACTGGTAGTAAATATTTTACTTTAGTCGGAGCTTGTTTTTCAGGGAAATCTGTAAGACCAGGCTTTTTGCAGCGTTAAAAAACATAAATCTGAAAAAATCTAAAAAACTGTCTTTTCAAACCCTAATTTTTTCGTGTTTAAAATTCGTATCATGCTGGAAGCGATGTGCTGTAAAAATTTTGGAAGATTTCACCGAAGGAGAATTCAAGAAAATCACAAATAAAGCCATAAAAACAGTAGGGTTTTTTTGTTTTTGTTTGTTTGTTTGTTTGTTTGTTTTTTTGGTATTTCTGACACAAGTAACTCATTATCTGACTGCAGTAAAAATTTTAAAAAAATCTATGGACTGGAAAAGTTTCGCGCGAACGTCGACCCTTAAATTCAAACGATTCTGTTTCTGTTTCCGTTTAGTAAGAGCTCGATGCCAACCTCTTTGAAAACAATTTGCCAATGGCTTCAAAAACAAAATAAATAGTTACAACACGCCCGGTAAACACCAACATTTCATGGACACTTTTGACGGGAAAAAGAATATTTTTTAATATTTTTATAATTTATTTATAATTTATTCGGAGAAAAGGCTTCGTAGGCCTAGAGCAATGAATACATTCAATGGCACAAAAGCCAACCGTCTGGCTTTTCTCAGAGAGTAATTGCGCCCGGGAGGTCTTTATCAGCTAACATTTACTTATGGCTCCTCGCATGCACGGCTTCTGTTTTGTTTTTTCCTCCCAAATAATCCCAGAATTACTTGCGCCGGCATTCTTGGCCCAGGCTGCAACTCCTTCGACGTTCGACGTAAACTATGAAGCCTCTTCTACTTCGACAACCTTACCTGTCCCTTCGCTTCTCAGTTCGGAATTAACAAGAACTCAGTCTAAATCTGTTTTCATGATGTTTTAAAATTTTATCTATTCTACATACGTACGCCAACTTCACAATTCAGTTGATTATGGGCGCTTTGCATTCAACCAATTCCAGAACTTTCGAAACGGGGCAAATTTCCTTGGAAATTTTACTAATATCCCTATTGGCTGCTAGTGACCTCATTGCTGTTCTAACCTTTTTCATCATAGACAAGTCAGTTACTCCTTTTCGTAATATTAACTACTTACAACTTCATATAGCTCTCACTACAAGGTGTTGCACGATATTACAGATAGTCAGGTGATTACCATGGTTAATGGCTTTTCTATGTTTAAAAATATTGGGAAATTCTCTCCTCAAAAAGGCGTTTTATAATTTATTTATTCATTTATTAATCCCCTTAACTTATCAGTTTACAACTGATGATCAGTGATAATATTCTAACTACTAATTAACAATATCATTTCAATAACTTCAGCACTGTAATGCGCTCTATCTAGTTCTCGCCCATTTAATTTTGCATATGGTAGATGATGCTATGAGCTGATTAGGAAAGATCTAGGTATATAGTTTGTAAATATAGAGTTTGTATTTGCATAAAACTGACTACCAACTAACTATCAAATTGTCGTAGCTGTTGAAATTCAATTCTCCACTTAGGCAAGGAAAATTGGGAAGAAAAACTTCTTTCTGATCAACTTGGGGCCAATTAAGGCAAAACAATTTTTTTCCCGCGGCATGCATAAGCTTACTACAAGTTAATTGTTTCGTGTGAATTTAAGTTACAACTATCTTTCCATTCCAGTGTAATAATAGTAATAAAGCCCTTATTCAAGTTTTAAACTGAAGTAGAAGTACAAGAACTACTAAATGAAGACACTAAAAATAAGAAAAAAAGTAACGTAAACTTAATTAAAACACTAATATTAATCAAGCTTGTCAAGCATACTACGTACGCGAAAAATGTCGTAGTATTTACAAGTAACATCGTCCGCTCAAGCTTTGCTATAATGAAATGGAAACCAGGAGGAAACTATGGAAAGCACGATTCCCAAGCATGAAGTATGCAATCCAGGGTCAGAAGAATGGCAGGCGCTTTCTTTTGCTTCTGATACCTGAACTGAACTATGTAATGTTTCGGCTTCTTCCGCGTACGGTGAAAACTTGACTGAGTCTTCTTGCTGTGTCAGACATGCAGAAAAGAAAAAAAAAAGATGATTAGACAAGGAGAGACTTTTTGTACGAACAATGTAGACCTTAGCCATTCGGACATTGATGGGATGGAACAAAGGGCCCGTATCGGGAAGGTCACGGAAATGGCACAGTTACCCTAAAAATAACTTATGAAGGGCTTTTGTTGACGGTCTTATCCGTTAAAAATGAAAAAGTAGCTTCTTCTAAAAACATATCTAATTCAAGACTAGGGTACAAAAACCATACCATATGACTGAAATTGCCAAATTCGATACCCTATTTATGACCAAACCACGTGAAAAACCATACCCTCTGGGGCCGCACATACGTATATAGCCCATATAAGGGAGTAACTCCCTTTCGAGAATTCTCCCAACCCCCAAGTGTTTAGATGAGGCTATGTAAACACAGAAGAAGTACTCCAGTGCTTTTATAAAATAGTTCTTCAAGAATACGCGCGAATCTAAAACGTCACAACCGCGTTTACATACTCTCATCTAAACACACCTATTGACCAATGAGCACGCGCGTAGTATCTCAGTTATTTCATAAAATCAATTATTTACTACTTCAGTGGAATCGTGACGCTACCAATATCCTATTAAAACTAATATAATATGATGTTAGCCTGTGTCACAGCCACCCTCTCCAAAGGCAAAAATCGGAGAGGACCCTCTCTCCGATTTTTTCTTTCGGAGAGGGCGGCTCTGACACAGGCTAATATTATATTTGGCATCTCTAAAAAGATGTTAGGTACTCATTAGATGATAACTACTGAATCAGCAACTAACATTAAAACCAGTTAATTATCAGAGGGACTATATATCTTCTTCAACTTGATCCATGTGTATATTGATCGCTGAAGGCCAAATGTTTCGGCTTGTTCCCATGAAGGGAACAAGCCGAAACATTTAACCCGCATCGTCATCCTTTGGACAGGGTAATAGCAGCTTCTCTAGAATAAACTATCTACAAACTAAGCTTTATAAACATGCTCTCTTAAGGCTTACTATTGTGTCACAAGACGGCATGTAACGTGAGCCGGATTTAGTTCACTCGACATGGATTGGAAAGATTTATTTCCTGTGCGGGTGTGTCTGTGTGTGGCTGGTAAGAGAGCAATTCATTTGACCTTGAAATGATTAATTGCCTCCAAATAGAACGCAAACAACAAACAAATGGATAGTGGAGGGAGCCGCAACCAACTGATCGAGTTTAGTCACAAGAAACTGAGGCACGCGGAATACCAGTTTAAAACAAGATAGAAAAAAGCTGTAGAAAACTTCATCAACGAAAAAGAAAGAAATAAAAAAAAATAAAAAGCCTGTGAAAAAACGAATAAAATGTTAGGCGCTTCGACTAAATTGGTCAGCGTCAACTGGTGTGATATTCACAACGAATGATTTATAACGATCAGGTTATTCCAGTGGGAAATAATACAATGCAAGCTAATTTAGCGACTAAAATATATGTATTTTTTGATTTGTCCATCCATCGTTTGGGGAGGAGGGAAAAACATCGCACAGAGAAACAACCTTATCTGTTCGTTATTGTTATCACTTAAACAGAACATAAATCAACTGAAAAAAAAGCACACATTTAAACGAAAATCGCTTCATCGTGCATTCAGTTCTGTCTAAACATATCAAAAGAGTAAATAAACTTTTTACCGAAAGATTAACTATAACTTAATCACAACAGTTATATGAGTAATGATAAACTAGCAAAAGTTCTCCTGCATGCCTTAAAACGTTTAATCCAAAGGTTTTCATTGAAAATGCAGTTGACTACCGCAATACAAACAATACCTCTAAAGACAAACAGCTAAAAAGCAGGTAAACAAATAACTGAAACAACTGTAAGAGTTCATAACCGAGTCAGGGAACTCCTACAGCAATACTTAGAAGGCAATTATTTAAAAAGTTTTTCAAAAGTACTTGATTATTAGAAATCCGTGGAAATATTTATAACCCAAGGTTGTTAAAAGTTGTACCTCTTGTGGATTTCCAGTACTGCGGACTTGAGGAGGAGGGCGACGACCGGAATACTGCATGTCAAGGCCACTCTTCTGAGCTCCTGGCAAGAACAGTTGGCAAATATAAGATCAGTTTATACGTAAGAGAATGCATCAAGGATGAAAGGAAAAAAAGAGATGGATTACACCAGAAGTTGATATTACTATATGCATATTCGGAAAGTATCTGGGAAGGTAGCTATTATTTTTTTCTCTTGTCGGATTTTACCTCTTAATTTATATTTCACGAACAATCAATGCACTTTATTGACTTAGTAAAAAAAAGCCCAACCTTTTCTGACTTTATACTGAGTTTAAATCATATCCATTATCGACGCCTTTAGCTCCAGAGGACCTTGCATAAATCCCGGGGATAAATATGCAAAAGAACGCGGCTACGACAATTACATTTCGTACTCGCGTGGAAAATTTAACTCCTGTTTCTAAACGTTAGCTTGACTGAATCTCGGACATTTTATTAACATGTTATTCATAATTTATACATAAAAAAAACGTATGCATAGTGAAAGAAAGAAAGGAATTATAAAAAAGAAATCGCTATCACCTTTTATGATTATTGAAACGGCCCTATTGTTCCCTATGGCTTCCAGTCCCTCCACCAGATCTTGCAGCGTTATTCCTCTGTAAGTCAGATCATCTAACAAAGCTTTCGCAGGACAGACACTGCTCTCGATCATAGCTACATCATCTTCAGAATAAAGTGATTTGAACCATCTCGTCAGAAGCACCTTCCAGTCCAAGGTTGATACTCTTTCGAGGGCGCTGTAGAGATCTTCGAGTGATTCCTGTGATAATTCGCCTATTGACATCATAGTGAGCATTATGAATTCTCTGTGGTTTGTGCAAACCTCCAATTCTGAAAAGACGAACGTCACATACATTTTACGTCAGTGCCACCCACTCTCTATGCCCACAGTTTATGCGTCATACAATTTTCTCTATTTCTTCTCCGTCTTTAATCAATTCATGTTTAAAGTGCGTCTTTACACTGCCTGCTGCCTTAACTTGAAAAAGCTGAAAATGTACATTTATTCAAAGAATAAATGTCTGCTCAAGATCTGCAGGTTCTTTTATAGGGTACACTCAGATAATCAACTCAAAACTCTTTAAAAAAAAAACAGTTGAAAAGAAAGCTAATGTAGTGAAACACATATGCGTATGTACTTCCTTGTTCTGTAGTATTGAATCCAAAACAAAGCCACAGACCTAAAAAATAACAGAGATAGGGATAGTAATGGTAATTAGAAATGTCGTATCAAACCAGCGTTGGTTTGACAAGCCAAGTAGCATTTGATTGAGGCAGAGCGAGTGAGATAAACGGAAGAGTTGAACAGGTGGTGTTGGGGGCATTACATTGTTTACACCTCATGAGGGACACAGTACTGTTTTGGCTATGGTTTAGTCAAATGCCATGTCATTGACAAGGACCGTTAATGTCCTCTTTAGTATGGAATAGAATAAAGTATGAGGAGACATATGTCGAAGCCAGTGAATGCTTAATTCTGGATGTAATTTTAAGAAATCTTGAATGTGTAGGAATAACTAATGGTCTAAAATATCAAGGCTACCGATTTTAAGAGAAAGGGTCGTTCTGTCCAAAAAATTGTCTCACAATTGCGGATAGGGTCACCAGGCTTCACTTTAAATTCGATAGAAACCTTTAAACCGTCTACAATTGTATATCGAAGTGCATTTTTTATGTTTGAGTCAGATATATAGACTGACAGCTATTTTGATAAGTTGTCTCTCAAAAGCGCAAAAGTGAACACGATAATACCGATTGGTATTATGGGTAGCGGTTGAGGTTCACGGTGTTTCAGCGATACGGGGAAGCATGAATACACGTTTTTGAGCTGTTTCCTTGAAACCCCTTTAGCCACCATCACCCATAATACCTTCCGACATTGTCGCTTACGTTTATACGTTTTTGTAGGACAACCTTTCACAAAACAGCTGTATATAGCTCATGCCTGGCGCGTGTTCCTGTTTCTAATTAATAGCCAATGGAGTGTCTCGTCTTCGACGGAGGGACTTTCCCGGCTAATTGATGAAAACAGATAACTCAGCAAAATTTAAAAAAAAACAAACAAACAAAAACAAAAATCACTGAACAACCGATATCGAAAGTGAAAACAGCCAGCTCAACACATTTTAAAAAATTCAGATGTCATCGAAAATTTATATCGAACTGAGTCAAATTACTCCAATTCTTTTTTCACTCAACATAACTGTAAGCTTCTACGAATGGTTTATATAGCTTTCGTAAAAATTCAGCTGTATATAGCTCATGCCTGGCGCGTGATTCTGTTTCTAATTAATAGCCAGTGGCGTGTCTCGTCTTCGACGGAGGGACTTTCCCTAATTGATGAAAACAGATAACTCAGCAATTTAAAAAAAAAACAACAACAAAAAAAGCAGAAAAACCAGTGAACAACTGATATCGAAACTGAAAACAGTCAGTTCAACACATTTTAAAAAATTCAGATGTTATCGAAAATTTATATCGAACTGAGTCAAATAACTCCAATCCTTTTTTCACTGAACATAACTGTAAGTTTTTTACGAGTGGTTTATATAGCCCTTCTGTATTAAAAATTCAGTTTCCATCCCTCTGACTGAAGCCAAGAGACGATCATCGTCTTA
>Ga0126338_10004107_pt1 | contig 10308 bp, 6 predicted proteins | sample OrbCmetagenome_2_FD_92529 | JGI IMG/M metagenome (GOLD analysis project Ga0126338, IMG submission 92529) | Coral microbial communities from Petempiche,Puerto Morelos, Mexico - Orbicella C C metagenome | ecosystem: Host-associated > Invertebrates > Cnidaria > Coral | place: Petempiche,Puerto...
AATTGTGCACATTCTCATTTAATTTTTGATCTCTCGACCTCTCTTTGCTTCACATGTGTTTCTGAGGGGCACATTTTATGCCGTGTTATAAGAAGAAATGGAAATGATTAGTAGAGCGGAGTCGTTTGATTGTGTTACAGCATTTTTAGAGGTCGTAGGTCTGCATGGTTTCTGCTGTTAAGTGCATGTCGCTTCTCAGAGTTTGACACCTCTGTAATTTGCCATGCCATGCTTATACTTTGTTTAGGTTTGTTTCTATTGCAGCATATGTTTTAAGGCTCTAAGTATTGGCTCTCCAGGGACAAAGATTAAAATAGTCTGGCAACATATTGCTTACTTGCATTCAATATTGTGGTGCCACAGGTGACTTCGGGCCCGCCTATTTGATTAGAACTGTTTGCAAAGTGTGTTGCACGAATATCATATTTATCTTTGTCCAGCTTTTCTTCAGAGACTGCTGTAGCTTTACTTTGAGAAAGCTATATGTTTTCCTAGAGACATTCTTATGTTTTTTGCATCAATTTGATCATGTGCATTCAAAGGAAAAACAACAATTACTATGGGATGTAATTGCACTGCTCGATGCCCACAGTTGAAATATGAGTGACTTTCCATAAATCTAGTGGGTGAGATGGCAACACTGAAAATCACGAGCACTAAATTGCCTTGAGATAGACTTGCTTAACCTTTAGGTAAATGTTGGAATAGATATTACTCGAAATTTCAGCTTGAAAGCTAACTATTGATAAATGCCGCGGATAATGGCAGTCGCAGCACGATACTTTGAATTCGACAAAGCTCAATGCGACAAATTGCTGATTACAAAGGACCCTTCCCTGATTTTCTCAATTGTCAAAGTGGCACGTGACCAGACCCAACCAGGGTCTCGCGTCGCTCACTCCAGAGACCCTGAGAACGAGGTTGACTGGTTTTCAGCTGTAGTTTCTGTCGCAGGAGGTGACTAGGAATTTTGTTCTCCTCTCTGGATAGGATGCTAGTCCTACCTAGGGTTTCTCCCTAGCAGTTAATCAGTTGGTACCCATTTTTACTTCTGGTGTGAGAGAACATGACACAATTATCTACCCAGGGTTCAAACTTGTAAGCTCCTCAACCTGGAGTCTAGCACACTAAACATTAGGCAACTGTACATTCCAAACTAAGGATGGTATAAAGACAAACAGACTGATTTTGAATGATTTTATTTCTATGGTTCATTGATTCAGTTTACAACACATAATGAGGTTTGAGCTTTTCAATCCATAATGATGGGGCTTGTATATATATATATTGGCAAGGTGCTCAGAAGGCAGCATCCTTGCAGTACTGTACAGGATTGTCAAGAGTTGCCAGCTACAAGGGTGGCAAAGGGTTATTGTGTTACAAGAGAAAAGGACAAAAATTAGTGTTTGACATGTGAAAATCAAGTTAAAAAAGTGCATGATTTATGAATTTATAAGAAAACCATCGTTTAAAGCAGCTAAAAGTTTGTGAGACCTGAGTTTGTTGAAATTTATATGCAAAACAGGATCACACTCCACACCCCACCCCTCACCCCCTTATTGGCTACCCTTGACTACCAGTAATAATTACCTTCTACTTTACAATTTCAACTGGCTACTTTGTTGAGCTGGTTGTGTGATTCTTTAGAAGAAGTTAAAAAATTAGCTGCCTACTCAGGGTTGTAGCTAAGAAAATAGTCCTGCCTAAGATTTCCATTGGGCTGGTCACCATTTTTCATGAGAGACTGGGAACAAAATTTTCATCCCCAATCTTTTGCAACACCTTGAATGTGGGGCTACATGTACCAAGCTTCGAGTTTACAAGCTGGTGGATGCAGTACACAGAAAGAGAACATGATAAACTAGTGCTCAAAACAAGATTTTATTTCAATTACTTTACTCGTTATAGTGGCACCGATACTCAAGGTAGTCAGGAATTTATTCCAAACTTTTCATTTTGACAGTTTGATATGGTTTAAGTATGGAATGATTGTACGTGCGTAACCTAAAAGCCGTTCATTATCCTTTAGCAAGTTACCGCCTGCCAAAATCCAGCCAGCAGTCACCTCTTTCTCAGCCAGCGAATTTTGCTGGTAGCTGCCGCTTAGTGACAATCTGTCTGCTCCGAATGTAAATCTGCATACTTCTAACCTTTGTGGAAACCTTGACTGTATATCAATTTTCTAACTTTGTTTAGGAGATATGTTAGATGATAATGATGAAAATGGCCCAGCATGGGGTGACAGAGATTATACATATGAAGAGGTGTGTATTTGTGTTAAAATTTCCTTTGTAGCATTTTTGCGTTATTGCAGGACAAAGCACTACATCTGAACAGCAAATTTCAACTGTAACCATGTTGAGAGTAATGGAAATTGGAGGATAGTTCTCTTTTATGATCTGTTTATGATCAAGATTTACACTGTCGGTAAAAATTGGTGCACTTAATGAATGAGTTAATCAGTGTTGTGCTAATAATGTTTCTTTTGTTTTTCACTTAATTTTCTTTATATTTTAATTGTTAAATTTGTTCACTTGTAACTGCTCTAAAATGCATTGTTTGTTTTAGTTTTTTTTGTGAAAATTTTAATGATAACTTGTAGTTCTGTTTCTTAGAATTCTGTTGTTTAGGAAATAACAGATGTAGAATCTCTCACTAGAAACTAATCATATCGTAACCCGGAAATATAAAACATTTCATTTACGTTAGAGGTAGATGTGAAATGGTTTTATTATATGACTGTGTACTTTGGATGTTGACTCATTTTTTTTTGTAATATATGCAGTTGTTAACAAGAGTGTTTGATATAATGCGAGCCAAGAACCCTGAAATGGTTACTGGAGAGAAAAAGAAGTTTGTCATGAAACCTCCTCAAGTTGTCAGGATAGGAACAAAAAAGACATCATTTGCCAACTTCACGGACATCTGTAAAATGTATGTCAATGACAGCTCTGTTCAGTGCAACGTAATTAGATAATAAATTTACAAGGAAAGTGTGTAGGGTTACCCATTCAAATTTTATTAATTTTTGTTAACAACGCCACTTTGTGCCACTTTGTGTTATTTTTGCAGCTTACACAGACAACCAAAACATCTTTTAGCATTTCTTATGGCAGAGTTGGGAACAAGGTATGTGTTATTACATGTAACTGCAAAATGTTGAGTAATGAGTCAATACATACATTGTACATGTACATGTACATGTATATATATGTGATAGCAATTTGACTGCTTGTCATCAAGGTTTAGCCAAGCTGACCAGATAACAGAAGAAGGTGGTCATAATGATTTGTTTTGAGATTGCCTCCCCCATTGTTGTCTTTTGATGATTTTTTAATTTTAGTCATCTTTACTGCACTTGCCATCCATAACATACAGTTGTTCAGTTGTAGGCTTCTGAAAATAGTAGCCCAGTGCTCTCAGTTAGGAAGTGTCTTCATTCAGTGTGGAATTCCAGTTTACAATAATTATTCAGTTTTTGAGACTTTCTTAGCTTGTGCTTGATTGTTGTTGTCTGTATTCTACTTTTGCAGTGGTTCAATTGACGGAAACAATCAACTTATCATCAAAGGTCGTTTTCAACAAAAACAGATTGAAAATGTGCTTAGAAGATACATCAGTAAGTAATGTTCGCGTTGTTTTTAGTTTGAACCCAGGAAAATGGCAAGGCTTGTTCTCAAAAGAACTGTTGTTGGTGGCAGTCAAGTGGCACGAAGACACCAACAACAGTTCTTTTCAGAACTACATGTACCCTCACCAGGCTTTTAACAGATGGGCATCCAGGCATCCTGTGGATGGCCACATATTAAATAAAATAATTTTATTTTTTTTCCTTTGTGGCCCTATAAATTGTTCATTTGAGCAGGCCCTATAATTATAGCACATTTTGGATGACCACTTTTCAGATCCTGGCTTAAAGCCTGACCCTTACTCAAATGATTACACTATTATGAACTGCTGTTTTTAAGTTGGCTGTTATCGGAAAGTTGATATTCTTCTGATAGCTTAGCCAGTATCTTCTAATGTTGCACCCAGAAAAAAAAAGAAAACTTACCCCACAGTAAATGTGAATTGTGCCATTAGTCCACCATTAGTTGACCTAACTCAGGCTCCACATTCCATTACTAGATGCTCTTTTAGCTTGTGGAGTACAATCCATCTCCTATTAGGGATGGGATTTTTTATGTACGTGAGAAGCCAAATGAATATCTAGGAAGGATCAAGCTATATTATGTGAAGCCACCCACCAGTACCTGTAAGGGCTTTCGCACCCATACAATAATTGCCTTATGAAGTAGTTGTATTCAGAATTTTTCAAAAAGATTTTTTTACATTTAATTCTCCTGTCTGCTTTGGGGAGGCAGTTAGACAGGTTGGCTAGATTTAGTGATTGATTTTGTATCAATCTAATGCTGCTTTCTTTATTTGTCTAACAGAGGAGTATGTGACATGTCACACATGTCGATCTCCAGATACCATTCTTCAGAAAGAGACTAGGTTATTTTTCATTCAGTGTGAAACATGTGGATCACGACGATCAGTAGCAAGTATCAAATCAGGCTTCCAGGCCATCACACAGAAGAGAGCACAACTGAAAAGCAAGCAGCAGTGAATTACATCTTTGACATGACTGCAGCTGTTAGATTTACTTGAATGTCGACAAATCATAGTACCGCAGGACATGGTGGTCTGTGATCCTTTGAACTAACTAAGAATCACGTTAGCTTGTACGAAGATGGATGGCAAATTGTGAAGAGAATCAAGATTGATGGGGAAAGATTACTTTTTAAAATTTAAAACTGGAACTATTGAAAACATTAGAAATGACTTTGTAAATTTTGTGTGCAGATGTAAGGTGTTCATGTACATACAAAGTGCAAATTTTTCTTTTCTTTAGTGGTTTCACTCATAAGTATACACTTGTATCAAGTGCTTGTGTACTCAGAGTTGCTGAAAAATAGAAGTACGTGATTGTAGAACTGTGTGAAAAAAATTCAATATTATATTCGTTGTTGTGTCCATTTGTTTTAACAAAGCTGTGAACCTTCAGTGTTTGGCTGGGGCAAATGGCTTGCTGTCCTAAAACTTTGTAACAAGTGGGTTTCTACAGGTATATGTAATTATTATCAAGATCTCCTGTACGACATTTATTGTAGAATAACATTTTGGGCTCATTCTTTAGATAGGAATCGTACCTGAAGTGAAGTAAATAAATCGTAGTGCAATCTGTAAGTTACAAAGTAAGACCTTGCTTGCTTTCTCCATTTCTGGATTTCAGATTGTTTTTCTTTTTTTGCTTGCTTGAGTAAGCACTGACAAAACTGGTTGGTAGGCTTTTACCAGGCCCCTACTGTGATCCAGTTTAGTCAACTTAGTACATTGCTCTACTCTGGAAAACCTCTCCCTTGCCAAAAAAAGTCACTAAATCCTAAGAGACAAAAAGTCCTTTGATATGGGCCGTAAAAGCCCAAAATAAAATAAACCCTTGAGCTTTTCTCCTAGAAACGAAATAAGCCCAAGACTTATAACCATCCAAATTTTACAGTATTTGCCAGTCAAGTTCTATACTAGGCAACCAGGCTATGAAAATAAAACAACACTGTTTGGGAAGAGCTTGTGTGGCAGTCATTCTGAAATGTTAAGATAGCTTGGCTGGCGAGAGGACTGGAACTGTAAGAAAGCAATTTTCCTGGAGTTCCAAACAGACCTCACATTAGCCAGACCACTTGCATCTACTTATAATCCAAAATGCCACCATGGCAACTTAATGCCGTAAGTTATTATTAAGGTACGATTAACTTTTATTCATCCTTCAATTGATGTCAGAGCCCCTTATGCCCAACATAACTGAGTAGTGTGTACTGCGAGGTATTTTTCTCGATACTTAATAAATCTCGTGATACCAAATTTGTTTGTGAATTTTGTATCTTAATTAGCTCTTTGAATCATGGGGCAGGATTTTGCTCATCCAAACATTTTGTTCATTTTGAAAACTATTTTGTGGTTCAGTAGGAAACTTTTTTTTTCTAACACAAAGAAGAGAGGGATTTGCTCACCAGGGAATTGGAAAGGCAACCCTGTCAGGGTCCTGAATATTTGAGTAGCTTTGTGAGTAAGGCTCAGCTCGATTTAGACAGATGACTTTTTCCTTTAACTCGTGCAACACACTTGTGAAATGGCTTGGGTTTCTAACCACCTGTACTTCTTTACTGCACGTGTGCACACGTGTGCAACTCATGGTGAAACACAATCTCGTTCCCAGAGTCTTCGTTCCCCTTGACCAGCGGTCGGAAAACGAGAGCTCTGGGAGCAACCATTTCAGGCATGCACCATAGATGCAGACTGCGCAGTGAAACCGGATAGGCAGAATCACCAGAATTCAGTTATTTCAAAATGGTAAGGGGAACGAAGACTCTGGGAACAAGATCGGGTAAAACATAATGAACAGTTACAACGGTTTTAGCTAGAATGGGCAGCCTGTGTCTAAATTTTATTGGCCCTTGGAGGTACCAATGCATTAAAAACTCTTTCCATATGAACAGTATTAATTTAATCGTAGGGCTGAATTTACAGACTTTGCCAAATACAAAAAATTTATAACAAATTGTTTGGAGTAATCAACCTAGGCCTACAACTTGCTTGAGAAGTTGTAGGTTTGATTTAAATGGAACTATTTGTATTTTAACCTTGTCAAATGCAGGGAAGTTCCACTGTCTAAATCAACCCTAGGATACACCTTTCTCGATATTCTGGAAAGGACAAGTAGCCAGTATGTATACTCCACCCAGTGACACCACTAGGGTATCAAGTTATGCCAAGTAAAATTGATGTACATTGTAACTCAACCTCATTCCCAGGGTCCCAGGGTCTCTCAGGATGAGAGACCCTGGGAACAAGGTTGGGTGCAGCCTTAACAGCTATAACTGTGCTACAGCTGGGCTGAGCAGCACAGTAACAACTACAACTGTGCTGAACAATACTGATACATAAACATGCCAAGTTTCACCCCTAAATGGTATGTTAATCATGCCTATTAGTCAATGCATAGGGGGTCCCTCCATCCTAAGCAGAGGGAGATCAGAATGCAGTTAAGAGTGCAAAAGGGAGGTTGAACCCTTGGGGAGGGGGGAGACTCCCACATGAAAAAGACAGGGGTGCTCATCATACCTTTTGAGGTTAAAAAAGCAGTTTTGGTACATCTTAGGGTGTTAAGTCTCAAAAGGTTGACGGCGTGAGCTTTTGCAGTACCTTTTAGGGTATTGAGCCAAAAAAATATGACAGGAGATAATGCGTTATGTAGGAATTGTTACCTCTTGGAGGAGAAAAAAAATTCAAGCCACACTCACAAAACAGGATTTTGGTACCACTTAGGGGTTCTTTACAAAATTTCCAACGAGCACTCAGTCCTTTTTATATGGGAGTTCCCCTCTCTACCCCGGGGGTAGAACTATTGAAAATCATGTTAATACAACAATAAGTAGTGACAAATCCAGTAATTTATTGACAAGTGTGACTCTGCCAAGCAATACATGACTGCTATAAATAATGACTGACATCTTTGAGCTCTTTTGTCTGTGATGAGTACTACAGACTGAGTACTACTACTCCTTGATCCCCCCCCTCCCCCCCCCGCCCCCGAGAATTTTCTTTTCTTTCTTTTTTTTTTTTGGAGTGGAAAAACATTAAATTTTATGCTACCTGGCTAGCAATGGGATAAAACTATTTACAGTAAACTTATTTTCCATGAATAGATTTTGATACTGAAAATTACACAAAACGGTCAAAATAATAAAAGAAGAGAAATTTGATACTCAAAGCTTAATGACCTATGAACTTGAAATAAACTCAAAGAAGTTTAAATGTCTAGAAAGGCAAGTGTTGGAGAACTGTTATATTCCTTGTTTTCTTTTTCCACAAAAAGTGTTGTTGCTACAAAAAACCTCGAGACTGAAAAGCTCTAGTGGGGTATTCAATATTAAAGTTAGCCATCATGAAATACAACTTACAATTTCATGCAGAGTATATAATTATAAAGGCTAACAAACTAGTAATTAGACTATTTTGAATATCTAGTTTTAAGGACAGACTGCCCCTTCCAAATGTATAATTTACGACCGAAGTACATTGAGGATTAGCGAATGGTATGATTTGGAGACACTAAAAAAAGAATTCTAGGTATGACTTATATGTTAGTGAATACACTTATTGTTTATATGGTGAAAAAAATAATTAGAGAGCATATAACCCTTTTCAGTTAAGACCTAACTGCCACTCCAGACAACACATTACATAAATTATATTACATTAATAGTCTTAATACTAGATACACCACCACTAATTCAATATGTATTTTTTTATACAACAAGTATTTACTGGTAAACAGTTGACAGTTCTTTGGGCTATTCATCTTCCCTCATAAGATGATTAGCGATACCCAAAGCACCACCAATTCCAAAGCGAACAAAGTTGTCACCAATTAGAGGTCCGACTGCAAACATCCCAGGTTCGTTCACAGCCTCGTAACTGAAAGGATTTATGTTGATTGGATTCTCTTTGCTGTCAATTTTCTTTGCGGAATTAGCTCCAAGTCCACTGATGCCATGTAAGAAAGAAAGATCTGGCATTGCACCAATTAACACAAAAACATTTGAGACCTTCTGTTTGAATAGAGTTCCATCTGCCTTCTTCAGAATGCACTCCTTGTCTTTACGGATCTCTACAAGAGCAGTTTTGGTATAAGCTGTGTACAAGGCATCCTTCCCGTATGCCGTTGTTACATCGCCCTTGATCATCTGACCCACTTTATAATACTCTGGATACACCACTCCCGGCAGCTGATTGTAAATTATTTTAGGATCATTTCCATTTCTGCGAATGGCATGGATGACAGGAACACCCTTGTTCCGAAGAGCTAAGACACAATCAGCCGCTGACAATCCGGCGCCGACTACAAGACAAGGATCCATTGAAAGGGCAGGCTCACTAAGTTCTCCTAAATACCTGTCAATAACATCCATCTTATGGTAAACAAATGGAAGATTTTCACCAGGTATGCCCAAGACCTTCGGGATACTGTTTCCTGTTGCCAGAACAACATTGTACGCGCGTACAACAAACATCTCTGGCATTTCAGGTAATGCACCCCTGACACCACGGATCTCCCAGCAGCCGTCTCGAGGAATGTTCGACTCTCTGCAGTGGCAGTTGGTACAGTCACTTTGATGTAAGTGCTTGACAGACAACACCTTGGCATCATTCCAAAAGTTTGATGCAATGTTAGTATTATTGACAAAATCCTTGTAATACTCAGCGATATGACTTGTTGTTGCCCGATCGTAGCTGTACCCATTGCTTTTCACCCCATTGGTAACAAGGCTGCATGGCTTCCTTACAGTGGAAGACCTATGAGCTCTTAGCCAATCTTGAAAATCACACCCCGGTAACTCGAGCCAGTTGTTAAGACTTAGCGTCAGTTGCGAGCCCTGCATGTGGTGCCAAGACCCGCCTGGAGGACCACTTCCCAGCACCAGATGTTTGACTGCTCGGTTTTCATTGTGGTGCCATTTGAGACATGAGCCCTGGTCTTTCCCGAGGTCAGCATTGGGACGTAGTAACTGGTCGAATAGCAGTGCAACAGGATTGAAGGAACGTCCTTCTAGGCCTTCACTCAAGTACTCTAAATCCTGAAAATAAAAAGTAACCATTCTTACATACATGTATTATATTATATTGGACTAAATAACCAAGCATAAGGACCATGCTAGGAATATATTGGTCCAAGGTCGAGTTAGGTCCATACACAAAAGACTAAAGGCTTTATGACATACACAATTGACACAGTAACCCCTGCTGGAACCCAGACCACTCAATTCATGGTCCTTTTTGTGCATATAGTACTATTACCAGTAGGATATTGTATGGTGAAATGGGTGATTCCAGAAAACATCCATACCTATACCATTTTGACATATACCATGGAATTCTGAGGACAAGGGAGGGTTCTTTGAACTGGAAATCCAAAGGCACGGAGGGCACTTTATTAGAATTCCTAAGCCATAGGTTTTTCTTTAGAGGGGAAAGAGGAGAGTATGAATGCACGAGCAAACTCATGACACAGCTGATGACCATGGAAAGAAAGATACAAGATGAGCATCGATTGTTTATGCATATGTTCACATTCATTTACAGAAGAAAACCAATAAAATCTGGGGGCAAGATGGCGGGGGGGGGGGGGGGGGGGGTTTTTAAATTGTTCTGCCCGCCGGGGGGAGGGGGGGGTTTTTTTTGGAAAATTCCCCCCACAGATTA
>Ga0126338_10004108_pt1 | contig 10308 bp, 6 predicted proteins | sample OrbCmetagenome_2_FD_92529 | JGI IMG/M metagenome (GOLD analysis project Ga0126338, IMG submission 92529) | Coral microbial communities from Petempiche,Puerto Morelos, Mexico - Orbicella C C metagenome | ecosystem: Host-associated > Invertebrates > Cnidaria > Coral | place: Petempiche,Puerto...
TAAGTAATTACTGAGAGAATTTCCAGTACGGAGATGAGCCTCATAAGCCTCCAGCCAAATCAAACCTTTCATAGTCACTTGGTATAGCGTGTTGTCATCTGTCCACTCTGCTGGCTTGTAATGGCAAATTTGCGTGCAGCCATCTTTGCTTCCCCAAGTGTGGTCGTCATTGTCTGCAAAATTCATCGCGGTCCCGTTACGTTTCATCAAGCAATGGGAAGGGTTGGAAACGACCATTTGAGGGCAGGAATTAGGGAAGTCGACTGGAATGTAAATCCTCAAGGTGTACTCTCTGTTGTTGGAGCATGTTACTCTGATTTCAACTCTGGTGTTACCAGTGGGATCGATCCAAGTCGCGCGGTTTCCGCGAAAATACTGCTCAAGCAACTGTTTCTCGTATCCAAGCCTCGTTTGTTGAGATGCTGACCACGGCATGATGCGAATACGGTACTGAACGCTTCGGTGAGAGCGACGGAGAACACAGTACTGAATGCTTCGGTGAGAGCGACGGTGATATGAGAGCTCCTACACTGGTTTTGGTTTCCACGGAAAACTAATTTCCCGGAAAAAAACAAAAGCACATGCGTTTACGGTGTTACCCTGCAATCCTAGCAACAGGCTAGGGTCAAAAGTATTCTTCAATGCGTAACGGAAGACAGAGATAATAAGGGTGTGTAATGATTGAGCTAAGTGATACATGAATCCGATATATAAACAATCTGGCTAAAACCCCTCCCATAAACAAGCGACATCTTTCGACATGCCATCTTTTGACATGCTATGTAAACCGGGCCTACGTCAAAAATGTGAGCGCAACGGTCAAATGATGTCGCGTATAAACGTAACACCGAGAGCGGGTGTAAGGTGATTCTGAATGGCCTTAGCAAACTAAACCTTGAAAGACAAGTGGGGTTGGGGGGCGGGGGGAGAGGTTGGGGGTAGGGGTGGACTATTTTAAAAGTAAAAGGGTTTTGGGTTCGGAGGACCCATTGGAATGTTCTCCTATCTTGAAATTGACAAATGTTTCACCTGTCAGAGTAATCGTAAGATCGTGGAGATCTTTCTCTGTCTGAGTTGCCGTAAAGGTAAACACAGACACCTGGGCGATTGTCTCCCACAAACAGATTGAAAACCTACAACATGTCTTCACTATTTTCCAATTCGTTGTGGACATGCGGAAGCATGAAGTGGTTAAGCTGGGCCTCCCTCGTCAGTCAAGCAGAAACCGCTCAAGATGACAGTCTTCGACAGCGGAAGGAAATCGTCAGTGGATGGCCTGACACGAAGAAGGAAGTCCTCACATGTTTCCATCCGTATTTCCTAGTTAGAGATAAGCTATCAGGACCAGATGAGCTAATCTTCAAAGGTCAGCGCTGTGTCATTCCCTTGAGTCTGCGCCCAAGAATAAATGGGGAAATGCGTGGAACCCACACTGGAATTCAAAGTTGTCTGCGACAGAAAAAAGAGACCGTACGCGTGTGTAGGCCAGGACTGAATTCCGATCCAACTGACCACAATTCGAAGTGCGACATCCGTTCATTCTATCCATCAAAGCAAGGGAGCTTTTCGTTTGCGGACGGTCATGAGGTTGCTGAATCGACCTTGGCAAAAGATTGGCGCAGATGTTTTCACACTCGATGGTACAGATCACCTCTGTGTGGTTGACTACTGTTCAAGTTACTTCGCAGAGAATAAACTAGAAAGAAGGACCGCAAAGGTGATAGCCAAGATACTACACAAGCAGTTTTCAGTGTAATGAATCCCAAACCAGCTAATCAGCGACAACATGCCATTTAATTTTCAAGAGTTCAAGGAATTGGTGGCACGCTTCGAGTTTGAAGTCATCACAAGATCACCTACCTATGCCAAGAGCAATGGCAAGGCTGAAAATGCCATCACTGAAGAAAGGAATATCCATCATGAAGAATGCTAAGCTAGCATCAAAAACAATTACTTATCCCTGCTAGAAAAAAAGAAACTGAGGGAAGGTCTAGCTTCTGAAGGAGAGATCTAGCTCCGCCGCTTAATGGATATTCGGACGCGAAGCAAGAACTCTGTTTTCCACCATCAGTTACCTGTTAGAAGCAAAAGTCCAAGAAGATGTGATGGAGAAACTCCTAAAACAGAAGTAAAATCGACCTAATATTGAAATCAAAACACCAAGGAGATCCGTCTGCACCGACAGGAAACGTCGTCTGAGCAGGTGATCATGAATATAGGGAGCGGGAATGGTTGAAGGAACGAGTAGAATTAAGACTAAGTTGACGTTCGTACTTACGACGTCCGCAAAACAGAAGATGGTAGACTGCACAGAAGAAACGTGGAAACCATGGAACCATTTGAAACTAGTTCAGTTGAACCACATCATCTCTCAGGGTGCACTAAAAAGAACTCAGACAACAGGTCAACCCGTCCAAGCCAACTTTGTTGTTCGGCCCAAGCAAACAGAACCTGCAACAGTTTGTGTTATGCTTTTCACCGTAATAACTAACAGAAAAATAAATGCCTCTCGTGTTGTACTGAGCATGGAGCGCTAACTAAATATAACTAAATAATTAGTGTTACAGGGATAATAGTAGCCCAAGGTTATTTATGGCCAATATTACGACTAGCTAGGGTTATTCTGCAGTCCGCTGCAGTACGCAGTCTGCAGTCTGTGTCTAAAACAGACCGACTCTTTTATTAACTTCCAAACTGACAAATTACCGGCACCCCTTTCGGGCACATCCTCCCCTCATACAACATGTCTGAGTGTCAGTTGCTTGGTTCATAACTTTATTCTTGTGTTCGGACTAAGCTTGAATTAAAACCAAAAAAGATAATATATTACTTTGGTTTTTATCTCGCAGAGATGTGGTACTGCGAATTTTGTTTTACTATCAGTGCAGTACAGATTTCTTAAGCTGGAGTTACAGATGCTTCTGGCGGGATCAATGAGTAAAGAACACAAGTAGTGGTTTTCACCAGTTCTAATTTTAGACGAGATCAATAGAATATGCTGACAAACGATACAACGGACAGTACTTCGGTTCCGATCTTTGATATACAGGAAAACACGCCAGTTTAAGAGAACGTCAATATACAAGGCTTGAGGTAGTGAAATTGGACGACATGACCCTTGCCCAACAAAATGCAAGGCTAGTGACGTTGTAGTCGGCTGGTAAAAAAATATCCGGCCTTTGGAGAAATAGTGCCAGTGGCGGATCCAGGGGAGGGGTCCGGGGCCCGGGGCGTCCGCCCCCCTTATTTTGGGTAGAAAAAGAAGGAATCAAAGAAGGAAGAAAAGCCGGCAGGGCAAGGAAAACAACCCCCCACCCCCTACACCCTTAGCTCAAGGTCTGGATCCGCCACTGAGTGCTGAGGTTCTGAGAGATTTGTCTAAAATAGCACTCAATCTATGTTCTTCTCCTCGAAGTAACAATCGGCGTTTATCAAGTTATGGCTGCATGCAGGAGTATGAAGAGCACGAAAAGCCTGGTAAACCTAGCTTCGGGTGTGATCTGCAAACGGAGACATTGCTCCACGCCTCGAAGGACGCATAGCTAAAAGCAAGTACAGGGGTCGGGATACCTTGTCGGAGTAACTGAAAGTCTGCCCACCGGATACATGTACCAGTAGAAGAGTTACCAAATGCGCTGTCGTTCTCTAGTGACGAAATTAAGACGATTTTCTCGCCTAGGCTGAATGAACGGGAAACATTAACTAGCAACATGACGGGAGACAGCACCTTTCGTTCTCCTGTTCTGATGTTCGGACTCCTCAGCAGCACTCTACTGCGTCTACGTATCTGCGTATACTCTAATTCTTATGCTATAGTCTAAACCAGACTTAGGAGGAAGACGTATTTTTATCACTATTTTAGCAAGAAAACAAATACTACTTTTAATTACAATGAGGAACCTGTGCAAAGTGTTTGCCTTTACTTCTGCCAAAATATACACAATCTTTTTCTACTTTATTGTTGTTCTAGCTGTCCCCCTAATTCCACACCTGGACTGATAACATTTCCGTTCTTCAACAAGCTTCGCTAGTCGTATCTCAATGTTTGAATGAATAATATTAATGCTTCAAACCAAAATAAAAAGAAGACAGTCATTGAGGTCAACATCCACTACCTCCTCATGTTGCTTATTTGCTTAGCTTGAAAAGATTACCTTCAATATTTAAAATGAGCTAGTTACAGAGTAATGGATGTAACATCTATAGTCTTATCGACGTTTTTGCCTACAGAAACATAACACAAAACAACAAACAAAAGCAATAATGACGATAAACCCACACACAGAAGCAATAATAATAATTGTTTGTTTGTTTAGTGTTTGTCCTTGGTTTGCGGTGGAAGCTGCAAAAGAAGAAAAAGATTATATGAGAAACCATGAGAAAAAACTGCAGTCTTGCATTCTCAAAACCTAAATTCGAAAAACGAGGTTTGCTACCGGTATAATTACACTGTCCATGCATCCAAATCGGAAGTTAATAAATGAAATACGATGAAAAAGCAGACGGTTGACATGGGGCTAGACAAACCACGAACATTATTCCAACTTGTACATATCACTAAACACTGAACAAAAACGGTATACAATGCTGTCTAAAACCAATTGAAAGGCTGACCGGACGGCTGAAAAGGATAAAATTAATGCCAAATATTTCGGTTAGACAGGACTGAAGTAAAATGGATAAAACGGTTACAAAATTTGAAATAATACTAAAGGATATATGTGACATGATAGGTTGAAAAAATAGAGAAAAGGGAAACGTGTACTAAAGCGGATACATTTAAAAATATAAATAGATTAAATTTCGTCACGCCTGTTTATCCCAGAAGGTTGAAGAGTCTGGCCCTCGGAGATCAAAAATACCTGTCTTGTCTTTCATTACATTGGTCCTTGTATTACAGTTTATCCATATAATACTGTCACCAATTCAGGAAATGGCTTGGAGAGAATCACCGTCGGAGAATCAACGTGCACACATATACTTAAACTGAGTATATGCCAAATGTCTTGCTAAATGTACTCGAAATTGTGTATTTCCCTTTTCAGATGCCAAAAGCTATGGTTTAAAAAAAAAACTCGGGGCCACCGGGTTAATTTTTTTAGTTATTAGTGACATGAGCGAAAAATCAGGTCTGGAAAATCGTTTTGGAATGTTGCCATGGTAACTGCTGACGACAAAATAACAGCTGTTTTAGGTCAAGTATAAATTATGTAATCCAAATCTACAAAAATATTACAGTGGCCCTGGTCTGTCTTTTTGTTCTATTCTTACAAAGTTATGAGCCATTAAAAACCTGAAAACTGGCACCAGCCACATTAAGCTGTCGTTCTTTCTTTGCTCATTTTAATTACAAGAACGAGTTCTAGGAAGAAAATCATTTTGAGCTCATTTGTTAAGTGTAATAACAAGTTGATATTGTTGGTTTGTAGGTTTGTAGCCTGACATGATCTGAAGGAACGCTGCGGTGATTAAATTTGCATTTGTTGATTTCGACGGATCGATTCCCGGTTAAACGTTTTTATTTGTTCCAGTCAACTTGTACTGTCGGCAGTTGGTGCCTTTTCTCCCTCTAAAAAGTCGGAAAAAGTAAATTCAAAAAGAAGCTACCTAAAACTAAACACTTCGTATATTTTAGGCTTGAGAATATAACCGTTTTCCCATATATTGATACACTAATTCCGACTGTTGCGTAACCTGAGCACTACGGTATGAATACGGGCTCTCATTTTTGTGGTTGAGCGGCCTGTGGTGCAAATATCTAACACCAAGAGATTTCGTTCAAGCTAAGATCGACAGCGAACTAAATGCTAGTTTCAATTGAAAAATTTTGGTAAATACTGATTATCCTCTTTAAGTTGAAAATTTTGACCAAAATATTTCAGAAGGAGAAAAAATGATATGGCTATAAATGTGCACAATACGGTTACTCCAGGATTCAAATTATGGCCTTTTAAGAACAACTACTCCAGGAACGTTTTGAGTTGTGTTGTTCAAAATTGTTTTTTTACTCGTAAATTATATTGTTCCATGTGCTCGAGACGTTGCTTCCAGCTACTGCAGAATATAACGTGAACCGATGAGATAACGCACGTGATTGGAACCAGTACAAGCATTAACCGGGGGTAGGATTGGTCCATCATATCGCTTTTCCGAGCACGGTGACCTATCAGTTTTTTTTATTGTATTTTTCGAAGCAGTGCTTGGTAGGGAACATTAAAAATATTTTCAAAAAAGAATCGTTCGACAACGTTTACTTCTGAGGAATCACCTTAGGAGACTGCAAAAATATTCTGATGTTTTTTGGCAAAATGGGCCGGTGGCGCTGGACCCCAGGATTAGATCGATCACTGTAATGTTTGTTTGTCTACCAAACAAACAAGAACAGCGATATGATCCCCAAGTATTACTGCACACCGCTTGCCGATGACAGTCGTGGACACCGTCTGTGCGCACTTGTCTAAATCACGACATGACATCCCATCACCATGAAAACGTGAATCACAACTGCAGGTATTAGAGCCTTGGCCCAGGCGCTACACACAGGGGACGTATTTGTTTGGCATAAATCATGCAAGAGGAAAACTGTGATCAAGAAATCAATGAAGCTTCAATTGTCGATCCTGTACTTACCTTTACAATGTCGTCCATTTCCAGTGTAACCTTTTCTGCAGGAGCAGCTGTAAGAACCAGGCTTGTTAACACAGCTGGCATGAGCGTCGCAAAGATGAATTCTTTCGCTGCACTCATCAACATCAGTGCATATACGACCATTACCATAGAAACCGTCTTTGCATGAACATGAATAGGAACCCACAGTGTTCATACAAGTCGCATGCAAACTACAGTCATGTGATCCATCCAGACATTCGTCAACATCTCGACAAACTTGACCATCTCCACGAAACCCAGAAATGCAGCTGCATTCATGAGAGCCTCCGATGTTTGTACATGCCGCGTGTGTGTGGCACTTGTGAGTCCCATCCTTGCATTCATTAATGTCATGGCAAGACCAGCCATTTCCTTTGAAGCCAGGAAGACAACTACAAGTATAAGAGCCAACAGAATTATTGCAGAGTGCATGAACACTGCAGTTGTGCATATAAGCCTTGCACTCGTCAATATCCTGACAAGACCATCCATTTCCTTTAAAGCCAGGAAGACATTTACAGGCATAAGAGCCAATAGTGTTGTTGCAGAGTGCATGAACACTGCAATTATGCATATTAGCCTTGCACTCATCAATATCCTGACAAGACCATCCATTTCCTTTAAAGCCAGGAAGACAACTACAGGCATAAGAGCCAATAGTGTTGCTGCAGAGTGCACGAACACTGCAATTATGCATATTAGCCTTGCACTCATCAATATCCTGACAAGACTTGCCATCTCCACGGAATCCTGGGAGACAACTGCACTGATAGGAACCAATGGTGTTCTCACATTTGGCAGTAAAAGGGCACGAATGAAGGTCTTGGGATAGGCACTCATTAATGTCTGTAGAAAGTGATGACATACATAATAGCCATGGTTAGACAAAACTTCACTTACATATCATTTTGGTTTGCTAATGTAATGTGACAAGACAGGATAATGAAAAAAAAAATGATTGTAAATAATGTATGCACACAAATAGTATATAGCGAATGTATGTACTTGTAAGTGTTGTTTTGTGTATTAAGAAATAAAAAGAAAGAAAAGATGAAGGGCAAGGAAGAATCTCTTATATAGATCTTCTTGTCATTAGAGGTAAGATCGCTTTTGACTTCTGTAATCCCAGAAGAGTTTAGAAATAGCCAATTATATGACACTGATTTTTCCCACAAGAACAGTCCAAGTAACATGATGTGTAAAAATAGCACGAGTGAGATTACCTGTCTTACTCTCCATCCTCTTCTGAATGCGATCAATTACAGGCTGGCCTGATAACTGCTAGCACGGAATCGTTAAGCAACTGTTCAATTTGTGATGTGATCATCGTTATCTATTACCTGAATCGATTTTTTTCAACTTTGTCATATAAAACAAGTTTGAAAGCCTGGCCTTGCATTAGAGTAACACAGTCAAACTGAATAGATAAGAGGCCTAGTAATTATAATAAACTACATAATGGGTCTAAAACACTCTCATACCTCGGCAAACAGAGCCATTGCCTATAAAGCCATTGTTACAAACACAAATGTAACGTTTCTCGTCTCTGAGGTCAGCTGTACAGCGTTGGCATCACAAAGGGGCTTCTGTGTGCAGTCAAAAGTCAGTGTGCCCAAAATTCTTTCGTCCTTTTCATCTGTTTTGGAAGATGAAATATTAATATCAAAGATAAACAAATTTAACGTTTCAAGAAACTGCCTTGACTGACACTTTAGTACACCCGAAACTTATTCTAATGCTCTATTAATTCATGCAGTGGCTGGATAAAAAAGAAGCTTTTTATAGACAGCTCGGCGTTGCATCTTCTGTGCCCTGCCAGATTCCAGGATCGCACGGACGCTACATCCAAGAAGCACGCAACGTTCTCGATGTCAGAAGGCTTCGAGCTACTCCGGTCGGTCGGCGGCGCACAGTGAAACAAATAATGATCAAAATCAACAAATTTGATAGTTTTACACACTCAAACAGGATTAAAATGACTATAAACTGCCGCGCATAAATGGCTGCAGAAGATGCTGAGCGAAGCATTTTATTTTTCTTGACTCACAGTCTGTGAGCTTGTCTCATAATTTTAGAGCAGTACTGATCATGTTGGTCGAACACAAGAGGTCTAATGTTACGTAGTTACTAAGTTATATGTTTACCACTGCTGCATATATGTACCTACCATCCTTATCAGGAGATTTGCGAATCTCAAATATGACGACCGTGACAGCCAAAACAGTTAGCAACACGACGACTCCTGCAATGATCCACAGTACCTCCTTGGAGATTGCTTTACTACACTTCATAATCGAATTTCGTTTTATAAAGATTGTGATTCAATGTACTTTTAGTTGCCTTTATTCTGTATATAGAGAAGACTCAGAAATTAAAGCCCAATCTTGTCGCTACACAAGACAGAAATGCAACCTAAGCGTTTCCCTGAAATGTCGATTCTCGGAATTCAGAAGGGGCAACCCCCCAATTATTATGCGGAAACTTGTCATTGGTCACCACTTAAAATATTCGGCTCTCCCCAAGGCAAAATTTAGGCGTATAATTCTCGGAAAACACGTGACCTAAGTCAGATCCTGTCGGTGATACGTACGACAGAGATGCAAAAATGTGTCTTATAAATGTAGATTCGTGGAATTCAGACAGGGAAACCCCTACTTATTTATGCAGAGACATACTGTAGCACATATTCGGCACCTGTCAGGGCAAATTAGAGACTTCACGGAAAGCTTATTCTCGGAAACCATGCATGTGTTGTCTAAATTACGTCATCTTAGAAAGACCTCTCTTCCGCTGTTAGCTTAATTATTTTGAAGATCGGGATAAAAAGAGACTTGGATACATATAGTTGCGGTCAACAGTTTGCGTGAAACAGATTAACACGTAAAATAGGAGGTCAACAGTGTAATAGGAATTAAATTTCTTTCAGGTCAAATAAAGTTTTCTCCCTGATACTCTAGTTATATTATAAAGGGAAACGTTTGCCCCGAGCGACGGCATTCATAGAAGAACCGAAGAAAAATCTTATATGTAACATTAAAATATTCATCTTTTTGCGTTTTGACGCAGGATAAAATAATCATTGACGAAGTATTGAGGCGATGACTCACGACTGAAACTCGGGTTATACTATACCGCGACTGGTGTTTTATTCCACTCACAATATTTTCAGTGAGAAAAAACTGAAAATAAAATTATCCGGGCGAGAAATGCTTTCACCAACAGTCAAACATGGCCTTTCCCCCAGGTACGTATACTGGTCTACCGACACAAGGCGATGAACTGAAATTTTGAACACCAATGCCTTTGCATGCAATCATGGATTGCTTAGCGCTTTCCACTTTTGACTACGGCGTGACAGTATTCTGATATTAATGATGAATTTTATTTGTCACAGAAGAATTGACTTCTGCTATTTTCTAAAGCACTTTTTATGAACATCGCATTTCTTAGACAACGATGGATACGCAAGTTGATCTTAACGAAGCCGCGATCTTTCTGAGAAATTTACACTAAAAAAATGTGACAATAGACTATTTTCGATATATTAAAATTCAGCTTGGGAGTGAGGCCTAGAGAACAAAAACAAAGGAAATTTAACGACATGTTTATTCATATATTTTGTTTGTGCCCTGTAGGCCTCACTATTAAGCTGAATTTTAA
>Ga0126338_10004109_pt1 | contig 10306 bp, 4 predicted proteins | sample OrbCmetagenome_2_FD_92529 | JGI IMG/M metagenome (GOLD analysis project Ga0126338, IMG submission 92529) | Coral microbial communities from Petempiche,Puerto Morelos, Mexico - Orbicella C C metagenome | ecosystem: Host-associated > Invertebrates > Cnidaria > Coral | place: Petempiche,Puerto...
AGAGCCCCCTTGAGTATACGGAGCCCCCTTGAGGATACAAGACAGTACACCTCTTTTTCCTAGCCAAAGATAATGTGTTAAACCTGAGTATAATAGGATATTGTAAGCTAATTCATAATAATTTTCATCATCAGAAACGTTTCTCGTTTAGACTTCTCTGAATCCTTTTTTGTTTTCGATAACTTAGACAAAGCATTACCTGTTTTATGCAGGATACTTTTACAGTATTTTAGCCTAAATTTGGCAAAGCTGGTCGTCACGGACTGCGTAATAACTTCTTTGGGAGGTTGCGTCACTCAGAAAAATATTAACTCGCTTGGGATACAGAAAGTAAGACCATAGCCCATCTCGCCATTAACACACTGATTAAAACACCATGACTCTTTCTTTTGCTCCCATCCTTTATGTACTGTAACCTTTCTCTTAATAAGGACGGAACTCTTAAGAGCAAAGTTAGTTTCAAAACCAGCAAACCTCCATATATACTTTTGTCTCAACATGGCATGTTGTCGACTTTTTTTTTTTTATCTAAATCCTCCGTAGTATAGTGGTGAGTATCTCCGCCTGTCATGGTTGTGAGAAAATAAAGAAGTTAGTGAAAACAGAAAAAAAATATATAACAAAGTTTGTTTCCGGCCGGGCTTGAATCGGCGACCTTCCGCGTGTTAGGCGGAAGTGATAACCACTACACTACGGAAACCATGTTAGGCAATTAGCTGCATGCTACCAAGTAGGTCATCCAATAGCTTTGCATTTTTATCACATTATGTGTATCGTGGAAATGGACAAGTAGAAGAATGCAGTTAATTTTGCAGGAGTTTCGACCAGGTAGGAGTTTCGACCAAGTACAGTTTACGATCAAGCAGAGATTTGCTCCTTCAACAATCAAGATGCAGAAAGTCGTCAGTTGATACATCTTTTTGCAGCAGCTGCACCCACATTATGGAATAAACTACCACTAAATATTAGAAGAACAGAGAATTTTATATCTTTTGAATCTCTTTTGAAACCATATTTGTTGAAAGAGGCTTATCATTAATTACATATTTTATGATATTGCGACAATGTTCATAATTATGATATGTGAAGACTATCTTCTAGGTTATTTATTTTATTCTTTTGTTCCTCTAATTTATTTCATCATGGATTGCGATGCATTTTACTTTTTATTTCGATCTAAATATGAGTAGAATTTGGAATTGTGATTTTTATTTTATTTTATTTTTTTATTCGTGAATAGTTTTATAAATGATTTTGTAAAGCGCATGTGTTCATATCCACATGTTAATATGCGCTATAAAAGTGCCATTATTATTATTATTGTTGTTATTATTATTACTATTATTATTATTATTATTATTATTATTATTATTATATCATGGGTGACAAATTACTCCTTAATTTTGGCGCGAAATTTCAGCGTTAATTCATAATTTCACATGTGAAATTACAAAACTGCTATGGCAACATCTCTTGTATCTCGATCTGTGCCAAGATGGCGTCGAGATTTAAGACGGTGACCACTGAAGAAGTTACGGAATTAAAAGAAGCGGCAGAAAACTTAAATACGCGAAAGAGCACAAATAACTGAATGAGGGGTTTCGAGAAGTGGTGTGACGAAAATAGCCTTGAGAGATACCTGGAGATGATTTTTCCTGAGCAGTTGGATGAAGTTCTCGAGCGGTCTTACGCCAAACAAACAAAGAAACAAAGAAACAAACGAATAAACGAACAAACAAAAACACATTTTTAAAGACGAAAAAATGCCATAAGCAATAAGCGAAGCTTCTTTAACTAAAAATAATGGTATTGTCAGTAAACTTTCACAAATGTCTATTTTACAGTCCTCCTACTGACAGCTGAAAACTGTTTATTGACGCAGTAACATGTAATGTTGACAGTTATAAGCCAACCTTTCTGACACATGAGCAAACTTTTGCAGCATCTACCTCACCCCTGCGTGACGTGTGTATTTTTCTTCAAACTGAAGCTACTCATTTTTAGGCGATGATGACAACTGTGAATGAAGTCAACAACAATAAAACAAAGATACCGGATGAATTTATTTTTCGTGGTGTTTCGCTCGTTTGTTTTACTGCCGAACTCAATGAGTAAACTGGTTGACAATCGATGTATATGTAAGCTTATTATTAAAACTACGACTGCATACGCGCATGCGTATGCACACGAACAATTGCGTCTGTGTTTTTATGTTTTAGTCAGTTATTTTGTAGTCTGAAAAATTATACTAAAACAATTATTCGCGTCAGGCTCAGTGAAAATTGGTGAATATTCACCCCGACTTCGTCTCGGTGAATATTCAGCAACGTTCGCTTCGACTTTGGCGAATAATTGTTAACTATTTGACCTTCCCAAGGTGAGGGTAGGCCAAGTTTGGCCCCAGTAAATGAACTTAGGAATACTTGGGATAACAAATACTACCCGGGCAGGCTTCATTTGGGTTCATTTTTTTGTAAAAGAAAGAAAACAAATTTAAAAAAAGGAAAGGCTAAAAGGTTGCGAAACCTGACTTCTGGGAATTTTAATAAAATGAACAACCTCTTTTCCTGAATTAAGATAATTGTGTGGAACTGGCCCGATCAATAGAAGTCTTAGGCACTCTGGATAAGTGTCCTGAAAGCCTTTCTCGAATTGATGAATTCTCCCATTGGTAATGTGTACTAATCAAGTTTGCGAGGTACTCTAAGGAGAATTATCTTGCAGTCTCCTATAATACTTAGGTGAAACACACTGTCATTCCCTGTGAAAAGAAGAGAATTATCCTGTGTATGCAAGGAGGGCGCCGTAGCTCAGTTGGTTAGAGCGCCTGTCTAGTAAACAGGAGGTCATGGGTTCAAATCCCATCGGTGCCTTTGAATTAAACCTTCTTTTCAAATTTGATATCTTGTTTTAATTATTAATTTTACCAACATCTGTCATATTTGTAAATATCAATATCATTAGTAGAAGCTGTTAATTCACTTTCCTTTTTAACCCGTGATTGCGTAAGCAAGTTATGAGTTGAGGTGGTGGATAAGATAATGCAAATGAAAGATGGTAGATCATCACTTTCCAGAAAGTTCTAACATTATAAGATCTAGTAACGTAATTTCGTTAGGACATGGACAAATATTGCAAAAATGTGGCTTCCCTTGTGCCTAATGGGCTGTGATAGGTTTGCATCGGCAATGTGGTAAAATGTAAAGCCTCCATCTTTTTTCCCTGAGAAGATTAAAAGTACAAGGATTGGCTACCATAATGTCCTAAATTTTTGCTCTTATATATCCCTCTTTCAACATTAGGAACATTTCTAGTTTCAAGACCTAGAAAACCCATCACCTGTTTTATTCAGGTTATTTTTTAAATTTTAGCCTCTACCTTCGGCAAACCTCGTCGTCACAGATCTGCGTAATAACTTCTTGGGGACGATGGGTAAGTGAAAATGTCAATTCGCTTAGGGTATAGAAAGTACATCCATAGCCCGTCTTTCTTATTGACCTACTTTTTAATGCATGGCTGTTTCTCTCACTCCCATCCTTTATCCAATGTTAACTTCATTGATAAGAGAAGAACTCCAATAAATTCTTGGGATGGATAGGTCAGTCAGTGAAAATATCAGTTTACCTGGGTCACAGAAAGTAAGGTCATAGCCCATTTCTCCATTAACAAACTGATTAAAGCTCGATGATTCTTTCTCTCGCTCCCATCCTTACGTAATGTTACATATTTTCATACCAAGAAAGGAACTCTTTCGAGCAGAAATAGTTTCAAAACCAGGAAACCTCCATTTTCCCTCTGAACGTCTCCGGTTCAACAGGCCATCTTGTCCATTCTTAGTTATTCCAAATCCTCGGCAGTATAATGGAGAGCATCCCCGTCTCTCCCGCGGGAAACCGACGTTCGATTCCTCGTCGGGGAGAATTAAGGATCTTATTTTTTAAAGATTTTTGACATGGTTTGGTTAATTTTTGTAAAAATGCAAAAAAGTATCTTCGTTATCTTGGTTGAAATACAATAAAACAAAAAAGAAACTAAAAACAAAGCAAATCAAAAACTAACTTCTTCAGTTATACCAAAGTAAGATAATTATCAATTCGTCATCAGTCCTCCGTAAGAAAAAAGGCCGTTTCTTGTTGTAGAAGGCACGGGACACGTCACAATAAAAAACTGCCTCAGAAACCTACCGTTTCTATTATTTTTTCGTTCTTTTGTCCTTTTGTTCTCTATTGTTTTACGCCAACTTTGTTTTCTACACAATGTAAGAGCCAAAAAAAAAAATGATGGCGACTTGAACATGTTCGCATAACTCTAAGCCCATGCAAACCTTTACAACGCTCATAAAAACGTCCATAAGTGCTCTAACATCTTGAAATCTAGTATACTTAATGCTGTTAGTACAGGGACAACTACCGCAAAAATATGGATCTACGTGTGCCGAATGGGCTGTGTTTAGCTGGCGTCATATTGTAGTAAAATTTACAGCCTTCATCTTTTTTCCTACGAGGGATTAAAACTTCAAGTACAAGGATAGACTATATAATGCTCAAATTGAAATTCTTTTTATGTATCACTCTTTCATCATCAAAACGTTTCTAGTTTCAAGACTTTTCTCTACCGTTTTTCGATAACTTAGACAGCCCATCGCATTTCAAGGTCTTCTTCACACTTGGTACCCGAGCATTAGTGCCTGGATACCGGCAAAAAATAGTGTTGCATTCAGAGACTGGATATTTGTCACGAACTGCGTAAAAACTTCCTGATGAGGATGGGTCACTTATTGAAAATATCAACTCGCCTAGGACACAGAAAGTAAGGCTATATAGCCTACGTTTCCATTAACAAATTTATTAGAGCTCCATGACTCTTTCTTTCGCTCCCATCCTTTATGTAATGTTATCTTTCCTCAAGAAAGGATCTGTTAAGAGCAGAGTTACTTTCAAAACCAGCAAACTTATTTTTTTTCAAGAAACATCCAGGGTCATTCCAAATCCTTGGCAGTATAGCGGTGAGTATCCATGCCTCTCACGCCGGAAATTCTCCGCCAGGGAGGGTTATAACTTTTTTGGACTAGAAATAATTTCTCCGTTGTTTCTTCTCGATTTTTTATGATCAGTTGGCCAATATTTGTTAAAATAAAATAGTATTGATCTCATCACGAATAGCAAACCGAATTAAAATTTAGCTTTTAAAGTATTATTTTTTATATCACAGGAAGATAAATGTCTGATTCTTTATGTTTAAAATTCTCAGCAATCGGCTAGTGCGTACACGTTCGGCTGTTAACCAAAAGGTTGATGGTTCAAGCCCATCCGGGAACGCTGCAGCCTACTGCTAAGAATAAAACGATGCAGGTGGTGGCCAACTTGTAAAGATCTTTTTACAATTTTGTCATTAGTAGGAGTTGTGAGTTTATTTTCCTTTTTCTTAAATATTCCAATTTCAAGGCTTACTGTCAAGCCTTCACTTCAATAACAATCTCAAATAACCCAACTTGAGATATACCTCATTAGTTTCGTTGTTATTCATTTGACCTCAATTCTCCTGCGATCTACCCTCCAATTTGCGCAAGCACCTGGAACATTACAGCTTTAACATTTGATATTTCTTTAACAGCGTATGCCTGGATGTTTCTGCCTTGATGTTTATTTGTTTACCTCAAATAGAGCGGTTTTCATTTGAGTGTCGAAAGTAATTAGATAATTACTTTGGTTTTGGTTTTGGTTTTACTACGGTTTGAGATTGGCTGAGTAGTCTAATTGGTAAGTAATTGGTTTGGTTTTGGTTTTACGACACTCAATTGAAAACCGCTCTAAAACGCCTCCGAATGTTTTACTGGCATCTTTCAGTATATTGGAGTGGCAGGAGCCATCACATTGACAGAATAGACAGTATTGGAAATGTCTCATGAGAAAAGTAAAAGTGAAATTAAAGTTCAAGATAGAAAATAATGACAAACTTCCTCGTGTATCTTTGACCTTTTTGCTAAGGTAATACTAGTCTTAAGATTACCTTACTAACTTGTTAACTGGGCCTGAGCCGAACGTGATAACCACTGCACTACGGAAACCATCCGGAATCAGGTCTGGTTACATTAGACATTGGCCATTAATTCTATGTTTGTTAGAAATTATCGAGTAGCTGACTGACTGACTGGGTGAGAAATTCTCGCCCATATCAACTTTCTTTTCCCTCGTATATTCTCGCTCCTTTAGAGATGCGCCACACTCGCGTGTTAGGTGCATGGATCCCAACCAATGCTTACCTAACTTTTTAAACATGCAACTTTTAGTCCTCCCCCAAATCTACACACGTGTATTTCACTTGTAGAAAACTATTGATTTGCACAGTGTTTGGGTTGGAGATTCTCGCCCATATCAACTTTCTTTTCTCTCGTAAGTTTTCGCGCGTTTAGAAATGTGCCACACTCGCGTTTTAGGTGCGGGGATCCCAACCAATGGTTACCTAACTTTTTAAAGTTGCTACTTTTAGCCCTCCACCAAATCTCCACATATGTATTTTACTATTGGAAGTCTATTGATTTAGACAGTGCTTGGGTGAGAGATTCTCTCGTCCCTATCAACTGTCTTTTCTCTCGTAAGTTCTCGCGCGTTTAGAGATGTACCACACTCGCGTTTTAGGTGCGGGGATCTTAACCTACGCTTACTTAACTTTTTAAAGATGCTACTTTTAGCCCTCCCCCAAATCTACACACGTGTATTTCACTTCAAGTCTGTCGCTTTGGACAATGCTTGGGTTAAAGATTCTCGCCCATTTATATATTTTTCTCACTCGCGTGTTTTTGCGCATATAGCGATGCGGTGCACTCGCGTTTTTCGTGTGGGGATCCCAAACTATGCTTAAAGGGCTCTTCAAAACTGCTAGTTTTGGCCCTCCTCCAAATCTACACAAGTGTATTTCACTTGTGGAAGTCTATCGATTTGGACAGTGATTGGGTTAGATATTCTTTCCCGTGTCAATTTTCTTTTCTCCCGCGTGTTCTCGCACGTTAAGCGAGACGGCACACTTGCGGTTTAGATGTGGGGATCGCAAACTTTGCTTCCCTCGCTTTTTAAAGATGCTAGTTTTAAAGATGTTAGCCCTGTTCTAAATCTCCAGCGTTTATTTAACTTGTGGAAGTCTATCGATTTGAACAGTGCTTGGGTGGATATTTTTGGGCATGTCAATTTACTTTTCCCGCGTCTTTTCTCGCGCGTTTAGCTATGCGGCACACTCGAAGTTTTGGTATCGGGATCTTAAACTATGCTCACTGGGCTTTTTAAAGATGCTAGTTTTGGCCCTCCCTTAAATTTACACGTGTATTTTTTATTTGTGGGTGTCTTTCGACGTGGACAGTGCTTGGGTAAGAGATTCTCGTCCATATCAAACTTCTTTTCTCTCGTAAGTTCTCGCGCGTTTAGAGATGCGCCAAACTTGCGTTTTTGGTGTGGGGATCCCAAAGTATGCTTCCGTGACTCTTTAAAAATGTTAGATTTGGCCCTCCCCCAAATCTACAGACGTGTATTTCACTTGTGGAAGTCTGTCGCTTTGGACAATGCTTGGGATTGAGATTCTCGCCCATTTTTTTGTTCTTGCGTGTTTTCACGCGTTTAGAGATGCGCCACACCCGCGATTTTAATGTCGTGATCTCGAAATATGCTTACTGGACTTTTTGAAGATGCTAGATTTGGCCCTTTCTCAAATCTACACACGTGTATTTTACTTGTGGTAGTCTGTCGCTTTGGAATATGCCTGGGTTAAAGATTCTCGCCCATTTATATCATTTTTTTTTTTACTAGCGTGTTTTCGCGCGCCTAGGGATGCGGCAGACTTGCGGTTTTGGTGCAGGGATCCCAAACTATACTTAAGGGGCTCTTTACAAATGCTAGTTTTGGCCCTCCCCAAATCTACACAAACCTATATCACTTGTGGAAGTCTATCGATTTGGACAGTGCTTAGGTTGAAGACTCTCGCCCATAACAGCTTCCTATTCTCTCGTAACTTCTCGCGCGTTTAGAAATGCGCCACACTCGCATTTTAGGTGCAGGAATTTCAACCAATGCTTACCTAACTTTTTCAAGATGCTACTTTTAGCCCTCCCCCAAATTTACATACGTGTATTTAACTTGTGAAAGTCTATCGATTTGGACAGTGCTTGAGTTTAAGATCCTCGCCCATATCAGCTTTCTTTTCTCTAGTAAGTTCTCGCGCGTTTAGAGATGCGCCACACTCGCAGTTTTGGTGTCGGGATCTCAAACTATGCTTACTGACTTTTCAAAGATGCTAGATTTGGCCCTTTCTCAAATCTACACAAGAGTATTTCACTTTTGGTAGTCTGTCGCTTTAGACAATGCTTGGGTTGGAGAATCTTGCCAATTTATATTGTTTTTCTCTCACGTGTTTTCGCGCGTTTAGGGATGCGCCACACTCGCAATTTCGGTGTCGGCATCTCAAACTATGCTTACTGGACTTCTTGAAGATGCTAGATTTGGCCCTTTCTCAAATCTACACACGTGTATTTTACATGTGGAAGTCTATCGATTTGGACAGTGTTTAGGTTGGAGATTCTCGCCCATATCAACTTTTTTTTTCTCTCGTATGTTCTCGCGTTTTAGGTACGGGGATCCCAACCAATGCTTACCTAACTTTTTAAAGATGTTACTTTTAGCCCTCCACCAAATCTACACACAAAGGCTATCGATAGTGCTTGGGTAAGAGATTCTCGCTTACATCAACTTTCTTATCTTTAGCAAGTTGTCGCGCGTTTAGAGAAGCGCCACACTCGCAGTTTTGGTGTCGGGATCTCAAACTATGATTACTGGACTCTTTAAAGATGCTAGATTTGACCCTTTCTCAAATCTACACAGGTGTATTTCACTTGTGGTAGTCTGTTGCTTTGTACCATGCTTGGGTTGGAGATTATCGCCAATTTTTTTTTTTTTTTTTTCACGCGTGTTTTTGCGCGTTTATAGATGCGTCACACTCGCGATTTCGGTGTCAGCATCTCAAACTATGCTTACTGGACTTTTTGAAGATGCTAGATTTGGCCCTTTCTCAAATCTACGCACATGTATTTCACTTGTGGAAAACTATCGATTTGTACAGTGTTTGGGTTGGAGATTCTCCCCCATATCAACTTTCTTTTTTTTCGTAAGTTCTCGCGCGTTTAGAGAAGCGCCACAGTCGCAGTTTAGGTGCAGGGATCCCAACCAATGCTTACCTAACATTTTAAAGATGCTACTTTTAGCCCTCCCCAAAATCTACACAAGTGTATTTCACTTGTGGATGGTTATCGATTTGGACAGTGCTCAAAGTCTCTGAGATAGGGCTACGCGCAGCGTGATTTCAACTAACTTTGGGTCTATTTCCAGGATTTTAAGCGATATTGCCGAGTCCTAGGGACTCTAATCTAATTTGAAAGGACTTTGATTTTCAGTGAAATGGACAAAGGAAAAATGTTTGAACGCTTGGTTATGAGAAGTCTTGCCAAATTATAGCTCCTCATTAACTCACTTAGTGACTAGAAAGTCGCCGACACCGGGCTACGCACAACGTGATTTTGACCAACTTTGGGTCGATTTCCAGGAACTTGTGCGATATTTCCGAGTCCCAGGGACTCTAAACTAATTCGAAAAGACTTTGGTTTTCAGTGAAATGGACAGAGGAAAAATGTTTGAACCCTTGGTGATGAGGAGGATGGCCGAAATATAGTCACTTAGTGACTAGAACGTCTCCGAGACTGGGCTACGCGTAGCGTGATTTTGACCAACTTTGGGTCGATTTCCAGGAACTTGGGCGATATTTCCGAGTCCCAGGGACTCTAAACTAATTTGATAAGACTTTGGTTTTGAGTGAAATGTACAAAGGAAAATTTTTTGAACTCTTGGTTATGAGCAGTCTGGCCGAAATATAACCCCTCTGTAACCCACTTAATGACTAGAAAGACGCCGAGACCGGGCTACCCGCAGCGTGACTTTGGCCAACTTTAGGTGGATTTCCAGAAACTTGGGCGATATTTTTGAGTCCCAGAATACTCTGGGTGTCAGTGAATTGGACAGAGGAAAAATGTTTGAACTCTTGGTTATCAGCAGTCTGGCCGAAATATAGCCACTTAGTGACTAGAAAGTCGCCGAGGCCGGGCTACGCGCAGCGTGATTTTGACCAACTTTGGGTCGATTTCCAAGAACTTGGGTGATATTTCCGAGTCCCAGGGCCTCTAAGTTGTTCCAAAGTTGGTCAAAATTACGCTGCGCGTAGCCCAGTCTCGGCGACTTTCTAGTCATAGTCACTAACTTAGTTAATATTTCGG
>Ga0126338_10004112_pt1 | contig 10303 bp, 3 predicted proteins | sample OrbCmetagenome_2_FD_92529 | JGI IMG/M metagenome (GOLD analysis project Ga0126338, IMG submission 92529) | Coral microbial communities from Petempiche,Puerto Morelos, Mexico - Orbicella C C metagenome | ecosystem: Host-associated > Invertebrates > Cnidaria > Coral | place: Petempiche,Puerto...
ACCTTGGGCTTACCTTGGGCTTACCTTGGGCTTACCTTGGGCTTACCTGGGCGGTTTGGGCAAGCAGAATCAATGGGAATCAAAAAACCATGCTATGAAGCACAATCGCTTTCTAATTAATTTTTTACTTCTTTCTTTCTTCTTGGTTTTCTTTAACTGAGTTTTGAGTTCACGGTTCTGGCATCTGATTAAGTTGCTTTGCATAATAAACCCTTGAACGTGTCTTTCAGCACATCATTTTATCACTGAGTCTTGATATAACGGGGCTCCTTTAGCTGCCTTAGCACTGATTGCTTTTACCTTTTCAATTGTAGCTTCATTAATGTACTGACTCCCAAAGGCAGAGCTTCCTGCCAGTTCAAGTTATCAAACGTCTTTTCATCGCAGACTCGAAAGACATCTTCAAACTTCTTAACACCATCCTTAAAACGAAAGCTGGAAATATTTTCCGAAAAATCACACAGTCAGTCAGGGCGATAGGCCGGTTCCAAATAAGTTAGGCAGAAGAACCACAAAAGATTCGGTGCTGTTACGTTTTCTTATTTGGGTATTGATCACAGTACCCTGGGTGCAAAAGGAATTATTTTCCCAAGCTCACACATCGCCACACCTTGGAAAAAATTCCTCTTGCATTCCTCATAACCCAGATAACTTTTTCTTGTTCTTTTTCCTCGACCAGTGGGTTTTCTGTTTATTTAAGGAAACTTTAGAGATTTTGACCATTTTTTAACACCTTCATGCGCTAAGGTGAATTGCCTCTTTGACTTTACGTATTATTAGAACCTCTTATTTATCTTCTACTCAGGAGAGGGATTGCTGTCGGAATTAAATTCTTTCTTCAGAGTTTGATCGGCGAAAAGGTGGGAGGGCATAAGTGACAAAATGCTCAGCTTTAATGTCGAGGTGGGTCAAACTTTGTAACTAAAAAGTAAGTGAAAAGTACAAGTAAATGCCTGGTAGAGCGATCTAAATGCCAGTCTAGACCGGATTAGCTGAATTTCGTGGTTCTCAGTCCTTGCGAGACGCGGCCATATAGCAACACGGGTCGTAACACGGCAGTTTTAGGTAGTTTGCCCAATAGTCCACTGGACAAAACTATGGTATAAAATAAAAACTCCGCGTGTCAATCTTCCGCAAAGGACATTTTTATAATGCATGGCGTCTCTCTCCTCTGCAGAGGCCTCTTTCGTGCTGCCTTGTTGACCGTAGGCTGGTAGTTCGGAGGCTGGGGACAAGCTTCTGCCGAGGAGAGAGGTCGAACGAGGAAACAACCAATGACCGCATGACACTCAGTGGTTGTCAGTAATCATTTGATCAGCTTTCAGAAAAGTTACCATTATCGAAAGGTCTGTGATCAATGTACTAATGATATTGGACTTTTATACTCTATCTTCAAGTTCAACCGTGGCGCGAAATTTCACGAAAATTAAATACAGTTGGGAAAGTGATAAATCTGACAATGAATAAGCTTAGAAACGATATGTGAACATATGTAGGTTGATGAAATACCTGTCTCGGCCGATCCTTGACTATCGTGCCGAGAGCGTCCTGTCAAAGGGCATGTTTTTATTCAACGCGTTGTTTTACGATTTGATTCGCCTTTTAATAAGCAATTTAAAATAATAAGAGTTTCTAATACTATAGTTTCTTGGTAGTTTACCTTGGGCGTCAGCAAAGTATTTTTCTTCCCTAACTTTTCAATGTTCTTGGCGATTAATACAGTATTTGTTATTTACGATTTTAACGCGTGACTAACATGTAAAAATCATCAGGTCAGGTCACACTTTAGTGCGAGTGAGCAGCGAGGAATAAATAAACCGTATTCTGGACCTTATAAATGATTGTGGCACCATATGATATATATGATTATCATCGTTGAAGCTAAAGGTTTAATTACGTGTATTAAAATCGACGAGAACAGGTCACGCTTCCGAACATAGTTCAATTTCACAGCATGGACGCGTTTTTCGAGGCGAATTTCTCCGACTTGGCCAACGAACCAACACTTCTAGGAAACACGCTAAATCACTCAAGTATTGCAAAGGGAAGCTTAAATAAGGCCTTATCTACCACGACAGCTTCACTGTCAATAGCTGGAACGTTGGCAATATTTGCTACCTTCTGGATGTGGCCTGATTTGAGAACGAATTCACGCCGAATGATCGTGTTTATATCTGTTGGCGATTTTTTAGTAGCTGGAGCAAATATTGTAGGCCTATGGGGAACCAGTCCAGGGCCAAGCGTCGGTTGCCGAATTCAAGCAGCAGTCGGAGCGATCGCCCTTCTATTTTCTTTCTTCTGGACCGTCTATTTGTCGTTATATTTTTATTTGATTATCTGCAGAGGGATTTCATTGGAACGGGAAAAGCGGGTCTTAAGGTTATTTCACGTGACGGCATTGGGAATTCCTCTGACGATTGCAATGATATGCTTAGCGTTGGAGGGATTTGGGTATGCAGGAAACGTGTGTTCATCTGGCTGGTGTTGGATCTCAAATGATCAAGCCTGGTGGATGATGGTGTTATGGATGTGCGTTACTGGAAAGGCATGGGAAATGATAGCTTATATTACCATTCCTATATTCTACGTGTTGGTGAAGACGCACATACGGCGACAGGTATTTAAAATAGTTTAGGGCTATGAACTGTAGTTTTTGTGGGGATTGAACAATATTGAAAGGGAAGAAGTCATGTGCATGCGGGGGTGTGGGGGTGGAGGACCTAACATTCTTAGTGCCGGTTGTCATGTGACATTGTCATATTTCAGATTAAAAATTTACGTTTCCTTCTGTGGTTTTAGTTTAACCATATATAAGGTCCTGTAAAAAATTACGTTCTGCAAAGTTGTAGCTCGCCAGGATACGTCGTTTGGCAATATATAGAACACGTTTAAATTTCAAAGCTTTTTCTTTGTGTGACTTAAAAATGGCGAGAGCGCTGTCACGTAGGTCAAAAGTAGTAATTTAGATGCGTCGAAGTTTGTCGTAGCCTGTCCCCGAGGCACCACCCCCTGCTTCGTCGATTTTTTGCTCTCGCTCCAATTTACGCGCAATTTAAATTTACGCATAATTTTCCTATCGATATCTTTCTGCGGTTTTAGTTTAACCAGATATGAGGTCCTGTAAACAATTACGCTCTACAAAGTTGTAGCTCTACAGGATAAGTCATTTGGCAATACATGTAGAGAGAACACGTTTAAATTTCAAAGCTTTTACGTTGCGTGACTTAAAAATAACGAGAAGGCTGTCACGTAGGTCAAAAGATAAACGATGAAGTGGTAATTTAGATGCGGCGAAGTCCTGTGATAATACCTTGTCGTAGCCTGTGTAGCAAGCGTTCCCCTAGGCACCAACCCCTGCTTCGTCGATGTTTTGCTCTTGCTTCAAAATTTACGCGCGGCCAGAATGCGGAAAAGTTCTTCGTAAGGGAACGTTTGCTACGCAGGCTAAACTTGTCGTTGCAATGGCAACACTGAGCAAACTCCGTGACAGATGGTTCTGTAACTCTAAGGCCGGCATATTCGGAAACAGGCTACGTACCCCAAAGCATACGTCCGGACTTTTAGAAGTTTAATTCAAATTTTCAGTTTGGAAACTTGTCAGTCAATCATATCATATATGGGAGGAGTTGTGTTGTTCCAGAAAGTATCCATTCTCCGCTGTTTAACTGAAGTAATGTAAAAATGGAGAAAGTTCATGTGAATGATGGTTCTTCCCTTTATTCTCTGATAATCAAGGGAAATTAGGTACTAGTAACGATGTTGTTCCTGGAAACACATCCTGGCACTGGGAAAGAAATGTTTAGAATGGCTATGGAATGTCTGTAGAATGACCATGTTCAGATATCGTAAGGTCTGCTTTGAAATCCTGGCGCTTCCAGAATAAAGTTGTCCGGCCTCTGAGAAGCCTCTTATTCAGACGTTTTTAAAACTTGTCACGCGACGCGGGGGAGGGAAAGATTGCGTGACTAGTCCAACGAGCATCTGCACAAGAGACTAGCCTCTGAATGACTAGAAAAACGTTGACAGACCTTAATTAAAACATGCAGTTGAAGTCTTGGTGACTGCCACTTTAGAATCTGTTTTGAACAAAAATTGAAATCTTTGAGATCAACTGAAATCTGATTCAAGTGATGTGGACAGTTTGTGCTTTTGATTCTTTAGGTGAGCGCTGGATTTTTGCCAGGCAGTCCTTTTATAACAGTGAGATCTGTGGAGGTAGCAAAGAGGGCAGATCAAAAGTTAATACTCATTCCTGTAGTCTTTATACTGGTGCACATCTGGGGGACTATAAGGTTTTTCCGCTTTCTAGCTTGTTTGCCAGATTGTCAGAACACTGGTCCCAGCCATGCCCTGCAAGTCCTCGTCATACTTCAGGTAACTGTTGGACCATTTTACCTTATGTGCAAGGCTTAGTTTAATTTATGATATACGTGGCACTTCTTTAGTAACAAAATTGTCTGGAGCAGTCAGATCTGTCCCCTGCTCTCTGCCATACCCTCCAGACCTTTCCCCCTGTCATGGTACGGTAGAGTGAAAACTTTGATTTATTCTCCCTGAGAAAAAAAAAACACTTCAAACACTTTCAAAATCTGATATATGAAAACCTTAGTACACTGTAGGTCCCTCACTGGACACTTTGTTAGGAGATCTAGCTAGAGTAGCATGTGATTTTAAAGGTGACAATTTCAAATTTAAAAGATCCTGCAAAGATCAAAATCCATCATTTAATAACTTTCACAAAGATTATGCAATAGTAGAAATCTTTCACGTTCCCCAAATTTGCTTTTGTTTCAGGGCATTGGAGACAACAGCCAGGGTTTTGCCAATTTCCTCCTGTTTTGCTTCTTTTCTAAGAAGATAAGAGAAAGGTTCCAGCAACTTTGTGGTCGTCACCAGCGAATTTTTTTCAACTCTGTAGAGGAAGATCCACTGCTTCGGAGTACAAATTCGTATGGTAGCATAGATTATAAATAAATTTACTCTAATTTTTTTAGGTTGTTTTCTAAAAAAAAAATCGAAAACATTGTCTTTGTGTTTCTATCGATTTTATAAAATAATTGAGACGCTACGCGAGCTCTGATTGGTCCATAGAGTTCCATATCTATGTTCTATTGTACAGGTAAACACTAGCCTGCGAACAGGCTCCCAGTGAGCTCTGTCCCCGCCCCGATCGCTCCGCTCTCCGAATTCTTCTGTTTCGCGCTTGCCGAATGTTTTTTTCCGTCCTCACCGGGAGCCCGTTCGCAGGCTAGTAAACACATGGTTCCCGATATGGCAACTCTACCCGGGAACTAGGGAACTCGGAACACTAGCGATAACAATTGTAATAAACAGTTTCGGTTTACATCGGCCGACTTGTCAATAACACGAAGAGATTTTACGCTTGAGTTAAGAAATTAAGGAAGTGTTAAGCGCTATTCAGTGCTTTCCATGGTCTTTGGAGGACGAAGTGACTGCAGCTAGGCTAGACTGATCGATTTGCGTTGACAAAAAAGCAAGGAAAAGATTTCTTTTGAATTAATTAATATTAAGCTTATCAGTAGTTGAGTTTAAGCGAGTTTTAAGCAATAGTTTTCATTGTTGCTGGCAAAATACATGGAAACACGTACTTCAATTCATAGCCTTCAAAATAAAGAAATAAATTCTAAATTAATTTCGGGGCCAGCATTTCTGCAACCAACCTTAATTCCAGTCGCAAAAGGTCCGCGCAAAACGTTTGAAAGTTATCGCTGAACTCTTCGCCAAGGGCACTCAGTATCCTTCATCAACAAATATAAAAGAGAAGATGGAGGGTAACTAAGACACATAATCCTACATATATATTTTTTATGGTGTTGTATTTAAAATGTTTATGTACAATAAATAAAGCCCGAAAAAAACAGCTTCGAAAAAACGGGTGTCAAATTACACTTTTTCCTCCCAATAACGACCGCCTCTTTGCAACAGCCTCTTTCCTCTTGCTCTGTCCCCAAACTGGCCGTTGTGGAGTGGTTCGACTGTATATGCTCATCGTTGACTGAGATGATTGACAGTCATTTTCAACGCGTAGAATTCCCGCGCAATTTCCGCGTTGCGCCCCGGACCGGGAAAACTGAGCGGCCCTACTCCATAAGGAGGGCCAATCTGGCCAGAAGCAGTTCTGACAATTCTCAGAACTCGCGCATTTCATTTACGGACGGACCAATCCGACCGGCCAGTTCTAACAAATGGAAAGCGCTCTTAGCTAAACAAGGGAAGCTAACAGATAAACCCATTCAGCATTGGGAACAGCTGCAGCCCACAGGAGGACTATCACGGCCACATGAAAAGATTGGGGATGCTCCTCGTCTGCCTCACTTAGGATAGGGTGTTCATGACGAAACGTCACTAGCTTTAGCTGTCAAAGCATCTTTTAGGGTACACTCGAAGAAATCAGTAACAACAAAAGACGCTCTTATTTTTAGGCTCGATTTCCGCCGGTCTCGCTAGTCCGGTCCAGAAGCGCAAGCTCCTTTTCTGAACAGCGAAAAAAAATTCGATGAGCATCCCTGATATTTTCAGATGGGAGTTCTATCTCCCCCGCCGCTCCGGCCCCCTTTCCCCTCCCGTCCCTCCCCCACCCGGGCTTTAGCCAAACTTTTGCACTGTGGGCTTCTTTATTTCCGGATTCATTGTGGACAGAGGAAGAGGGAGAGGAGGAGGGGACTGGAGAGGGGAAAGATAACTTCACGTGCCGCGTGTCATCACGCTAAAAGCAATCGCTGGTGCTGTCACCTTTCTTTTGTGAACAAAAGCCGCCAACATCAAATGCATAATAGCTCGTTAACTATAGCAAATAACATATCAATCTCCAGCCAAACAGCGAGTAAATGGAACATGATTTGGTCTTCTTTACTACGTTAAAGTAAAGCGAGCTCTGCATCGGTCATTAAACCCACGGCTAGCGAAGACGTTCTGTTCTGAAGAAGAATTGATTGAGGTGAGTAGGATACTTCTTGTGGTAACAGGCAGGTTTAATTAAATGTACCGCTTGACTGGTGCCTTCGTCTATTTATTGTGGCGCCAAAGTATTGTACACGACATCAACTTCCAACACTTGCCCCTGGTCTTTCCAGGGGAAAAATTCGTTTATTGCATGTTGTACATCGCACCCCTTCAGTTATCGCGCAAAATCTGGCCTGGCTGACCGCGGGTTTTTCACTCTAATTAACCTATTTATCGTCGCTGATTTGGTGTCAGTAGTATTCTCTATTAGTATCACAAAGTGCATTTTAATACTCAACAGTGTGTACTGCATTAGACCGAAGTTTCTCACTTGCAATTGCGCCATAAAAATATATGGCATGAGCTAAACTTTTTCATGGGCTATTATTTCTGCTTGAAGGACAGAAAGCAATAACGCTGATTTCATAATGTTCCATTTCGCTTTTGAATAGTTATAATTTGCAATGAAAGTTGTATATATTCGGCCGTTTACTAATACAAAGACAAGTCCCGATGTTACTTAATGAAAGAGCAAAATCGAGACAAAAGAAAATCATTTAGCTAATTATGTCCATGAAAAGAACTTTTAAGTTGATTTGCACTTCTGTTTCAAATTTAATTTACTAGTTTGAAGGGGAGCTCTTTCTGTTGAAAAAGTCAACTCGTTCTGGTCTTTGCAGTCGATATTTTAAGTTAAAATTGCTTTCTTTTGGATGCAACAAACAGAAGTTGGGATTGAAATAACACAAAACACGCGGCGTTTCTAATTACTTGGACGCGCCACATGCGTTCGTTTCCGCGCGTTTCATTCAAGTCAGCGCGGCAACCGAGGAATGTGCTGAGTTTATTTGTGATTACACATTGTTGAACTAAATTATTTTCAATTGCATTTTTTTTCTTGCAGCTATCACGTTATGTCAAACGAGCCTCACACACCGACAGTGACTGTCACCGACGACAGTGAAGATGTCACCGAAAAGGAACGCTCGCCCGTAGAAAACGCGTTTTATGAATCGTTCCTTATTCAGTCGCGTTCCGCGATCGAGAATCTGTACGCGTCAAACATTTATCATAGTCAAAGGCACGCTAAGCAGGTAAAAGATCTGGAGAGACAGAAGCAATACAACATGTCTCAGATGACTAACAGGCAAAAAGAAATGGTTAAAAAGATGGCACAATTGCAGGAAAAACAGGAACAGATCATGTTGGAAAAAAGAAAACAGCGCTTACAATTGCAAGTTGGGTCAACAAAAGGTGATCATCGCATTAGGCCGCATTCGACGTCATCATTAAACGATCGCAAGACTGGCAAGACGCTACTTAAACACCGACCACGATCTGGATCAATGCCATATCTTGAGCCTCTCGATCTCAGCCGAAGTTTGTCGAAGTCTTCCGAAAATCTTTGCTCGGAATCCTCCCTTTTGGATGCGAGCCCACCATCGAACATGCTGTTGTCGAGATCCTGTGAGGATTTATCGACTCTTGGCAAAAAGCACGGCAAGGTTATTTTGCCATCGTTATCGACGCCCCCACGACCGAAATCAATCGAAGACTCGTCGGACGATTCTGGTTCGACCTTCATAACCCGAATGACATCTTCGCCTCCCACTAAACCTAAAGTCAACCTAAACTTAGCGCCTTCAAGCTTCAAGCCCGAGCATCGCCGAGGATCGCTCGATCCTTCCATTATACGGGAACTGGACAGGAGGCGAGGTGTAACAACAGACAGCCCTCCATCTAGCCCAAAGAGTACGCAAACAAAATGGGTTCCTAAGTCTTATGGCATGCCTCCAGGAAGGGGTCTTCCGCCTGTTTGATGCGCATGTGCCAACAGGTTCAATGTACTCACAAAAAATCAATCTTCATGAAGTACATATTCCGGTTCTTTTTGTCATGAATTGTCTGTGATAAGCCTGTCCCAGTCTCATAAATTGCGGGTCAAACTAGGAAGTAATTTTCTGTGAGTACAGTGAGACTTCTAGAATCTTTCCGTGGCGATAGACTGCTAGCGCGCGAGCGTTTGTTGTTCCCCCGTTGCGTATGGGTTTTTTCGAGCAAATTCAAACAGCGACTAATCATGAAGTAAAAGTGGTTTGGCTCTAGGCACTACGCCTTGTTATTTCTTTGTTACTAAAATAAGTTTGTATTGTTTTGACTTTTGTAATTAGTTTTTGTTCTAATTCGCACGTATCACTGAGCCACAAAATCTTTAGTGTCACCTGCTGATTATTATTATTTTTTTACGACTGAGTTATCCTGCCGTGTTGGCGTATAGTCTTATATAAAAGTGTCTGTAACACTTTTGCTCAAATTGTATCTTTTTTTAAGAGGTCTTCCCCATCTCCTTCAAACAGTTTATTCCACATGAACTTCATGACAGCAAAATAGAATGTCGCCTCCGTTGCGTTGAAGACAATTCCCAACGCCTGTAAACCTTTCGATCTAGTTTCGAATTCGTGAATTCCAGTAATGTCCAACGCAGCTTGAGAAGACATTAACAGAAAGAGGAAGAAGTTTTCTAAAAAGAACACAACAAGTGTCAGTTTGTAAGCCACGGAGAGGCACGCGAAGCCGTCGGACCTGTCGTGAGGTGCGGGTATAAAATTCCACAAGCAAACCACGGCCGTGATGGTAATTTCATCGACAATGAACCCAACTTCAATGATCGCGCTCTCAGCCAAATGTTCGTGGCAGTAGAGCATCAGATTGTAGCTAATCACCACGACCAGTTGAAAGAGGAAAGACCAAAACCGAGCGAGTCTAACGAGACGAGCGGACACAACGTTCCAACCAGGAAACTCCGGCAGTTTGAATAAAATCCCAATCGCGATGAAATTGTTCACAGCCGAACACGATTGCCAAGCAATTTCAAATCTCGTCGGGTTTGGATATACCGTGAAGTTCTCGCATCTCAAAGTGGCAAGCTTTGCGCGTAAGAAACAATCCGTGGCGTAGATAGAGTACAGAGCGAGGCTAATAAACCTCCACACCAAGAAGACGAAATACGCCCCTACTAAAATACACCCTCTGTTTAGTGTGTAATCTGGATGTCGACTACTCTTCTCTAGCCCATTTTTTGTTGAGTTTTCAGCGTCCCTACTTCTACTAGTTTCTTCTCCGTCCTCGCTTGTAGGCATCCGCTGTCGTGCGGGAAAGCCATCTGCCTATAGTAGCGCAATACTTATCTGTTTCTGTGTTGTATCAAGATTCACACAGCTGACACCAGTTTTACTTTCATTATTTATTATTAGCTAGCTTACTAATGGATCGTTGGGTAAGGGGTGGGGTGGGGGGGGGGGGAGGGAAACTCAACAACGTTTGGTAAGGGAAAGCCCCC
>Ga0126338_10004113_pt1 | contig 10303 bp, 7 predicted proteins | sample OrbCmetagenome_2_FD_92529 | JGI IMG/M metagenome (GOLD analysis project Ga0126338, IMG submission 92529) | Coral microbial communities from Petempiche,Puerto Morelos, Mexico - Orbicella C C metagenome | ecosystem: Host-associated > Invertebrates > Cnidaria > Coral | place: Petempiche,Puerto...
GGCGTGCGCCACTACGCCCGGCTGACGAAATACGAACAAATTTAACAGGTCAATCGTAACAAGCCTCGACTGCCCGCCGGAAGTAAAATGGCTTATTCTTAAAGACCAAAATACATCACGATTTCTGCTGAAAACTCAAATTTAAGGAAAGAAACACGTAATTAGTGAATTTGAAGTTATATTGGACGCTAAACGTGTTGATTACACAATGTTGGTTGGATACAATTTGTCACAGTTTGGCTTTCGTTCGATTGCGCGTGCGCGAAGCCATATTGTCGGCGGAAGTTGAAGGATTTTTATTTGAACCAAAACAAGTGAAACGGACTTGTGAAACTCGGATCAAGCACCGAGCGTTTTCAAGAATTTCATTTTTATAACTATTAATAACTGAACAGCTGTTACACCGAGCTAAATTTAGATGCAGTTCATCAGCTCTTCTTTTATAAGAAAAAAAAAATGGAAAGAAACAAAAACCCGAACAACTTCACTTTCACGGGTGTAAGCAAATCAGGCGTAATTAATATGCGATAGGAGATCAGATTTGTTGATCCGGAACACATTACTTGTTGTACATTTTCCCTTGGACGTTAAATTTTCGGACACTTTGCTGAAGCATATAGCATAAAAAAGTGCACGCCTACAAAACACGCATAAGAGTGAAACGAAATCCGTAAAAATGATTTCTGCGACTTTTTTGTGATGTTTAGACCGTAGAAAAAATTTTTCGAACTGAACTGAGTGGTGCTATTTCTAGATTGCTACGATACGTCATGTAAAAATCACCCTCATCTACACTATGGATGCTTGTACAGTCTGTGAACAAGCACACTTCTGGGATATTTCGAGAAATAAATAGCAGATTTGGACGTTGTCGTCATTTGACTACAACTACCAGAATTCCTTTCGTTTTTTCTTTATTATTTAAATTTTTAAGCCCCAGTAGGGTTTAAATAACAATTGCTCTAATTAGCACAAGAAACAGAAAAAGTGAAGGATTCTGGTAGTTGTAGTCAAATGACGTCATCATGCAAATCGCCTATTGCCGAAAGCCGAGCGATTTGATTTCAGGGGATTCGTAACCAGACCACGCTCGGCTTGCTTCGTTCGTTGGACCTCTTAAGGGAGTCTGTTAAGATTGCTTTCAGTCATTACTGTGGCCCTATGTTTGCCATCCATGAGTCGCAAAGCAGATTTTGTGTTTCAGTAGCGTAAGGTTTATTGTGTTTCCTCGTCAGGCTTACAAGGTTTTACCAGCGAAGTCGGCTTAAGTTCCATTCATATTTACGTCAGCAAACCATTATTTAAAACTAGCAAAATCAAACATCTTTGTTGTTGGTATAAACTGGGTGATTTTCAGCTGTTCGAGTCGCCCAAAACAAGCGAATTCATAATCATATCTCGGTTTGTTTACTTGTGCAAAAATACCATCGAAAGACTTGTTAATCTTGAATGATGATGGTGGAACGAAAAGAGCTTATTAATTTCGACAAACGATTAAACATCGCGTTACCACACATCACAAAGTCAAGCTTACCTCTTCGTCAGCGAACTCGCAGTACATCATGTCTTCGGACTGGCTCAGTGAGCGGACACACGAATACGTGTTGCAATTCTTAAGCAAGAAAAACATTCATAAGCCTGCAGTGACTGGCCTGGAAAAAGTTAGCCTGCGAAGAGGCTCCCGGCGAGGCAAGAAAAAAATTCGGCGAGAGAAGCAAGCGGGGCGGAAAGGTAGAGCCTGTGGACCATCCCTCCGGTGGACATTCTGTTGATGCCACCGTTCCATGATACCAGAATCTGGTATCATGATCTCATTGGTTAAATCGCTGATTGTTGACAGCTTTGGGACGAATATTTGACAGATCTTGACCACGGCTTGTAAATCTGGATAATTTTTGCCGAGACCGAGAAAGATGGCGTCTGTGTGCAAAAGTACAGTTTACAAACGTGGAACTCAGGTAGCTTTGAGAAATTCATTGCAACATTTTTTCCATATCTATGGTTTCAACCTTGAGCAGAACCTGGTTTCTGGTGTCCAATTGTTAGGTGGTTTAAAACTAGTTGGTGTGGAACATTGATCAAGTCAATCCTCCGACTTCTTCAAAGGTTGCTTGTTATTAATATACAGCAAAGGAAAGCCGCGAAGGAAAAGTTACTCTCTCTGAAATCGACACCTTATTATCTGTAAAAATATTTGGCCACTCTAATTACCTCACCGGAAATTAATTTGTTGCTTTAACTGTATAATTGTCATATCGATTAAAAGCACTCCGCTGATCCCACAAAGAGCAAAGGAAAGCCGCAAAGCCTTCACCTATCGCCTGTGCGACTTACTTGTTTATCTAAACTTGTATGTATGGAGGATATGTTCTTATTATGAGTTTGGCTGTGAACGCAAATTTATCCGATACTGTATAAAGCAAAATCCACCCCTAAATCTTCTTTTAAAAGCTAGAATTAAAAGCACTCCGCTGAACCTAATTGTCTCATTTACTAACTCCCAGAGTGCATTTCGCTTCCACAGAGGGATAAATCGTGCGTGACATGAGCGCGGCGAAACTATGAGAAATCACTATCCAAAGGATTGCACGCACGCCAGCTTAAGGCGATGACGTCACACAATACTTCATCACTTAATTATTGGATGAGGTTTTAGTGATTTCCAGAATAATCAAGGTTGAGGCTGATAACCCTTACTGAGAAATAATTGTTCTAATAATTGTTCTATGATGCATTGAACGAAAAAAAAAAAAAAGATGAAAGTCATGTTTTTGCTTTTTCGCTCATTCTTTTTCAATAATGCACCGCGGTCATACATTACATGATCACCCGTGACCTTGAGGGTCCTTGACATGATTATTGTATAATCTGCAACTAGATGACGTCACAGGTGCTGATTTCGAAAATTCACTGTACGCTTTCGGCCAATCGGAAAAGAGATAGTTAGTTTAATGTATAATAAACGCAATAAGCGGCCCGCAATGCGTACTTGTGGGCTTATGGCTAGTGTTATGGCATCGGGTTGACATATTCTAGTCTTACAAGTAGGCAACTACTAGAGGGTACAATAATAAATGAGCTTGGTAATACTTTCGCATGACTTGTCGGGCCGTGCTAGAAACGCACAGCGCTTCTCTACAAACTAATATAATCAGTATTTTCATCATTTCCGGAATAATTGTCAGTGTGGCGCAGTGGACAAGTTAACCACCATAAGAGTGGGAGGTTATGAATTAAAGTCCTAGTGACGCAGGAACTTTTTCTCTTCTTGTTTACTTAATTTTTTTTCTTTTTTTTCTTTTCTTGAACGTTTACCAAAAGGCAGCGTTTGCCTTTTTCGATGCACGCTTGTGTTGAATGAAAATAGAAAACAAACAAACAAGCAAACAAATAATGACGGCAACAGAACGATTGAGAAATAATAATAGTCATAACTTACCTTGAAAACTGCAGCTAAACTCGTAACTGTAAGCTGTACAAGATTAATTAACTTAAATTTAAAATACGCGTGGGGAAACGGATTTTTCCATACCAGCCGATAAACTCATCAATTCCCTCTAGTCCCTTCCCTGCGTCGGAAATTCAATTTCAGATCTTTTAACTGACATAATTAATGCGAGAAACTTTGTGAAATGCCTTTGCTGGGGAATCATTTTGCTGTACCAAAAGATTGAGAAACCGTGTATTTTAGATAGGTTTTTCAATTGCCTGGAAGTTCTTGTCATGTGAAAGGCCCGCGCCAGCAAACACTATTACAGCCGCCGGAAGGGTTAGCCGTTTTGTAAACTGATAATTTAAAGTATTAGCACACGTCTATAGTTTCCTACCCGCTCAAAACTCACAAACAAATACAGCAACGCAATGATCGTTCGAAATCTCGTCTCTAGTGGTGGATTGTCGTTGAACAAAACCAAGATACAGAGCGGGGTGAAGGGGGCAGAGAAGGGGAGGGGAGGGAGGGGGGGAACGGGGGGGGGTTATGAAAGCCGCGACCCTCACTAGTTGAATGTGTGACAGGCATCAAGCTCTGGGATCACGTGAATTGAATGAAATGCCTGAAGGGAGGATGGCCTCTGGATATTCTGTGTAAGCGGCTACTTTGGTGCCACGGCTGACTTGGGCCGAGAACATCAAGTAAAAGGTGGAACCCGTAAGACGCACCACACACTATCTACAATATTCTGGTTGAATTTGCCAGTAGTATATTTTAGGGCTGCTCTATTAAATACCAGATTTGGTGCTCTCACCATTTTACGATTGTACTAATTTTATACGGAATCATTCTAAATGTTTTTCTACATTTTCATTTATTTTGGTGTAATTTATGCCAAAACTGGGGATAATAAAATGTATTATCGTTTGTCTCACGATGCTGAACAGTATTAAATTTAATTAAACCCGGTAATTATATAAGTTAATTATGAAGAATTGTCTCTTTTACGCATAAAAAATCATTCTTACGTCCCTATTTGCTCTCGAAATTTGTTGTAGGAGTAAAATTAATTCAAAGAAATACGGCGAGCTCATTCCTAGAGGAGTATATACTTTCCTTAAGAGTGAAATGGTAGTCACAGGGTAGCTGCTGGTCTCACAGCTTTACTTTGCAATAACTCTGAGTGCGATAAGATTTCAAAGTTTCTTTGTATCAATTTCGATGAGTTCTGGTGAGTTTTCATTTCTAGTGATTTCTAAATCATTCAGGGTGTCCTCAGTCGGGTCCAGTCCGTCATTAGCGCGCCCGTTTTCTTGGCAAATGTCCGTAGCTTGAGTTGGGTTCCAAACGTACTCGTCAATTCCGTGCTCTACTTTGTCAGCTCCCAGAAGCTCCTCCTCCACGCTCATGCGCAGTCCAAAAACCTTATCGATCAATAGCAGCTCCAGAAATGTTGTACACGCAGCCCAGGCGGTCATAACGACAACCATGAGCAGTTGAACTCCCAAGAACCACCACGGACCGCCTTTGAGGATTCCAAACTCACTGGAGAACGTATCTTCCTTCTCGGCAAAGAGGCCGACGGCCAGTACACCCCAGACTCCTGCCATGCCATGTGTGGGCACGCAGCCGACAGGGTCATCAATTCCGAGCCGCTCGAGAAGAGCACATCCAGGGCAGGCTATGAGGGCACCTACTGCACCGATGACAATGGCTTCCCAAGGTCGGGACAGGGCACAAATGGCTGGAAAAAAAACATACGCACTAAAAACGAGTGTATTTAAAAAAGGATTGACGTTTAATTGAAAAGGCAGAAGAAATGTTGTACTAATCATTTATGCTTCTCGCTCGGTTACTTAAACTCAAAGAGCGCATTGCCAAGGTGTAGCTCTGTTTAAGTACTCATAACTAAGAGTCCCGTATGTAACCTGACCCTTACTAGTCAAACATTAACTGGCGTAGCTAGCTGCATAAAATCATTTATTCTCTGTAAGAATAAATTTTCTTTTTGCATCGAATATCTAGCTGGTGAAATAATACCATAACACGATGTGTTACATGTACATTATTTAATTTACCTGTTATGCCGACGAGCCCGCTCAGAATTCCGGTTACAAAGATTGGAATATTTAACTTCTTTTTGAAGCAAATGTAACTGAGAAATAAAAATAAAGAATTTAAGTGTTTTTTTTTCTCGGGACAAAAATACAAAGACGAAGGGTGCACAGATATTAAAATGAGAGTAGTAATTCAGAGATAAGAAATTAGATTGTTTCGTAAATGGGAGAAATTGAATTAAAGGGAAGAGGCTAAACAGCAGGCACGGCTTGTTCGAAAGGTGGACAACGTTATCCACCGGATAAATCACTATCCAGCGGATAGCGTGGTTTGTTTTGTGAACACTTATCCGTTGGTTAGCGTTATCCACCTTTCGAACAACTGAGGCCTGGAAACGAGCTAAATAAATTATTTATGACAGGATGACAAACCATTTCGATGGGTTTTCTATTATAATGGCAGCACACGTATAATTTCACTGTCTTTGTTCCTTGAAAACCCCTGGGGTATAATTATTGGGAATACCCTCATGACATCAAAGCGTCTTGTCTTATGATCACTTATTTCAGTGATATGTAATTTGAGGTGGTTGAGAGTTAGACTGATGCTTCTCTCGGTCATGCGCTTGTCATAATGCCAGGGGGACTCCCATAAAAATAGGGCGGGGGGGGGGGCTCGTCGTACCTTTCAGGGGTTAAAAAAAAATGTGATTTTTGGTAGCTCTTAGGGTATTCAGCCTAAAAAGGTCCACAGCGGGAGTTTTTCTGTTCCTTTTAGGGTATTTAGCCGAGAAAAACATGGCAAAAAATAATGTGTTGTCTTAGAATTAGTACCTCGTAGGGGTAAAAAAAAATTAATGCCGCGCCCACAAAACAAAATCTTGATACCTTTAAGGGGTTCTTTTTAAAATTTCTGGCGAGCCCCCCCCCCCCCGTCCTTTTTATAAAGGAGTCTCACCCGGTCATAATGTTGCGGGAGAGCTTTACTTTTAATAGGCGAATAAGTTCGTCGATTTCCAACAAGTAATGTTCCGAGTTCAAGTTCCTTTAAGAACTCTCTTCTTTAATGGTCTGTTAATTCAAAACTTCGCGCGAAAAGCCAATGCGGCTGCGCACTAAACCATTCAGCATACTTTCCTTCGAAGCCACACGCAGTGACGAAATACTTTTCTTTACCAAATTTCACCATCTTCCTTTTAGATGATTGGCCAAAATACAAAAAAAAGTGAAACACCAAAAATTAGTTTCCCTCCGCAGTTAAGTAAAGAATAAATAAATAAATGACATCATTGCTTGCATTTCTCTGCGAAACTTCAATCGCCGAGGGCAGGAATGTGTTGGAATAACGATAACAACAAGAAGAAGACATCACATCTTCTATCCACATTCGACGCACTTAAAACGAAATAAAAAAGTATTTATATAAAAACTGTGTAAAAACTGTAAACCGCGGTATTAATATATTTTGCTTTTCGAGCCTCGTCAGTCGTCCGCCTTATTGAAAATTTGTAACACTATTTTTTTTCTGACTAACTTACCTGTACAACATTCCCAGAATCCCTCCGCCTATGGAGCCATTGATAGTTACGACCGCTGACCTAAAAGGTAAGAGGCAGGAGTCAAGTGCCACAATTTTATTTTGAATGACGTTTCGAAAATCGTTTCATTTAACCGAGTGAAAGGTATAAAAAAGAACCAGCCCTATTACGCTTGGGGAAATCTTCTGACAAAATGTACTTGCAATGTAAAAACTTCGATTCAATAAGTTATAATTCTTGTCGTGGTTGTAAACGTTCAAAACGGAACAAATAAGAACAATGAACAGAATAGACCGTGTAGACAAGCTTAGCGGAAATTATACGCCGGTACCCTGGCTTATTATATGACTGAGAAAATTACTTTTCTGCGATTGGCTGAGAGCGCACAAACGTATCGTTAATTTTTCATTTTACTTGGCAATGCAAATAATACAGGCCCTTTCGTAATTATCAAAGACATAATAAATGAGTAAAGTGATGCGAAAAGCTCGAGCTATCAAGGCTTTACACTTTTCGTTGTATTTAAAAATTCTTTCAAAGTACACGAATCTCTAGGCGACTGGAAGTTTAAGATAAATTTTCAAATGTTAATTTCCTTGCGCAAAACTGTTTTAAATACCTGGAGGCAAGTATCCATTTCTTGCCGCTTATTCCAAACGTACTGCCACAATTAAAACCCAGCCAGCCCCACCATAACATGAAGGTTCCCAGCATTACATTTGTAGGAGAAGCCATTTGTTTTGATGGCGAATTTTCATCAAACCTTCCTATCCGGGGCTTCAACATTAAAGTCGCCACCAGGCCGCTCACTCCGCCAACTAAATGCACAGCGCCGGATCCGGCAACATCAACGGCGCCCATTTTCCGAAGCCAGCCACTGTCATCCCAAACCCAAAAAGCGGGAATGCAGTATGTCAGGGTGTTTAAGAATGAGAAAAGTGTGTAGGCTTTTAAGCTCGTTCTTTCCGCCATCGCGCCAGAAACAATGGTGGTTGCAGTCGTGGCGAAGGAGAGCTGAAAAAAGTACTTCGAAAACACCTGCCCCATTTCACTTTCCTCAGCATCCGTCAAAAAATATCCAAGGCCGCAGAAAGAATTTCTTTGCTCGCCTTTCCCGAAACTGAGTGCAAATCCAAAAAGCCAATAAGACAATCCACCGTAGACCACATCAACAGCGTTCTTGACCATGATGTTTGCTTCATTTTTTCTGGAGACCATTCCGGCTTCGAGAAGGCCAAATCCGGACTGCATTGTGAAAATGATGAATGCGCTCGTCAAAATCCATGTCGCGTCACCCGACAAGATTTCTCCATCAGTTTGGATTTCGTCGGAATACTCCTTTGTTGGTGTCATTGTTGAGTTTAATGTTAAGTTTGTTTTGATCTTGCTCGTTTACTTGGCGTGATCTCAGGGCATGGAAACGGCTTGGAAAGAGGAAAATTCTGTAATTGAATTCATCGTTTGTCTATAGTTGATCTAAACACCACCTTTCTTCCGTCATCCGCCCCGGATTTCCTGAGGTAAAAATAATAAGCATAATAAGCAGCTAACAAAAAGATTTCAAGCCGCTGATAAAATGAAAATATTAACTCAATTTGAATTATTTGAATTTGGGTAAAAAACGGACAGGTCCGCATTGCGTACAGATCATGACGGAATATAATGATACGCGAAGTTAACACGATAAACTAGAGAGTAAATTGATTTTTACAGCTAAGCAAAAATGCTCTACGGCATGTCCCAGACCAAACCCAAATATTAACACGAGGAAACATACCCTTGTCAAAGCAGAAATCGTAGCGAAATTCGCATTTCAGTCTGTCCTCTTTGCAAAAATTAATAAACTGCAGCCTCGTACATTGTTGATTTATACTTGAACATATCGATTTGCATATGAAAATCACGCCAAATGTACTAACTTATTGCCTGCTTTTCAACACGCCAGAACGTTTTACAAAAACGCATGGAGTACATTGTACAGATCAATTCAAGGAACCTGATTATTTAACATATTTTTCATATGTTTTCGTTATTAACTATAATACACGATGCCTATTTTTACTTAATGTTTGGTGTTCTTGCTACCAAATGTCACCTCAAACGATGAAATATCGCAACAAGCAAAATGATTGCAGTAGTGAAACATAGAGAATAAATGTAAGAATAAATGTTTCAGACGATAACTTAAAGACAACTGTGCCTCGAAAAGCGCCGTTGCTTTCATTTTTTTCTGCTCTTAATTTGTAACTGTTCAGAGCTTTCGCTTGCTTTGTCTTTTCAGACACATAATGTTGATTATTTCATTATAGTTGGTCGACCATAGGACTCAGATTGCTACAAAACGACTTAAAAACATTGTCATACACGAAGTTTGTCTTTTTCCCATAAATGTTTCTCTTCTTAACTTCATTGAGTGTTTTCGTAACACAGTGAAAGAAGTTTTAATTTTTTTTCGGAACGCATAATTATGATTAAAAACTTTCACAATGTTTTCTTGAAAGTAAACATAAATTGTGACAGTGTCAATCAAAATTATGTACAGTAAACCCTTGCAACAACTAGGGCAGATTAGTAAGGCTGATTTATACCAATGAACAAATAAACAACAAGTCTAAACAATTTCTCCTCTTGGGGGTGTCAACTGTTAACTTCTGCATTGTCAGTGTACAATGAGTTTCAGTTAACTTTTAAGAAAACGGCAAGGAATCAAAACCATAATCAAATCAAGTTTTCCTTTCCTTGCGGCATTGGAGTTAATAATGTTATGTTTCGTCGCCTCGTCGTCTCTCAGTTTGCTTTTATTGATCAACTTCGAAAAAAAAAAAAATTTCATAAAGGTTTGTGCTATTCATTTCAATTTCTGTTACAAGTGCACTGTAAATGATAATAACAATACTAGTGGCGGTGTTATTTGATCATTTAAATTACTTTTTAGAGAAAGAGAAATTTTTAAACACATGTTAGCAACACTTACACCTGCTAACCTGTTTGTGGTCAGTTTAAACCGTTCTTGCTTTGTAGGTGTTAGTTCGGACAGTTAGTTTTTTAAAAAATTATTTGCGAGTTGTTAACTGTCGTTCAGCTCCAGTTGTCGGTGAATCCTTTAATTTAGGCTCCGTCCTCACTACGCCGGAGGAATTTGAAAACGCAGGTTTCACTCTGAAAACGCATCAAATGTTTTAATTTCTGTCCACACCAGGCCGGAGGAATTTAAAAACGTAACAATCACAATCGTTTTGGATTTGTCTTTAAGCAGGGAAATCACATGATTGTCA
>Ga0126338_10004114_pt1 | contig 10303 bp, 7 predicted proteins | sample OrbCmetagenome_2_FD_92529 | JGI IMG/M metagenome (GOLD analysis project Ga0126338, IMG submission 92529) | Coral microbial communities from Petempiche,Puerto Morelos, Mexico - Orbicella C C metagenome | ecosystem: Host-associated > Invertebrates > Cnidaria > Coral | place: Petempiche,Puerto...
CGAAGACCGAACTGCAACGGAGTTTAGTTACCAGTCTTATGCTGCGTGTTATTAGATAGAACGCATGATATGATTGGCTCCGTATATCACATTACGTCAGAGGACATGTCTGCCACATAGGACCCAACCGCAACGGTAAAAATGTTTACAAATGTAACTATTTGACGAGTCAGCGGACAACGCGAACCAATGGCTCCTGGGTTGAATTATGCCATTTGAAGATTTACATCATTGCGATGGCGGACACCATGACGTATGATAACACACAAGCGTTTGCCGAACCAGAATGTCATTTTTCCCGCCTTCCTAATGAGATTGTAGAGAAAATCATGTCTTATTTGTCACCATATGGAGACTTTTTTGAGGCCAAATGTGTATGTCGTTTGTGGTATTGTTTGATCTCCAGAATATCCAGACAACGGGTACAAGATTTTCGAGAAGCTGTAAGAACTGGTAATTTACGAATTCGAACAGTGACTACTAAAACGAGGGTGTCACCTTCACCACGATTCTCCCATGGCTGCTGTATCATAGGAACTAAAATGTACATATATGGAGGATGTTCGTCGTCAAATACGGCTTTTAATGATCTATATTTGCTGGATTTAATAGAAAAACGCTGGATGAGGCCTCGAACTTCTGGTTCCCCTCCACCACCTAAAGAATGTGCGACTGTTGTGGCTTATGACAACAGAGATATGGTCATATTTGGTGGCTGGTGTCAGCCTGCAAGGACGGGAATTAATTCTGCTGCAAAATTTTTTGATGACCTGTATATATTCAATGTCATCAGTCAGTCCTGGAGTTCCCCAGCTGTTAACCTAAATGGACCCAGACCTTGTAAGAGAGCTGGACATGGAGCATGCACCATAGGATGCAAAATGGTAGTCTTTGGAGGAGCTCAAAGACAGCTGAGGTTAGGCTGTGTTTATGTCTTGGTATATACCTGAAATTTTTCTGAATCACAAGTGTGAGATTTCAGGACTGTAGCCAGACTTTCAATGCAGACAAATTCAGTGAGCAATGAAGGTGCGAGCCTCTAGAGAGCTTAGGAGGCATATTCTCCTATGTAACTGTGAAAAATCAGAATTCCTTGGGGGGAGAAGCACCCTCAGGGCTCAAAATAATTTTCGGACGGTGGCCGGTCATGTTGACCGGCCAAAGTAATTTTAGCTCAGTGACGTCTCGTTTCTGACCCATCAAAATATTAAAAAAAAAAAAAAATTAAGTAATGTTGGCCTGATTAAACTCAGAGATATAATTTGTTTGTTCCAGTCGTTGCTAGACCGTTTAAAAATTGGCCTACTACAAAGAAAAGCTTAAAACTAACCACAGATAGCCTTGGCAGGGCTCAGCAGCTCAATGAAGTGGCATGCTGTGAGTGGAATTCTTGCCACCTGCCAAAGAAAAAGTATTGAACGGATGCATATATGATGAATTTTTTTATCGGTGTATTGAAATCCATGAGCTGTTGTTTTGATGTTCTACAAAGTATTTCGGTTCGTCAAAACGTAAAAGAAACCAAACATGCATCAGCATCACCATCCTAATTTTGGGCTTCAGAAATAACTGGGTAAAAAAATATAGCCGAAGAAGAAGTTCCTGTTTCCTCGATTCTCCCCTGTGCAAACACACAACAAAATAATCATCACATTACTACAAATGCGGCTACAGTTGCACAGCAAGTGTTGGGAAGTTTCTTAATGATGTGACTAAAATTAAGTTCTAAAATGTAAGCCATAAAAAATCTAAACTCTGTTGTAGTCGTATTAGAGAGAGGTTTTGCTCACGAAAAACTAATGACTATCATTCGGTATATGTTACCAAGCAATGAGTTGAGAGAGTCTCAAATATTATTCGCAAACAAAATAACTTTACAGATACAGATACTGATATAAAGGCCTTTGGCTTTTTTGTTGGTTCATAATTTCGTCGGTTTTGTAACAGTAACTTATCGGTTGGTTCTAAATTGGATACTGGTTTCGTGCTCAAAGTTACATTTTATGACTTGATGGAAACGAAGCAGACTGCAAAATGCGTGTTTTGATGTCGCAGAGTCCCATAGTGTCTAAGCTGGAAACAACTTGACAATTGAGTGAAAAGTTTTGTTTTGGTGACTTGTTCGTTGATTTTTGTGCAGTGAAAGTGAAAGAAATGACAAATATCTTGACATCTGTGGAGCAATACCTTTGAAATGCATGTGTATACAGTGTATGCCAACAAAGAGAGGTGTCCTGTGGCAAAAGTGTGACAGTTGGGCAAATCTAAGGCGTCATGAAAAGCTGAATCTGATCAGATTCTTTGCCTACGGAAAACCTCTGCTGTTTGAAAAACTAAATACTTTTGAATTCTGATTTGAAAACCTCTGCCATCCTAAAAGATGAAAATTTTTTTCAAATGGATTGCAGCAGTTGTTCAAACGGCTGAATGTTATTTTTTCGAAACGGATAACCCCAACCATTCAACTGGGAATCCTATCGATCTTGAATGCATAACAAACAGCAAGTGATTGATTTTGGTTGGTGTTGTGAGAGGCTTGTGAGAGGCCAAAATAAAAAAGAGATTAAAAATCTAAGATTTACAGTTGGGGATTTGATTGTTCATTCAAGAGTGAACAACATGACTGTCTCAACATGACATGACCAGTCAACATGACCGGCGGGTGAATTTTTTGGCTGGTCAAGTCACCATTCTGGCTGGACATTGTCCGTTGACCAGCTGTTATTTTAGCCCTTACCCTTCCAAAATGTCAAGACCTTGAACGTCTTTGGTTGGAATTTTGTCGGACATTTCATTATGAGTGTAAGATTACATTTGTTTGCACCAGGCTGGAAAGCTCTAAAAATGTTATGCTTTTTATTGCTTACAACATATTTACACTTGCTTCAAGGCTGTGTGATGGGTTGACGCTGATGGTGTTTTTTGGACTTGCTGGCTATCAAACATGCCCTCTATATAGGTAAAACTGAGAGGAGATGGGAGCTTCTCAAGGATATTTATGGCTATTTTCCACCTTTGGTAAATTCGTTGGGCTTTGTGATGGGTCGCAATGAAAAATATATGTGAGACTTGTGAGCTTAAAGTCCCACTCAGCAGATGCCTTCGCGGTGGGTCTCGCTACCAAAAATATATGCGACATTTGCAAACTTAAATTCCCTCTCATTCAGTGATGTAGGAAAGCGATGGTTAGGGCAGCTATCGAGCATACTCATGGCGAAATCTTGAGGCGATGGGAGCTTTTGACGCAAATTTATGGTTAATAGTATTTTTACTATTATAGTAAAAATACTATTATAGTATTACTATTATAGTATAGTTAATAGTATGGTTAATAGTATTTTCCTTCGGCCCGACATGATTTCAACTCACATACTTCCACGCCAAACAAACACAAAGACCACACGGTCCTGCAGGATATGGGAGACTACAAAGAAGAAGAAGATAAAAGAAACTCGACTGAAACTTTGACAACGCCTGGCTCAGGCATCCCGCATAATAATCATTGCAGGGTCAAGTTGTTTGAGAGTTAATTAAACTTATTTAAATTATGTTAATCTGGAATTAACACAACAATACAAATATTTCCAAGGTAATATTTAATTAGGAAAATAAAAGTACATTAAATGATTTGAAGCAAATTTTAATATAAACAACATTCTGATCATATTTGAGGTGTTGAAATTAAACAAAGCCAAATAAAACTTGATGAAAACTCAAAAGGAAAAAAATACATACAAATAGAATGATCAAATAGCTTTACCTGAAAGGTAGATCCTTGTGCTGGGAAAGTAAAAAATTCAAATACAGATGCTCTAAAACTATGCTGTCTCTAAAGGGCTGACCATGTGGAACTAAGGTGCTAAGACAATATTGAATAAGGTGTAAACTTTAATGTTGGTTTAATTAACTTCAATTAATTAATTAGCCTAGAGGGAGGGAAGTGGTGGGGGTAGGGTGAGAAAGGTACTTGTGTAGTCTATGTAAAACATGTTCCACCTACGCCAGTTGGTTGTGAATATTGCAAAGCTATATATTTGTTTCAGGTAACCCCTTGCTCTCCTTGTGGTACTATTCTGTTTAGAACAAAACCAATTTTATCTAGACACCTGCACAAATTAAATAGATTGCATATGGAATCACACACAAATGCTGAGTGGTTTTGTTATGGTAGAACCCAACATGGAAGATGCATGCATTCTAGCATCATTAGTGCTATACACTACGTTTCCATGCGGCTGTTTATATGTCGTGTGATGTGACTGAAGATGCCATTTTTTTTCACGTAGTGTCACTTCTCCCTTTTTTAGTGCGAAATTGAAATGTTACTGTGGCTATGCAGTACAGACATTTATGGCAAGTCAAAGTTTCTGGACATGCCGCTATATTGGCTTCGTGTTTGTTTATTCTGATTGGTGAACAAGAGTCACTGATTTGTCAGTGTTAATTACAACCACTCGTGCATGAATAAACAAAAGTGTCAAGTTGCATTTGAAACTAACAAATAAAAATATCTTGTTGCATTTACCTAAAACATAAACAAATTTCAAAGCTCAGCAGTGTTCTCATTCATAACTAGCCACCCATAATTTCTTTGGTTTTGACAAAGGAAACCTCTTCAAATGAGTATCCCAGTATCGATTCCAAGAAACTTTTCAGTGAGAAGACAGTATTACTCTGTGAACAGCCCTACTTAATTGAGACTTGCATTCAGGGACTGAAACTTTTTGCACAAACAAAAAAGGGTTTGGACTTCATTCTTTTTTCAATCTCCTTAACTTTTCTTCCTACCAACCCCTTCCCTCACACATTCTATCCTCACCCTCCGTTCTCTCTTCATTCAAGCCAATCATCCTGTAAGTTCCAAATGCACATCTGTCACCACTTACATGCAGAGATGTGTGCACTTGTATTTATATGGATACATCTCCTTGTATTATCTTAAATCTTTCCGAGCCAAGTCTTCATGTACCTTTCCACTGCCACCAGGATATCTTCCAGTGAGTGAGTTGCACTATCAAAATGCTGCAACAATATAATGATGCCAGGGCTGACAGGGGAATATTGGGCTAAGGTAGTGGCAGTATGGACTGAACACAGCAAGGCCCATACAAAAACTACTGAGGGTCAATATTCCCCAGTGCGGCTTGAGCAAGTTAGGTTGGTAAGTAGTTTGTGATATGTCACTGGGACCATTCTCTTCAATATGTTTTTTATTTTACGTTTATTAGGTTTAACGATGTGTGGGTGTTAGACATGGTGACCATGACGTGGAGTTGTCCCAACATCAGAGGCAAGAAACCTTCTGGAAGATTTGGTCATTCTCAGGTATAAATAGAACATTTTACACAGTTACCGTCCTTTTACTATTTCTTTCCAGGGATATCGTTATCGCAGAAATTGTGCATTTTTAATAAAAAACATCCTCAAAAATGCATTTTCAAAATTTTTGTGTGTCCTAGGATGCAAGAGCCTACTTAGAGAACTTATTACATTAGCTTTGACAAGTCAGTTAGCTTTTGTTGTTTGAGAAACGAAGCAAAAGTTGAGCAGATCGCAATCGCAGTCGCAAAATTCGGAATATCGTGGTTGCCATATTGGATTTGGCAGAGTTGGAGACTGGTGACAATTGTACATTCGGGACACTTGCATAAGCATCTGCCATTTTGAATTGATTTCTCAGTCGAAGAAACATGTGTTGTGTATTCAAGTGGATAAAACTGGTATATTTTTAGGCCGATGTAATGACAATGGCTGGTAGACATGGGAATTTTTTTTTTTGATAAATGGCTGAAGGAATTTCACTTGCTGCAGACAAGAGGTACCGGAGGCGATTTATTTATGATTTGTAAGGATTGTTTAAAAGCTGGAAAGAAGGACGCACTTGTTTGTCACATGCCACAGGTTGATCTCAAAAGTACAGCTAAGGTATTGCAACAACGGCAGCGTTACAAAGCAGCAAGTGACAATGCAAGCGGACTGGATGAGGAGTCTTTAACCAAGCAAATGCAAACGACATATTGGCTTTCAAAGGAAGAGATGCCCTCTGTATAATTATTGAGACCCACAAAAAATGTTAGGGACCCTTATTTGGCCAGATATGCGGGTCCCAGGACCCAGACCAAAAACTCCTAGTTCCATCCCTGCTTTCCAGCTGTTTTGGTCATTATCCTTTTCCTAGGTTTGGTTTGCTAGGAGGTATATTTATTGAGAGAAGATCATCAGTTATGCTTCTCCATATGGAGAGTGGGGCCAGAAATGTTACGTCTTCAACTAAGACACTCTGCCAGCCGCCGCCAGGCTTGCCTCTAACCAAGAATGGTAACCCATTGCCATTTGTTCTTTCTCTACTGTCCTGTGCCATGCTTCTCTGGGTCTTCCTCTGTTGCGTTTTCCTTTCGGTGCCCACATCAGTGCAACACATGGCACTGTTATCCATTTGCAGCATGTGTTCAATCCATGTCACCTCCTTCTCCTTACTTGTCTACTGATAGTTCCCATGTTAGCTCTCTTGCGCACCTCTTCATTTGACACTCACATAGGCCAATAGATTTCTAAAAGTGTATGCGGCACTTGTGCTGGAAAGTTTCTAGTTTGGCTTCATCCCCCTTTATCACCCTCCATGATTTACATCCATACAGCAACACAGCTATTACATTGGACTTGAATATCCTTATCTTAGTACTCTTACTCAGTTGTCTGCTTTTCCAGATATTCATCAGTTTACCAAACACTGCTCTTTCTCTACTCAGTCTGTATATGATGTCATCATCTGCTCCACCAGAGGTAGTAACTTTAGCTCCCAAATAGACAAAACTGTTTAGGTCTTCAATTTCTTCTCCATTTCCATAACTTTCTCATCGGTTACAGCATTGAATCTCATACTTTTCATTTAGGCAATGGTAATCTTTAGACCTATTCCTTGACTGGCATTAAATAAGCAATCATTCTTCAACTGGAGCTGCCTTCTTGTACTTGATAACAGTGCAAGATCATCAGCAAAATCAAGACCTTCTAATTTCGCAGTAAACCTCCACCTAATCCTACTATTTCTTTCCACAAGCCCCTTCCCCATCACCCAATCAATGACAAGCAAAAAAGAAACCCTGGAGTTATGCACCCTTGCGGGACAATTGACTTAATGTCAAACCAGTCGGTCTTTCCTCCTCCATCGACTACTGTACACTGGCTTCCTCTGTACATTCCCTATACTATCCTAATAATTTTGGGTGGAATACCATATAAGTTCATGATCCTCCACAGGGTCTCCCTGTGGACACTGTTGAAAACTTTTTTGTAGTCAATGAAGCAAATATGCAGGCTTGCATTCCATTCAACTGGCTGCTCAATAATGTTTCTTAAAACATCTGCACCAATGGGATTTTACCTCTTCTGAAACCTACTTGCTCTTTCCCTAGTTTTTTATCAACTCCACTAGATATTCTCTTGATAATTACTTTTCCCATCACCCTAGCAGCGGTAGGCATCAATGTAATTCCTCTCCAGTTGCCACAGTTGGACAGATCTCCTTTCTTGGGCAATTTAACTAATAAGACTCATCCTGTATGTATCCTGTAATGAACAAGTGAACGAATGAATGAACGAATGTAAATGATTGAAAAATGAATGAAAACTTTATTTAATACACAGTAATAATAATTTATCAGTATGACAATAATAGACAAAAGAAATACATCACATGTAAAACTTTCTATTTACTGGTTTACATATTTGTCATGTGGGAGTCCAATGCAGAGAACCATTTATTAATGCTTCTCTTGAAGATGTCTAGAGATTTTGTAGAGCAAAGTTCCTCTGCAAGATTGTTCCATAGAGAAGCTCCACTGTAACTGAAGCTACGCTTCAGGTAGTCAGTTTTGGTTTCGGTAAATGCAATTTTTGTCTTGCGTTGTGAAGATCAAAGGACAAAGTGCTCGGAGTGAACACGTTACAAAGATAAACTGGGGGAAGCACATTAATGCATTTGTACATTAAATTTGCCTTTTGCTGCGCCCTTCTAACTGATAAGTTATCCCAGCTAAGCGAGTTGAGAAGATAGCTGGAGTTCATATCATAACTTGATTTAGTAATTACTTTGGTAGTGCGATTTCGTAGTTTTTGAATTTTCTCACTCAGCTGTCGACACAAGCCATCCCAAACAACACTGCAGTAATCAAAATGTGGTTCAGTAAGACCATTGTATATTTTAATAGCAGTCTGCATGGAAATAAAAGATCTGACTCGCCTAAGTGCACCGATACTGAAAGCGACTTTTTTCAAAATGCGTGTACATGTAGCTATGTGCTCCTTCCAGGATAGGTTTTCATCTATGTTTAGTCCGAGAGCTTTGTTATGATGATTAATTTGGTTTATTTTGGTGCCATCTACATTAATATTGTCATTCAAAGACTGCAATTTTTGACATGAGGTAATGACCATAAACTCAGTTTTAGCAACAGTGGGGCTTAACTTGTTAGCTCTGAGCCAGACATTAATGCTTGTCAGTTCAGTATTGATTTGGGTCTCAAGACCAATCATGTTAGATGCAGCAAAAGTAACATTTGTGTCATCAGCATACATTCAAGTAATTTGGTAAGTCATTAATATACATCAAAAAGAGTAGAAAACCAATTATTTATCCTTGGGGAACTCCGCAGTTTAAAGGGCTTGCACTGGAAAGGTGATTGTTTACGTTGCATCGTTGCAGACGATTCGTTGGGTAAGACTTAAATGATTTCAGGCATCTTGATCCACCTCATATTTAGCAAGTTTTTGCAAGATTATTTTATGATCTATAGTGTTAAAGGCCTTTAAATCAATGAAAATTACACCATTGAGAAGACCTTTGTCAACATTGACACACCAGTTGTTGCTTGTCTCCAACAAGGCAGTGAGCGTACTGTGTAGAGAGCGAAAGCCAGACTGGCAACTGGTTAATAAATCATTTACGTTTAGATAATTATATAGTTGGTCATAGGTAAATTTTTTCAAAGATTTTGGCCACAGCAGGTATAATGGATATATAGGCCGATTCTCTTTTCTTCCCAGATTAATCTGAAGATGTCATGCAAGGCATCGACTGTCATATTAATATCAGCTTTCATCATCTCCACTGTAATGTTGTTGATACCAGCTGCTTCAACACTTTTCATGTCCTTGAAATCTTACATTGTTGGTTTTTAGCTTGGTGATTGGTCCTTCTTCAATCTTTTCATTGATGTCATCATCTTCCATGATCTCAACTGTCATTACTGGGTGAGGCCTATTTAACACCTCCATGAAGTGTTCTTGCCATCTTTCATGTACTTCATCTTCTTTGGTCAATAATCTGCCTCCCTTACTGTTTATCATGTCAACTTGTTTTGGCCTGGGCATTGCACAATTTTCTTGTAGCCTCGTAGGCTCCCTTTATTTGTCCTTCTGTCACTGCATCTTCTGCTTCTGAGCAATATTATTTGCCCATTCTCTCTTATCATACCTAAAACTGGATTTAACTTCTTTGTGTAATCTTTAGTACTGTGTTTTCTTCTGTGCCTTTTGGTTGCTTGTTCTTGCATCATTGACCTTTCTCTTCTTATTTGTTCTTCTTTCCTCAACCTTCCTCCAGCTGTTGACACTAATCCAGCTTTTTACTTACTTCTTTTTGTGACCTAAGGCAGGGTTCTCCTTATCAGGCGGTAACTGGTAAAATTTACTGCCTGTAAGGGCACTTATTACTGCTTGCAAATGCTCAGGAGTCTAAAAAAAATGCATTTATGGTGACCTAATCTGATAAGCTAATCTGATAAGAAAGTAATAGATGAAAAAAATAAACAGTGCACTGTTATAGATCTACATGTGCTTTATTTAGTTAACGCTGACTGGTACCTTTCGAATTTCAAAGCATGACTGATTTTTCATGGGCTTTCTGCAGTACTCTGCCAATGTAAATGTTTTGTTGTTCAGTTGTTCAGTTTTCATGATGAAATGGCAGCAAACAATGCTGTTGTTCCTAGGCCTGTCCAGTAACAACAGTTACAAGAGGTCACAAAGAGTAGCAGGTAAGCTTTTACCATAATTTTAGGGGTAAACAAAACAAACCTTATGTACTAGCGATGAAAACACAGCTGATTACCAGAAATAACCATCTTGACAGCGCTACATTTGCCAGTTGTTTTTTCAATGATATGCCATGTAAGTGAAGCCAATTAGAAGCCTCCTACAAAACAACCACGATAGGGCTCGATACATACCTAAAGAACACTGATGATGCCCTAATCGAACTAGTGCAAGAACATGATGGCAGAAAGAAATTGTACTCTATACA
>Ga0126338_10004115_pt1 | contig 10303 bp, 7 predicted proteins | sample OrbCmetagenome_2_FD_92529 | JGI IMG/M metagenome (GOLD analysis project Ga0126338, IMG submission 92529) | Coral microbial communities from Petempiche,Puerto Morelos, Mexico - Orbicella C C metagenome | ecosystem: Host-associated > Invertebrates > Cnidaria > Coral | place: Petempiche,Puerto...
CATCATGTGACTTTCCTTGCACGGCTGCAAATCTCGACGCGCGAATTAACTTAAGAAGTTCTGTTGTACGGTGGCTCATAGGTACGGTGGGTCACAGGGACAAAACACTTCCACAAATCACAAAACACTTCCACAGATCACAAAACACTTGCACTCTGCACCTGTTAACTGTTCGATAAGTTATTCAGGTTGTGCAAGTGTTTTGTGATTTGTGGGGGTGTTTCGTATTTGTTGAAATGTATAGTGATTTTTGAAAGTGTTTGTATTAGTAGAATTGTTTTCGATCTGTGCAAGTGTTTTCCATCCCAGCAATTGTTTTTTTTCGAGCAAGTGTTTTTCATCAGAGCAAGTGTTTTGTGATTTGTGGAAGTGTTTCGTGATTTGTGGAAGTGATTTCGATCTGTGCAAGTGTTTTGTCACACGTGCAAGTGTTTTCCATCCCAGCAATTGTTTTTTTTTCCGAGTAAGTGTTTTGTGATTTGTGGAAGTATTTTGTGATTTGTGGAAGTGTTTTGTCCCTATGGAAGTGTTTTGTCCCTATGAGCCATCGTACTATTGTCTTCTGAGACGATTTGTCGGCTATTTCGCCTCCTTTTTCAAGCTCTCGCTAGCTCTGCTTCATGGCATTGCTCGGTATTGATTCATCTCCTTTCTCTCAGCCCTGCCTCGCTCTAATCAGCTCTAATTAACGGCATTGTTCAGTACTGTTTCGCCTCCTTGCTCTAGACCTCGCCGCGCCTGCTCTCTTTCGCGATCTTTTCCTCTTACTAGTAATTCTTGCACCCGATTATTTTCTTTCACGTTCTGCCTCTTAAAAACATTGCATTATCAACTCCGCTATCGTATGTTGACATAACAATACAGCAATGAGTTTTCATCCTGGCAAGAAAAGATGGCATTCTTGAGCTCCCCCGTTCGGGTTACCTTGAGACTCCCCTCCCCCTCCCCCAGAGTCTGTACGGACGAACGGACGGACATCGCTCGTACGGTGACGTCATAACCAAATTTACTCGGCTTGATGGGTTACCAAAATTTCTAATGAATGAATCCTCCGCTGGCGCGCCTTCGGCGCGCAGGAGCTTCGCGATTAAGGTCATTTCTGCCTTCCTTACAACGAAAACAGCGATGATTTTTCATGACAAGAAAAGTGAACATCCATTGATGAAGAACCAACCTTTACCTCGAGAAGAAACTGCTGACCACACTCAGTCCTGTGCCTTTTCATGGGTTCTTGGGCTCTAGTAAAGAGACTACTATCCATGCTTGGGCCCAACCGGGTGGCGCGGGTAGAATCTGTGTTCTTGAACCAATTTTCTTTTCCTCAACTCAAAGGTTGAGAAATAAAAAATTTCAATATAAATACAACCGTAAACTGAGTTATAAGAAAAACTGTCACAAGGCCGTTCACCATCTTTTGAAAGCCTAAGAGAAAGCTTGTTCTGGATCGAGGCGGGTGCTGTTTAATTTCATTTTATTTCGTACTTTGCGCCTTTTTCATCAGTTGACTTCCCGGCATGCAGTTTATTTATGGTTATTAGAGTAGTTCCTAGGAGTGTGTCTAATTATTAATGGGATTCTCGTTACTTGTGAAAAACGGACACCGGGAGCCCATGGTCATGGACCCCTGCGAATACAAAAAGTCGCTGCGCCCATTTCTCTTTTGTTGGCCTTGCGTTTTGTGATATTTTTTGCTCTTCATTGACAAAGCCGTTCACTATCTTTTGGAAGCATTAGAGGAAGCTTATTCTGAATCGAGGAGGGTGCTATTTAATTTCATTATATTTCGTACTTTGCGTCTTTTTTCCTCAGTTGACTTCCCTGCATGCATTTTTGTGGGATTTTGCAATATTATTGCACAACTGTGGGATTATGAAACCTGAGAATTTCTCCCCCGATGAGAGTTAACAGTGCATCAAAATAGGAAGACAGTATTCTCGCGTCTGAAGTATCCCAAACACCTCGTTGACTCTACCATCAAAAGTTTCGTTGACTCAAAGGTTTGTGACCAGCAGCAGCTTTTATCACCATCTCAAGAGACAGACGACACGATTCGCGTAATTTTACCATTTAAAGACCAAATCTCAGCAGATATTGTGAGAAAACAACTTAAGGATCTGAACCTAAAAGTACACACCACCATCGAGCCTGTATTTGTGAGCCGAGAACTAAATGTGAAAGAGACAAAGCCACCAATTGAAAATCAGCAGTGTGTTGTTTATAGTTTTCAATGTCACGTGTGTGATGCGGGTTATGAAGGTTACACACGCGGACATTGACTTAATCGTGTAATAGGACATAAACAACAATCCTCCGCCATTGCCAAATACTACACGGACGTGCAAGAGACAATACCTCAGGGCCTGCTAAAGCGTTTCGAAGTGCTTAAGAAATGCAGAAACAAATTTGACTGCTTAGTGTACGAAATGCTTTTTATAAGAGCTTTAAAGCCAAATCTCAACGTGCAATCAGACTCCATTCGTGCGAAAGTATTTTCATAATCTTCGTACCCTTTTATGTTAATTCTTCGCGCCTAAATAGCTCTAAATGCTGCAATTTGCATGATCTTATATACATTTTCCTTGATAATGGATTATGATTACTCCGAAACATCGGATTTTATCGTTCGTTTTTACCGTTTTATGTTTAAAGAAATCTCTTTCAATACGAAAATTGTTTGTATCTTAAAAATTGAAGACTTATTTCACTTTTAAATGTGGATTATAAAATTGCCTCTAAAGCTTTAGCCTGATTCTCAGACGTCCGAGGACGTTCGGGGCCCCTTCGCTTCACCTCTCTCCCTCTCCTGTCTGATATACTCTGTGTGAGGTCGTGTTCATGACGTCAGAGTACCTATTGTATAGCAAGAGCCACTCACAACGCGCGAAAGAAATGAAGCGTGGAAAAGTCAACAAATCAATTTCACGCGGGTTTTTCCTTGATCAGATTTTGTCAAAGCGAAGATTTCTTAGCTATTCCTACGCCTTCTTAGCTATTCTACGCCGAAGAAAGCCGTCCAATCTCAGACGAACTCGATTCAGTGCTTGATCTGCGCTGAATAGAATAGCGGTTTTTAGGCGCTCGCAGTGGGATTTGCGAGGAACTCCGCAAGATTTTAGGCGGTGGATTACAAACTTCCAACGAGGACTTGCGATATGTTTGCAAAAGAAAATGCTCCCCAAAGTTGAAAAAGATAAAAAAAAAATGATGTCAAATCTCAAAAGTCTCGAAGACGAGTTGAGGGCAGAAATGCCTAAAAAAGCCGTGGTTCGCATAAAGCGGGGGGATCGAGTCGAGATCAAACTCAGGGGGTATCTGTCACGAGATCGCTGCAAGCGAAGCCAGTGAAGTAAGCTCTATTTCCTACAAATCCATCTCAAGATCAAACCAAGGTTTCCTTCGCTATTAACGGCAAGGAAGGTTACAAATTTGACAGGGTTACCTCCTACAGTTTCGATGGCTGGATATACAGCAGTAAGGCATTCAGATGTTCCTGTAGTGGTGCGGGCATTTCCAGCATGTGTAAAAATTTGGAGGAATTTCTTCTCGCCTGCAAGTCAACTTAGCACATCTCAGCAGCTACCACCGGACAAACTTGGAGCAGCAAATAGGGAAACAGCGTCCAAAAGCAATTTAGATGAAGAGCCTTTTGTACAGCTGTGGACAATTGCTATATTGAAGCCCCTTTTTGCGCTTTTTAACTTAAATAACATTCCCGTAATATTCAATTCGTTCATGACCTTTTTTGCTTTAAGAGGAATAAAGAAGTGGATATGAAATGTTCCTCCTCAAGTCTCATTATCATAAACTGTATTTAGTGATGTATTTGGCTGTTAAGTGTGAGTACATAATGAATTTGTGAAAAACAAAATTGTTTGTAAACACAATATTTCAACAAATACTTTTCATACAAAGGTAGCCTTGAACTATCCAGAGTGGCAAGGGAATTCCTTTCTTGCGACATGCGCAACACACTCACTCACTCACTCACTCATCCTCATCGGACCCATGAGGACTCTTGAGGTTGGCGGTTTCCGTAATCAAGTATTTTTAAGGGGTGCGGGGATTAGCCGCACCCCCAACCCCCAAACTGGAGGGCCAGTGACTACCATTTAGTCTGGCCTCTACCCTTTGACCTGCCCGCCAAGGTTAGACCTGCTGGGGGAAGACCCCTGACGGTATAGCTCTCAGGGTAATTGAGGAACGCGAGCTCCTCCACCATGACAAGGCGTTAGTCAATGGAAGAGTGTGACATGTGCAACAGTCAAGGAAAAAGGTTGTGACTGGACACCTGCCATGGCAGTAGCTGGCTCCACTCTTTCAAAAAAATCGCAATATGCACATGAATGCAACAGCATCACTTATCTCTCTCATGGTCAGGCAACGTGCAACACATGTTTGTCAATGAAATTAACATTATTTTGGTTAGTTTTGTGACATGATAGAGACCCCTTTTCAAACCAGATTCCAGACAATCAGAGGCTACCACCGATATTATAAATAAATATTCTATCTACTAGCCAAAGTAGCTTATCAGGCTGCATCCCAGTTGCCATGCCATGCAGTGACTAGCAGTATTTCTACTTCTTGTAGCTGGCTTAATTCTACTATCAATAATTAACTAACAAATGAGTAGAAAATTGTTCTCATACCTCACATGGTTCCTTTCACAAGATTCAAAGTATATCTACCTTGGTTTACATTTATCTTTGGCTTTTGACTTTTCATTGTATCATTTTGAAATAAGGGAAATGAAAATCAGACTGGTTTCAAACATTTTAAACCACAAAGAAATAAAAATAAATCACAACATATAAGTATATACAAGTTTTATGCAATTTTGTGCATCATCTATCTTCTACAGAAATTGGTTCAGCGATTAAATGCGATGAAACGATTAAAATTAAAAAATTAAATGCGATGATTTCATCAAACTAAATTTGATGAAACACTTAGAGAACTGCAAGAGCTTCAGGCCAAAGTGATTTCCAATCCACAGGAATTTAAACTTGAACACACTGATGGGACCTTCAAAATTGTACTTGACAACATTGATCGCAGAATCACAAACCGTGACATGACCTATCTGGTTTCGAGTGTACTGGTTGAGCATCTTCCCTGTCTAATACAATGGTTAATACAATGTGCTTTAATTCTTCCACAACGATGCCAATTAAATTCTTCTTGTAAGCGTCAGAAGACAATATGCTTGGCCACCGATCATTTCCTAGTAAGGACTCCGGCGACGAAAATAGCACGGAGCATTGTTCTTTCTCAGTCCTCAGCTCCAGAGCCTTATCTTCTCTTATCGAGCCTGCTAATATACCAAATTTCCGTAACAAATTTGTTTGATCTTCCATAAGGCTCACTAGAGGGAACTAAAGGAGCCATCTGGAATACAAGCGACTTTCTGAATCCCGTTGACAAGTTAAGAAGGACATCAATACCAGAAACAAACGTTTTGAGCGCTTTGAATCGTTCAGAGAACAGTTTTTCCACGCCAATTTGGCAAGCATTTTGCACAGCCGACTCGCAACCTTCCACATATTCTGCCATTGTAAATTACATTCCGTACATTCCACACTTCTCGGAATATGTTACATTCGCTCTGATTGGTGAAAATTTACAATTGCTCTGACGTCATGAATACGACCTCGCACAGAGTATATCAGACGGGAGAGGGAGAGAGGGGAAGCGAAGGGGTCGCGAACGACCTCAGACGTCTGAAAATCAGGCTACTAGAGCTCTAGCTCTCAGACTAAAAAAGGTCCCATCAGCAATTATAAATAACACACAAATCGGTCATTTAAAGGGAAGATTCATCGGTGAAAATATTAGACTTAAAAGTGACATCCTCAATTTTACCGTAGACCAAGATATAGAAGGAATTGCTTTATTTATTGATTTTGAAAAAGCATTTGACAGTTTAAAATGAGAGTACCTATTTAAAGCTCTAGATACCTTTCATTTCCGATCCGATTTTAAAACTTGGGTCAAAACCCTATACACAAACATTCCTAGTTGTATAATAAATAACGGCTTCGCCTGTGATCCATTTACCCTAAAAAGAGGAGTAAAACAAGGTTGTCCCTTGTCGGGCTAACTGTTCATTTTAGCCGCAGAATTACTCTCTTGCTCAATAAGAGCTAGTGATCAAATAAAAGGAATTCGAGTCTTATTCAAAGAATAAAATTATCTCAATATGCTTATGACACCACCTCCTTTTGCAAAGATAAAGAGTTGCTTGGAGAGTTGTTAGAGTTATTGGACCTATTTAAAGTCTGTAGCGGGTTAAAACGTAACCAAAGCAAATCACAAGCAATGTGGCTTGGAAAAAAAGGCAAATAAGACTGATACACTATTTGGAGTTCAGTGGCCACAAACGCCCATCTCCGCTTTAGGGGTATCATTCTCTTACAATCTAAAACTTTGTGAAAAGGTGAATCTTTCACAAAAGATATGCAAAATGCAAAAGCTCTTTAAGATATGGTCCCAAAGAGACCTCTCACTGTATGGTAATATAACAATATCGCCAAAACTCTAGGACTATCGAAGCTCATCTTTGTAAGCGCGTGTATACACACACCGCCTCATTCTGTAGATTTAACTAATACATAAATCACCGATTTTGTCTGGAATGGTAAGAAACCAAAGATAAAAAGGGATACGCTTATTGGTCCAAAAGAAAGAGGAGGGCTGGATTTACCATAATTTGAGACCAGATCTAAGTCACTACAAACTGCTTGGATTCAAAGAATGAAGAAAAAAGGTGTGGAGGATCGGTGGATGACAATTCCTTCATTTTATTTGAAAAATGTTGGAGGGCCATTTATTTTTAATTGTGATTATGATGTAAAATTTCTAGGTCTAAACAACATACCATCATTTTTCACTGATGCTCTTAACGCCTGGGCGGAAGTCCGAGAGCAAGTTTCAGACAATGAAATCCGTATTAGAAATGTAATTCTATGGAATAACAAGCATATTTTAATACACGGTAAATCAGTATATTGGAAAGAATGGCATGAAGCTGGTATACTAAGAATCAAAGACCTACTAGATGAAAACAACAGATTTCTTACACTTGATAAGTTTATTTTAAAAACTGGTCTCAAGGCTTCTTTTATTAAGTTATATGGTTTAAAATCAGCTATACCTTATAGATGGAAGGGTGCTTTGAGACCGGGATTTATCATGGACAATCAAGATATGGAAAAAAATACAACCATAGAAATTAGCACAACTACTAGTAAAAAGGCCCGCAATATACTTATTCAAAAGAAATTTGTTGAATCGTTAGCTAGCCTTAGACTTTGTAGACAAGGAGTAGAGGGTTCTAAGCTTAGTGCAATTTATATGCTTCCGTTTAAAATAACTAAAGAAACATAATTATGCATATTTCAATATAAGATTATTCATAATATTCTTCTACATGGGGTGTTATTGCACAAAATGAAGATCGTAAACTCTCCTCTCTGCATACATAGTGACTCGTTAGAAACGCTATTCCATACGCTAGTTAACTGTATTGTAATTCAAAAGGTTTGGTTTGAAGTAATAAGCTGGTGGAAAAATCAGAGTAGTGAATGTTTGCTAACTGATGATTTGAGTATAATGAATGCTACATGTAGGCTATAATCCCGAAGATCCTAAAATGCATATCTTTAGATATACGGTATGCGTCAAAGCAAGCCTGGATATATTATGTCTTAAGTGTTGGTTGCAATCTTAATTCTTGTAATGTAATTTTTGTAACCATAAGTTTTACCGTGAAAGTGATGTAATTGATGTTGTGATAATAATAAAAGTGTTAAAATAAATAAATAAATAAATAAATAAATAAATAAATACCTGCAGCAATTGGGGCGAATTTTCCTCTCTGAGATTCACGAAAGCCTTCTTACTGCTCTACAGAGGCACTAAATTATTAACAAAATTAAATATTGTCCATGCTTGGACCGTAGAGTGTAAAATGTTTTGTTTCGGGTCCTCGGTAAACAGCTTTGTCACTAATTAGCTTTTCGACGTTGAAGAAAGCCGTTATGTCATCCTTCTTTGCCTTTTTCAGCACCGAGTAAAGCTCCTTTCTTATTTCATCTTGTTCTTTCGTAAAGTCATTAGCCACACCAAACCTTTTCCCCCTTGGCGGGTGCTTGATGTGCGATTTGATTTGTTGCTTATCTTTAAAGAAAGATACCTCGGCAATTATCGGTCTTGGGTGCTGATTCTGTGAACTCTCTCAAATTCAATTTCATCAAGGCGCTTCTTTGAGATTTTTATTTCTTTGGGAAACTTTCTCAGAACTGCTTGGGTGTCTTCTGGGGATTCCTGCTCGTTGTCACTAATGCCGAAGAATTTGATGTTCTTTCTTCTGTTACAGCATTCTTGTTTGACAGCCCTGCGCCCTAGCTCATCTAGTTTGACTATCTTGTCGGTTGTTGCTTTGGCAAGATTTCCGTATAACCCCAGACATTAATTATGCATACAGCTCTTTGTTTAACTAAACAATAGCGGAAACAATAGAGCTCCTTTGAGACTTATCCGCTTTCAATTACTATAAAATTTGCCATTTTTTTTGTAAGTCTCGCATTCTTTTAGAGTTTTAACGTAAAAATCGAGAATTCTTTTTAAGTCTTTAAGAAATCGTTTCGTTTTTCCGTATTTTAGACTTAAAAGAATGCGAGACTGGCAAATTTTATAGTTATTGAAAGCGGATAAGTCTCAAAGTAGCTCTATTGTTACCGCTATTGTTTAGTTAAACAAAGAACTGTATGCATAATTTATGTATGGAGTTACACGGAAATCTTACGTTTAAAATACGGAAAAACAAATACCAAATATCATTTTTGGGCGCATTTACCGTAATTTTAAATTGAGCGCAAGCTTAAACTGCTTTAAAAAATATTGAATAAGCCTGTGCGACAGTTTAAAAATGCTTTAAAAATAGTGATTTAGGCCTAAGCATAGGAGGGGGGCGTAAGGGTTTGCGGTGTTGCGGTTTTGCGTTATTTTTGGTGCCAAGGTGAGACATTCGCAGCGAATGAACGATCCTCTTGTGAACATTTGGGTCATTGTAGAAAAGGACGGCACCATTATCTCTGCGCATTGCTCAGGCTGCAAGGCTGGACTGGCTGAATCCTGTTCCCATGTAGCGAGCGTAACGTTTTACATCGAAGCTGTGACACGGATTCAAGGAAAGCTCGCCTGTAATCAAGCGAAATGCACATGGATTTTACCAACATATGTCAGCGAAGTACCATATGCAAAGGTAAGGGACATAGACTTTTCATCAGCAAAAAATCTCAAAAGCGCGCTGGAACAGAAAACCGAGACATCACATCAAAATACTGGGGAAGGAAGCAAAATCTTAGAAGAACGGTGTTTTCAAACATTTGCATCTAATGCGATTCCATCAGATGGGAAAATGCAGCAAATCTATGCCAAGCTAAACGCTTGCAAAATGAAAGCTGTAGCGCTTAGCTTGATTGATCCCTATGCCGATCAATTTATTGATGAAAGCCGCACACTGACAATTATTCCTGATTTATTTGAAACGGGAAATCTTGAGCTGGACTACCCGGAATTAATCAAAATGTGTGTTGAAGTGACACTGGGTGTTTCTGAGGAACACATCAAAAAAATTGAAATCAGCACACGAACTCAAGCAAGTGGTTCTGGTTTTTATAGAGATCGTGCAGGCAGAATTGGTGCATCTCAGTGCTTTTCAGCCTTTCACACAAACCTTACCCAACCCTCCCAGTCTTTGATTAACCCTTTGAATACCAAACTTTCGCCAAAAAAATACCGTTTTTAACCGTTTAGTCAGGTTTTTTAGCTGCCATGACGCTAAATACCTCTCCTTTTTTTTACTAAAAACTTCTCCCTTTTTTTTTACTAAAAGGAGAGGTTTTTCGAGGATTAGGTACAAAATTGAGCAAAACTTCAAGTCCGGTCATGCGCATACGCCAAAATTTAGACTTTTTTTTTCTATTTTTTGCCATTAACCGTTCTCAATTTCGTTTGTTGGCCCTTTTCTTTCTGTTTTTCTCGGCCCTTTCACACTGGCCACCTTTTGCATTGTATGTTCTTTCTGGCTGCCGTGAAAAGTTGGATGTTAATTACGGGCGAAGCCTAGAAATGGACCTTGATCAATCATAGGCGTTGTGGACCATTTTACTAGCGCTTTTGCACCAAAACTGATAACGTTGTTTTTCGATTTGCGACGTCGGAATGTCGTCGATATCTAAACCTGACCATTGTGCGGAAAGGGCTAGCCTAGCACTACTATCTGCTTATCAAGAATATC
>Ga0126338_10004116_pt1 | contig 10299 bp, 4 predicted proteins | sample OrbCmetagenome_2_FD_92529 | JGI IMG/M metagenome (GOLD analysis project Ga0126338, IMG submission 92529) | Coral microbial communities from Petempiche,Puerto Morelos, Mexico - Orbicella C C metagenome | ecosystem: Host-associated > Invertebrates > Cnidaria > Coral | place: Petempiche,Puerto...
AGAACCAAAACACACCTTTAAAGAGTTCGAAATGGTAAGAAATAAACATCTAGAAGCAATGATGTCGTTCTCTGGGTTGCCAGAAGGTCTGAATCAAAGGTCTCTTTGAATACATGTAAAACAAAACCGCGCTACCGAACACTGCGGACAATTTTAGAAAGGGCTCTCTCGTCTACAGTACGGAAACATCGCAAGTTCAACCAAATGTATCGCTTATTAAATTAGCATTCTCTTCTAGAGGAATTAGTTTGGCGTTATAAACTTTTGCGTTCTCCGCAGATGGAAAACAACACGCTTTGCATGGATAGCAAAAAAATATACTTTCAGTTTGGAGAACTCTTATTGATAAGTCGTATATCCAAGTGACTAGTTTTCATGAGCTCGATCTTTATGTCACCTGTTAATTAGCGTTATAGATATTAGCCTTACTCCTGCCGTGAAATGAAACCGGGGTTGATAACTTCACACTTTCCGTTGGAACCCGCTCGTTACGTAATAGTCCACTCAACGTTTGACTGTGAGAGAGTTCTCCATGATGCACAATCAACTGTTTATAAGACTGACCTGTGTCGTCTGGCGTTGAAGTATTTTTGTTGTCATGTTTGGGATCATCTGCTTATTTGCGCAACCTTGTGTGGGATTCCCTCTTTAACAGACCCAGTATTTGACCTTATTTATGTGTTATATCTCTATTAATTTTATGAGAATGTTTTCATTGGATAGCGCTACAGAACTTAGCAGATTTTGGCGTTGCATAAACGAGTGTTTTTGTTATTATTGACCGAACTAGTAAAATGCACGAGTATTATCGTAAGGGCTTAGAAAGTGTCTAGTGTGTATACCCCATAGGAAGATTTTTCAGTGGTGTGAAAGCGTTTGGCACCGTAGGCTCTTTGTCCTCATCTTTGTTTTTGTCAAGCTTTCTTAAGTTTCTCATGCCAAATTCAGCGAGTAATTTCTGGTGCCGGTGCGATGTGGTTAATTAGTTTCACCTGTGTCTTGAGACTGCACAATTCATTATTTTTGGCCTTAGGAATACCATTTACGGCTTGGTACATTGACGTTTATTTACGTTGTGTATTTGCGGTATTGCCGGGACAAATTAGGATTAAAGCAGATATGTGGATGCAACATTTTCGATTCGGAAATCTCGCATGATAACTTTACCCGGTCGCTGAAATGAACTCAGGAAATGAAGAAGGAGTTGATAACTTTCATCACCTGCAGCGTTCAGTTTGGAATCTTCATTTCTTTCGTTTTTTCGTGAGGTGTTCACGGCTTAACTCCGTCTCGCGCCATTGAACTTGCAAAGCAGGAACGAATTAGTTCTGCGTAAACCGCTCAAGGTACACGATAAGTTGTTGTTATTATGGATTATAATTCCCAGACAATTTATTCGTCTCGATCTACAGAGGGTGATATAACTTCATATGCCTACCCACTCGAGTCTAGACTGCGAACCAAACCCGAGTTTGTGGGTGGGGGTCACTCCCAAAGGGTATGTTTTTTGTAGCCGTTTTTTTCAGAAATAGGGTATCGATTTTGGCCATTTTGGTCTCAAATAGGGTATAGTTTTTGCACTTTAGTCGTTCTTTCTGCTTTTTCATCATTATCGATAAGACCATCAGCAAAAGACCACAGTGTATCGGTCTGAACTAGGGATCTAATTATAAGGCAGGTCTGACACAGGGTATTGATTTAAGGGTCAGGTCTTAAATAGGGTATCGAATTTTTGGTCGGGTCATAAATGGGTAGGGAAAATCGCAGATTTTGTTCTCCACCAAGATTTTCTGGTAGAACCCTCCCCCTCGGCGTTCAAGCGGAAAAATACTCGCTTTAATCGTTGTTTAAGAAGAGCTGCAACGTTTATAACTCGAAAATCAGTTCTTCAAGGGATATCTACCTATAACACGGTTACAAGGTTTAACATTTTTAAAATGAAACAATCAAGCAACATTTTATTTTACTTAACAATTAGTTGATTTGCGACTTTTCGGGAATGTAATTTGTGGTTTCAGTTTTTTGAGGATTTCTTGGTTAGATCAAGGACTTAGAGAGGTAAAGTTTGACTCTTCTGTTTTCAAGGTTCAAGGTCTTATCTGAGTTGTGAGATAAAATGCTATATCCGGCGCGATTCGTCTCTAGATCTTTCTTCAGAAACGGCATTTGTTTCAGATGAGACGCGTCCAGTCCAAACTCCCCTTTGATAAGGATATCTTCCTAAAATGGACACCTAACTTTTCAAGGACGATTAACTCAATCTTTATTACAGTAACACTAACTTTATTAATACATAATTCAATTACAAGCCTCAGTAGCTCGCAGCTATTCTAGGCGAGCTATCATTATTTTAATAACCCAAAGCTGATTTGTTCATTCGGGCCAGTAAATTAGATCTGCCTCTACTGAAAATACGCATTGAAATATTTTGACTTTATTGCTATTTTCCACAATTAAATAATCACACATTCTTGGATAGAGAACAAAAAGAAAGTTGATCGCCACAAGCTAGGAGACTGAAATGAAATGATCACTTTTGCAGTTTGTTTCGAGATTGTTCAATTTTGACGATTTCAGCAAATCACTTTCTTTCTATAAGTGGTTTATTCATTTCTAGAGTTTCTTTTTTATGACCGTTTTTGCAATTGAGTACATAGCCAGAGATTAATAACAACAAGAAGGTAAAATTACTCGAGCAATCGTTGAGCCAATCAATATGAATAAATACAAATTAATGTTTGCACGTGTAAGGTTGGTTGGCAATAAAGAGATGGGTAAACAGAGTTTAAAACAGTAGAAAAATAAAGTGATTAAAAGAAAAAAACCAACCAACGATTAAACCAAAACGAACAAGCAGGCACAATCAAAATGCCATAGAAAAGCTATTTTTTGATTAAAGAAGGCTGTAAGGTGTTTAATTTGACTTTGATTTTAAACGTTTTTTCGTCGAGATGATTCCACACTAGCGGATGTTGGTTTTTCCTTTTAATCAATGTGGTACGTTGATCTGGAAGCACGCCGAGCATTGTACTTCATGTCATGTACTTTGAGGGGTCGTTCGATTCGACCGAATCGCCAAATGTGAACTAGTCTTCCTTTTGATTCGAGAGCTCAATTTCAATTTAATGTCAAGACAGCTGTACAGCTGTAGCTTAAGCCTCTCTCAAGGCGCTTTTTAGCGAGCAAAAGAAAATTAAAGTATAATTCGACGGGAAGACTGAAACCGGAAGTCGCGTGCCCAAACCTCTTGTGCGTGCGATCAACAGGTGATCAATTACGTCATTTGATATTTTGGCAAACACAAGCCGGAAAGTGCGCGTCTTTGATTACATCTCCTTGATTCGTCGCAAACCTGCCTGACTTCAGTCAGCTGGTAGCGCGCAATTGTGCGTGTTGTTAGGCATGATGGAGTTAGATGGTGCGTTTTCCGTGGTTTGAGCGAACAGAAGTCGACTTCATGATATTCAGTGAATTAAATCTCGAAGAGAATTTTTACAAGTACGCAGATCGCTTTTCTCTTTGTACGAATGAGCTGCTTCGCAATGGTGTTGAAGTGTATTTGTTCCTCCGCGTGGATACTCGGCGTCGGCGGATTAAAGATTCTCGTGATCCTGGCTTTGACACCTTTTGTGTTATTGAAGGTTAGTTGCTGTAGTTCTCGTGTCGGTATCCTTTAGTTTGTGGATTTCATGTACTGTTCGCGGCATTCATGTGTGTCGTGAATAAATATAGCTTTCAACAGGTGTTATTCAGAAGGTTGTTTTATACACATCAGTTTTTTCAGGGTAGACCAGCGAACTGAAATGCAAAATGGAAGTTGGACTTTTACAGTTGAAGAATTCTCTCTCTTCCGGGCTTTGTTTGAATTGAAGACGAAAATAGAGATAGTCATAAAAATCGAATCGTTCATCGAGAAGATAATGATCAAAATAATACTTAAAATTTAACCCTGATATGATGGAGTCAAAAATTATGTTTTGTAGGTAATGGAATATAAGCTCTATATTTATAGTCCTTGCCTTGCGTGATGGCGTTACGTAAAAGCACTCAGTGAAAAGTTCAATATCTGAAGGATTTTTTCCTTTATCTTAATCCACTCATGTACTAAAGACGTCTTATAAAGGATCAATCATTTTTGGTACTACCGGAAATCTCTGATTTTAAATTAGAAACTTTTTTATTGTCGTCTAGTATGCGGTTTTGCGCGCTTCTGTGTTCTTTGTTTTGGTGAAAACCTGCGGCGGCTAGAGTCAACATAGCCGAACAGAAAAAGAAATATTGCCATCAATAATTAAACCGTAATCTATAAAGTAATCTTCGACTAAAATGCTAGATTACGGGTAGTAGCTTTTGTTGCTGAAATCCTTAAAAAGTTAAAATTATGTAAATTATGTAACGAAACGAGTAAGGAATGACGCGAGATGAGTGATTGTCGATTCGCGCAGCTGATTTTCAGATGCTCTTTAACAACGTTGTTCAGAGCAAAACATCAACAGTGTCGTGATGTACTGCCAAATTCTCCCAACTAACAGTTAAGGCAATGAGTGGTAATCGGTGAAGAGAACTGATATTTTGCGCGAAGCAATCTTGTCATAAGCTTCTTGTTCTTTAGTGTTCTGTTCATAACTTGCAACCTAAAACGATAGTCTCAACACGCGCAAAAAAAAAAAAAAAAAAAAGGGGGAAACTTTATGCAAGATGTTATAATGATGTCTGACCTCTGGGGGATGCCTAGGGGCGTTTCATGTACAGAACGGCGGGGAACGTTCCTCACTAAAACTACAGACAAAAGTCTGTAAGGAGAACATGGCCTTATAAGGAGTGATTTTCTTTTTTTCCGGGCATGTCTTAGTTTGCGGATTCGTAATTTTTCGCGGTTTTACAGGATGTTATTCAGCTATTTGGCAAGACTCGTAATTATTTCTTTTCACGCAGTTTAAAGGGAATCTTAGATTCTAATTTGTGCGATTCATTACCTGATAATTCAGTGTATTTCAATCTTGATTCAGTAATAACAGGATTGTAGCAGGTTATTGGGAGTGATTTCAATACTTGGAAAATAAAAAAAGAACTCAGTTCTTTTTGATTTTCAAGGCATTATGCGCGTTGTAATCTGTTCTTCGTTTTCTCGATTTAGACATCTGTGAAAAAGAAACTAAATTTTTTCGTGATCCAGGTTGTGAAGTGCTTTTAATCAAGGACTGTCTGAGGTAACAAGCTTGGCATGTTTTACTGTCTAATGTAAACAATTGCTATGAGACTTCTCGTCAGCCAAACAGGATGACTGATTATACAGGTTAATTGTCAAAAACTTTCCTGTTAAACGGGTCCAAAAAATTGCACGAGACTTAATCATTTTCAAGAGTAAATCTGTTTGACTTTTGCCCCAGACAGAATTTCAATCTCTTTGCAGTCCACTGGAATCACAGTATGTTCTTAAACCAAGCAGGTTAAAAAAAGAAAAATAGTAATAATAAACCCTAAAATTTAGAGTTCCGAGGGCATACGATATGCACGTGTTGGCATGATTTAATGCGTCAATTTTCACTTTTCGTCATCTTCTACAAATTAACATGCAGGATATAAATATCAACAAACATAAGAAACTTAAAGACCTTGGGGTTAATAAGCTTCAAGTCTGTAAAATGGTAGTTTGACAATTTAAAGTGAATCTTGGCTATGCTAATATCTCGGTGCTCAATCCGAACGAACTTTACCCTTTAGCAGTGAAACATAAGATTGATAAAATAAACAATGAAGACCAAAAAAAATTGGGTTATACTGTTTGCAGACGTTTTGATGAAAAAGCCGTCCCTCATTTGTCACTTGCCTTTGTTACTTTGGTCTTGCTTGTCATTATCATTTACTTATTATATATGAGCCATAAACTACGTCGCAGTTAATGAGTGATGTCTAACAAGGCTCTTTATTGTAAACACTTGGTGATATAACTTAAGATCTGAACCAGGTTATTTTTAGTGTTGGACTATTATAGTGGACACTTTGCATAACTTACATTTCTTCGCCACTCTACTTATTCAGTAGAAAAGAAATCCTGTCAGACGCACGTCACGCGAAATTGTTTTTTATCGCGCTTTGGTGTTCCTTTACTTTTAAATAAACGATTCTTTGCGTGGTTTCTTGATGTCGTTAATGTGGCGATTCTGGGGGGATTTCACTCCTTTAACTAGGGTTACGAGTTCATATTACCTATGCCATCTAGGGACATATTGGTTTATGCGAGAACAATATGGAGACCCTGTTAAAATAAATTCCAAGAGCTCATATTGCTTGGCTCGAGGTGCTCGGTTCTAAGAGATACCTCTTCACTGAATTGCAAAATTCGCCTATTTTGTATGAATTTATGAAGCGCTACAGCCCGTTGTTCCCGCGAAAAGCGATAAAAGATTTACGCTAAAGATGAAAACTCTGTTGAAATTAATTCAAAGAGCTCATATTGCTCGGTTCTAAGAGATAACTCGTCAATGATTTGTAAATTTCTCTTGTTTTGTAGGAATTTGTGAAGCGCTACAGCTTGCTGTTCCCGCGTAAAGCGATAAAAGATCTTCGCGAGGAGATGCCGGGCATTCTAGAATCTTTGAGATTAGATCCTTGCGAGTACCAGATAGGCAAAGAAAAGGTGAGAGACTGGTAATTGAATTAGAATAATTAGAAAATTAAGTTAGGAAACGTTGGCAAAATGGCGAAGTTCGAAGTGAACTGAGTGATCAATTGATTGATTGCTGCATGCACTCGAATGGTTTTGAGTTACACTATCTGTTTCTGTAATCAGCCTGTACTGCTCAAGTGCCGCGTCATCGTTCACCTTAAGATGACGTCATGTTGTTTAGCAACCCATGACTATTGCGAACTCAGTGCTGTTGATGCATGATGTTTCGTTTGAAGCCATTAGTTTTGCGTGTCCATCAGGATTAGGCGCAAATTTGCTTTCAACTCTGTACAAATCTTCCAGCTCTCTAGGGAAAAAGCAGAAAAAAAAAACACACCATGTTATGGTCGAAGATTTTCGGCTGACGCTTATTTCTGGACAGAAAGAAATGACTTCTTGAGTCCGTACAACTTGATACAAACAAGAATGAGTTTGAAATTGGGATTAACCACAACATCTTAAGAGTGTCATTAAAGGAGCTGAAAGGGGGTCGCTAAGGAGAATCTACAGCTTGATCTCTTTGTTATTCGTCAGGTGTTTCTCCGGGACAGTCAGCACGCGTTGTTACAAACGCGCTTGCATTCTGAGCAGATCCACAAAATCTGTGTTCTACAACGATGGATCAAAGGAGCCCTGCAGAGAAAGCAATTTATCAGACAAAGAAATGCTGCCATAACGATTCAGGTAACAAAGTAACTCTCATCTTGATTTTTTGCTCTTGCATTTGTCTAATTTGATTATGTGTCAATTTCGCTGGATGTATTTGGTGTGTAATTCGCACATAAACGCATTGTTCGCACCCATTGTTTACAAAGTGTTTTATCGTACCAGGATTCGGAATAAGCCAATCAGAAGCTGTGTATACTGTCCTGATATCCTGCGATATCAAGTCAACGATTTGCTATGGCTACGATATCAAGTAAAGTAATACTGTCGTGAGTCAAATTGAAAAGGGGTTTAAAAAAGAATAGTATTAATAGTAATTAAATATTGAGCGTCTGTTTTCGGGGGCTTAAATGTGGCAAAACTTTCCCACCAAAAGTAAACTCTTTGCATGCTTCACATAACTGGAACGTCTGACAAATTGCCTCCTTTTCTGGTCGAGAAAATAAAAGTAGACTTTTTTGGAAATCTTTGTCATCTCCAGTTAGCGTTAGATTTTATAGTTAGAAGTTCAAATATAAACCGATATGAAAATTGTACTTCATTACTTCCTGTTTAATTGACAACGCTTCATGTTTTTTTAGGCCTGCTGGCGGGGTTACATGGCTCGTGCTGAACTCGAGGAACAGACTCTGGCCGCCCTTCGGATCCAGTCCCTGTGGCGAATGTACGTGGCGCGCCGTTACTATCACAGCGTGCGTGACAGGTTAATTTTGATTCAGAGTCACGCAAGGGGTTACCTGGCGAGAAAAAGGTTTGTTGCATAGTTTCAGAGATAACTGATAAACTACATGGTAACCAATAAATCGTTGCCCCAACCTCAACTTCCGTTACTGACACATATAGCTCAGTTGTAAAGTTGCTTTATACCATAAGGTTGTTGCTAGGTTTACCTCTTGAAAACGTCTTCCGATTTTGAACCTGTATTTTCTGTTGTTGTTAGAACCTGTAGAACTTATTTTGTTGTTTCTAGAGGATTACCATTACCATGAAAAACGCAAATTGTAAATACTTCGTTGGAGAACTAAATGACCAGCAGGAATGCGAGAATTCCGTCAGTGCCATACCCATATGTTATTCACTAACTTTAAATTGAACTGTTTTTATTTTGCGAGTGGATTTAAACAATAAATATTGTGTGGTTCTTGCTCTGAATGTCGAATCTTTCGAAGTCGAACGCTTTGGATTAGACTGATACCTACGCACAAACTATTTTATGTCATTATTATTTATTTTGGTGTTGTCTTTTCTTTAGACATTTGAAAAGAGTGGAAGAACACCAAACGATGTCAGAGAGGGATTCCCTCAAGAAGCCCGTTTCACCGTAAGACTTTCTTTTTCGATTTTTTGTGTGAAGTGCATAAGACATGAATGAAGAGTTCGTTGTCATAGAGGGTGGAGAAAAAAAATTGTCTTCTATTGGAGACTGTATTCGAAGGTGTAGTAACGCTGCTGAACATCCGTACGTCGAGATAAACAGGATTTAAGTAAAGAACCTTTATGTTGATGCTAAACTGGGTATTACAACCTGATTCACAGTTCTCGTAGGTCGCTTTCGACGTGGTATCTCGTGACGCAACATGTTTACAGTACTGTCCTGGCTTTAATTTGCTATTTCTAGTTCTCGAGGTCTGTTCTGTTTTCTTGTCTATTAAGTTGGCATTTTCCTTTTTACTGAGTGTTCTCCGTTCTTTGTGTAGTCGTATTTAGCATATATCTGCTTTGGAAATCTTCTTCAATATTCTCCTTGTCCTGCTTTCCAACAACGCTATTGTTAAGTGCACGACCGCGTGTTTCTGTCGCGCGCCGCAACTGTGGCGCCCGCACTGACAGCTCGCAGTTGAAAACAGCAGTATTAAGAAGATACTACAGTGATACCTCTATTAAGCGGACCCCCAATTAAGCGGACACCTAAAATAAATTGTATTTGGCTAATTTTTATTGTTAAAAAACTCTATTCATTGTGGCATTGGATTGCGTCCTTGAAATAGTCGATTAAATAGTCGATTAAATTTACCCATATTATCGTTGCTGTATTGAAAGGGCATTATTGCAAACAAATTAAAGTTGGCAATGAAAGCTGATGAACTTGAACTCTGGGTAGCTTCGTTAACAACCTGAAACTTTAATACGGTACTCTAGGAACCGTTGAATGTTCATTGTTAACAAACATTGCGCAATTGTTATAAACCTTTACTAAGTGGATACGCTCTATTAAGCGGACACTTGGGAAGGTCCCGAGAGTGTCCGCTTGATAGAGGTTTCGCTGTATCTATGATCGATTCTTCATCTCGATCATCAGAATGATTGAGTGAAAGGCTGAGATTTTTGCTGGGGTGAAGTTTGTTCGTTCTTTTACTTTATATTAATCGCACTCTTGTTTGCTCTTAAGTCGGCAGGAAATTATGCGGCCAATCAGTCGATCTTTAAGCGACCCTCATGGTTACAAAGGACTTTATTTTGATGTCGGCTCTGAAGACCAGGAAAGCGAAGAACAGCAAGTGGTCTACAGCGACGAAGAAGAAGTAAAAACTCCAGGATCGCCTAGAGAGCGGAGTACCTCCAAGTAAGAACACGTGAGATGTCACACTCAGATAGATCGTAATTACCCTCGGTGTATTACGTAGACGTGCTTTGCGCTTTTCACACATACTTTCAAAGCAGGATTGCGGGACGGACGCATACTGCATTTTCCAAATAGGAGACGATACCAGAACCGAGGATTTTTTAGCATGCGTCGGGATCGCTTCGACGGCGAGTGGCGACCGGAAACCCCACTCCCAGGGCCTTTGGCGTAGGCTGAAACGGAAGTCTGTGAGATCAATCGAAGTACCATTTTTCTTTTTTTTTTTTGAGGTTGGGGGGAGGGGGGGGGGGGGGGGGGGGGGGGGGGGGGGAAGATTGGGGGGAGGGGGAGGTTAAAAAAATGGGGTTGTTTTTTGGGAGTCCCCCCGAAAAAAGTTTAA
>Ga0126338_10004118_pt1 | contig 10298 bp, 7 predicted proteins | sample OrbCmetagenome_2_FD_92529 | JGI IMG/M metagenome (GOLD analysis project Ga0126338, IMG submission 92529) | Coral microbial communities from Petempiche,Puerto Morelos, Mexico - Orbicella C C metagenome | ecosystem: Host-associated > Invertebrates > Cnidaria > Coral | place: Petempiche,Puerto...
AAATTTTTGTCCGAAATTTGTCCGAAATGAGATAAAAAGTGACCGAAGACGAAACCTCCGAAATAAAATGTCCGAAATTTTAACGTCCAAATATTTTTGCAAGTAATGTTCGTCATCTTCCCTGGTCTTTAATTTGTCTTGTTTAAGATTTCATTTGCGCACTTTATGCACACAAAAAAGTTTATTTCCAACAGTAATTTTTGGAAAAACAAATTAACAAAAAAAACTGAAAAAGCCGCCATAGCTCTCTGTACGGGTTGCGTGCCTATGGATTTCATGCAACGCAAGGATTATGACCGGTCTTTTCTTATGCTGTGGATCACAAGCCAGTGTGCTTAATTAACATGTGTTCACAACACTGTTCAGTTCAATACTCATGTTACCGTGTTCTTTAACAGATGTCGCTAAGTCACCCAATAACACCTGAGGCAGACAGTGGGATGCCTGTGCCCACAGCCGCCAACAGGTCACCTAACAACGTTGAAGGAAACCCCAGGGATACCAACACACCAGCTCTAGCAGACAGCACTAAGTCTCCTAGTATGTGCTTGTCACCTGGGTTGAGTCCACATGCTTCTCGGACGGAGGGTCCAGTCAGCATGTACAATTCCGTGGGGTGGAGCCAAGGTTTTCAGCAGGGGCTTGATGCCATATCAAGACAAATTCCACAGTCGGGTCAACAAGAGCTGCAACCCAGATTGGGGGCAGCTTTAGGACAGGAAGCCGAATCGGCGTCCAGGTCTGCTACACAAGAAACAAAGCTGGAACCACTGTCCAAGGGTGCAGAAAGAGACGAACTGGAAGGTGACGTGGAGGTGCTTGTTCCAGTTATTGTGTCGTTGGGCGATAAAGAAAGGAGAAGCATTACTACAGAAGTTCAGCTAAAAGATATTCTTAATGGAGCTTCCTGTGCATTGGAAGGTACGAAAAATGGTGATTTCTTTCAAGTAACTCTTGAACAAATACGCAAAATTTTATCTTGCAGATGAATAGCCCAGGTAGACTGTCTCCTGACTGTATGCGCAAAGTTTTTCTCCCGCTTGAGAGGGGACTGAGTTCCATACTGATAACTTAGCTCTCCCAAAATTATTGTTGTCTTTGATTGGTCTTTACTTACACGTGACAAATTCAACACCGGGGATAAGCCAATCAGACGCCCTATACAGCTTGCTGAAGTATTGCATCGTTTGTATGCAATTTTTTAGGGACGCGCGCGGGAATTTCAACACTTAAAGCTTTAGCGATTTATCGGTTAAAATTTCACCCCATTTCTCTGAACTATCAGTGAATTTTGCAGACTTCGAATCTCAGCTATCTGTTTAAAAAAATGCACCATTTATCAGATGATAAGTGTAATTTTGACCCATTCCCAGCTACCTGTTCAAGGAGCTCAGTCACGCACAAAGATACCTTTAAATTACAGGAAACCTCAAAATGGTAGTTTACCAAAGTAAAAAAAAAAAACAAACAAACAAAGAGCAGGAGCCGATTATGGCTTCTGCCAAAGAAATAATAAAAATCCATTTAGGAGCAAGGATGGTTGAGGAAGAAGGAGATTACCACGGATTACAAACGACGAACTTGAGGCTAAACCTTTCAAAATGCGCAAACCGTGATGTAGCTCATTTAACCCTGTCCAGGCCCTGTCAGATATATCCCGAGTGATGGTAAACGGGGGCTGCGGGGTAAGGAGGGAAAGGGGGAGGGAGAGGAATAAATTTATTGTCACCAAAATCTTTTGACACCACGACCGTCATTTCGTTTCACCTTGTTATCATCGTCTCGGATTCTTTCTTTTTTCTGTCAGGCCTAGAGCACGTGTCTTATTCGCGTGGCAGCTGGCTTGGCGACAAGACCAACCCTCTGTCGCGTGTGTGGTACTGTGGCAACCCTAAGATACTGAGCCGTTCAGAAGCGTCAGGCTCCAATCCCGCCAAACTCTCCCTCAATTTGCTGGAGGCGTTTTTCGTCAGGGAAGAAATGGCAGCGTCCAACATCAATGGAGCGCGTGGGAGAGAACTGCTTGATCCAATCAAAATAAAGGGCATTCAAGGTAAGTTTTATGGTTAGTCACACAAGCGACATAACGGTTAGGTCACGCAACATAATGATATAACTACCAGGTCACGCAAGATAACGGTACAACGACAAGGGCACGCAAAATTTAATTTTTAGCCACCGGTGAGAACAACACAACATGTGTAACAGTATAAGCAGGAACGGAATGGCCCAGTATAAAGACATCAGTAAAAAAACGATAACTGATTCGTGTTCTTTTTTTCTGATCTCCAGTTCATATAAATTACAAGTTTCCAATCGATCCCGACAAAGAAGAGCTACGTTGGCAGTTTCTAAAACCCCGAATTGACAGCAAATGCCGTGCGCAGCGCCGGCTGCAACGGGAAGCACAAGCGAGACTAGACAGCTCTCCACGCGGGGTGGGGCCCCCGTTACGGACACCACGCTCCCGCATGCCTCGGGTCGACCCCAGGGAGAAAGATCAGTTGTTGTATGGATACAGTAGAACCACTGACCTTGGGCTTACGTCTCCTCGGCCGCAATTAGCCGGGGATGATTGTCAAGAGACTGGGACGGACGTTGGTGAAAAACATTTAAGTGGTGCTATTAGTGGTTTGGACCAATTACAAGCCAATGAAGCTATCGTGGAGGTAGCTGGGATCTCTGTGACTGTAGGTGAAATGACGGGATGATAGCAACAAACGTTCACCATGTTGGAGGACAATTTGTACCAGGAAGGTAAACGAAAGCATTAGCGATAACTAACGGCTTGATCACGTGTATGCAACAAATCAGTGTAAAGCGATCGAGGCGAAAGGAATCAATTTTGAGAAGTTCATAATCGTTCCTATATACAAATGATAGCAAGGCAAGCCTCAAGTGCATTTGTTCAGCTGTGAAAAACAGAACTCGATAAATAACATGAACATGTTGGGAAGTCAAAAGTTACGAAATGATAGCAAGGACGATGATTTGCAGTGTGGAAGAACTTGAGTTCCAGTTAAGAAGTGTTCTGAAATGAAACGTACCGAAGGTTATCTTCGTTGTTTTAGTTTGACGTATTGCCTCTCTCTGCTCATTATTGATCCTAGATACCTTAATTATTCCATGTTAGTTACTGCCTGGCGAGTCCGTCTTTGGAGAATACCGTTGACTAAATAAATTGTTTATCAATTGAGGAGTTAATATAATTTGTGATAATCCTGAATTAGCCTAGAATACTATTTTGGCGGCATGGAGCAGAGGGTTGGGCCGTGGGGCGGGTTCGAGGAGCGCAGTGTATAGTGGGATTAGAGTTTAAAATTAGTTGCCGTGAGACTATTGAAGATCAATGTACAGAGGCTTGATTTCCGCCGCTCAGTCGAGTCCGGTTTCCGTTTCTTCCCGAGAGAGCTCAGGTTCGGAGGAGGAGCGCGGGGTCCTTTCTCGAACAGCGGCAGCGGCTGGTATCTGATCGAGACTCATCGAGCCTAAGATCAATGCAACCCTGGCGAGTTATGAAAAGTCACCAGAAACATGTTTATTCCATAAATTTGACGCTATTTTACTGTCATATTATTTTAACCTCGTTCTAGGGACCTCTTGTCCTGGGAACGAGGCTAAAAAGATGGTGGAAGGAGAGAAATCATTCTTGACGTCACAGTGAGTTTGTGTATACATAATGAGATCAGAATCATTCTCGTGCCCAGAGCCTCCGTTTCTTTTGGTCACATGGTCGGCGAAATGAAGGACGTTTTAAAACGAGTAGCACTCGAGACGAAAATAAATCAGATCTTGTACGCGACTCGAAAATTAATGAGTTACCCCCGACACCAATATCCGGCTTCATTAGCAGCCCTTACTTCCGTTTTAGAGATTTGTCAAAGAATTCTAAAGACACTCAGTCGTGTAAAAAGGTTTAACAAGGTATTGTTAATAAAAAGCGGCATGACTGTGCATATCACGATTGAATAATGGCACTTCGTTTTCCGGTATATTGCTAGCCAACTTAACAATCAGTGCAGGAGTTATTAAACAGTTTTCAATAGGAGCCTGTACGAGATTTAAGCACAGTTAAGCAGTTATCAGGCGGCGAAAAACCGTTTCACTGCTTGCGTGCATTCCTTAGTCCCTCTTGTTCAAACTGCCTAGCAACCAAGAGGCCAGACTACCGGTGGTCAAAATCATAATATCACTTTTGAATTGTTCCGTAAATGTTTGCACAATTTTCGTGCTAACCTTGGCCGAAGGGTCACGGCAAAGATAGCTGCAAATGAGGAAGCTCTTTATCAATTCAGCCAGTTATTAAATTAGTTCGATTACACAGGGAAATTGTAATGTTAAATTGTAATCGGTGCAATTTGTTTGCCGTGCAAATGGCTGTTGCTTGTTGTTTTGTCTTCTTTTTAAAGGCGCATTTTTTTTTTTTCTTGCAGCTTCGTTTCTCGTGATCCACTACCAGTTGTTTGGTTGTTTTTCAACTCTTTTTATATTAAAACAGTCATTATTTCGGAAACAGGTGGCGGTTTACAAGAAAACAACTCTTTGCCGCTCAACACCATTATACTCGCCACACGCCAAGCGTTCGACGGACTCTTAGAACTAACGGAAAAACTACCAGTTGCAAAAGCGAGTCTTAAATTAACCGCTGCAAGATCGTTACAAACCGAACCCATTTGAAATCACATAAGGGAGCACCACAAGGGTTTTCTTTTCTAATTCCCCTGGGCCCTTTAACATTTCATTAAGTAATTAAATGCTAAGCAGAAATGTCACTGTCGACACAGCGAAATTCCTGAAGGAATTAATTTGCTTTAAAAAGCTAAGCTCAAACAAATAATGGACTCTTATCAAGCCTGATTTTCCCACGCTTTCTGTTTACAGTCTCCTCAATTTGCGCTAAGGATGCACGTGTTTTAGGTACCCCTGCTGACAGCTACACAAGCTTTCGTTCCTGTCCTAACCTCTACCCGCAATCAACCAACACTGGCTTTTAGAAAAACAGGCTGGTTAGGGTTTAATCTGCTTTCGGTTTCTTGGCCCGCTGATATGCATTGCTATACACAGTAGCGCTGTATGCGTCGGTCCTTGTAAACATTCCTTAATGAAGTGCGCGTAAGTTTTCGAGTCTCGCCGCGCACAAGACCTGCAGCCAGATGTTTTCGCCCCTAATGTTTCGCGTCCGATAGGAACATAAAATACCTTAACATGGCTTTTTTATTCTCTTTTTTAGTGCGCGTGATTCCCGCTCGCTTTTCGTGTTTTGCTGTTACCTTGACGATTTCAAAAATAGCTTGGTTGTAAATGAATTTTTCACAACTTCAAATGATATCGGACACGAAATATTGTCAAAGTTCCCACGATCCATTGTGCACATACGGCCTTATTACAGCGAACAATGCACCAACGGCGCCTTGTGTTGTTGTTGACGATGTCTTGAACAATAGCAGGAGCAAATTTCACTGCACACCTGTGTTCATAAAAGATATCTAAGTAACGCTTCAGTGCTGTCATTATGTCCAAGTGAAAGAAAGTAAGTGACTTTGGCGCCTCGGACAGAATTGTTCATTTGTTATCCATCAAAGCGGAGCGACAACATTTTGACAACTTTAAACGTTCCGTTACTGCGCTTCAGTCAGTTGTGCAAAGAAACGTTCTGGAAGCCAAACGTACGGGAACGCGCGCGTTCAAATGGCTTGGTCTAACAAATTTTTTTATGGGAAGGTCAGCGTTGCGGAAATACTTCAGTGATGTCATCAGCAAACTCATGTTTATAGATAAGTTTGGAGGAGTGACTCAAGATGCAAAGAATACAATGGGCGTAATATCTTCGTTGGCAGAAAACAATAAACAAATCGTGCTATTAAATCTTCGCGTCGGTCCGACCCGGCCAGTACGAGTTTAGCCTCAGCTGTTAACACAACAATATTCTAAGAGCAGAAGTTTTTTACTTTCCTGACGAAAGCGCTAACAAGAAATGGCTATCAAAATGCAAGACAGTGTGAAGTACATCACAGAGATCAATTCCAATGTTGGGGAGCGCATGGACACTGATGGATATGAAAGTTTGGAGCCGGTGGAATGCGCTTTCAAGGCGCTCAGAGAGATCTTACCACAGAACGAAAGCCGTGAGAATCTCTCGGAACTTGAAGTGCTGAAGCTTGCCATGGAGTATATCCACGACCTGGAACAAATTCTACATTTCGAAAGTACCAACAACTTTCAGTGAAGCAGATACGCGAGGGAATCGAGCCTCTAAACAAATTCTTCTTGTGCGCGGAGTTTAGATTTGCCCAACAAACTCAAGAACTTTCTGGAGAGCGCCTTTCTTGATAGAGTTCGTGTTGATACGAACGAAGTTTGTCGACGATGGTTCAGGAATAGTTTACCATTAGGATAAGAACCATCTTGGGATGTCAAGTGCCTCTTTCCGAAGAAAGTGAACAAGTTTAAATACTTTAACACAGTTTTCGAACATTGCTGTAGCTACTGAATTACTAGAACGAGAATTATATTAATTATTTTAGAACACCTTATGAGAACACTAAAACAATTTTCCCCACATCCACAATTATAGTTATATCCAGTTTTATGGAAGAGCAAGCTAAGACGTTAGAGTTTTATTATATACTGTGTATATTTTTGTAAAGCGTAGCGCAAATCATGTATATATTAGAGCGTGCCCCAGTTACACATGCAGAGAGAGAAATCGTCGCTAGAATTTGTACAGAAAGTTTGAGAATCTCAACATGTTATGTGCATAGATATTTTGATTGAAGTGAAATACAGAAAGATTGAAGTTTTGCTGCAGTTGATTGTGTATCTTTTTGTTTTAATTGTTAATTATTAGACATAAACATTCAGAGTTATTTAACTGAATTGTTGAGAGAAGTAATAGATGCTTTATTTTGAGTAATCCGTGAAAGTCTTTCTGTATTCTATACCAGCGGGACTGAATAACATCCCTGTACCGTAATTCGTTGTTAAGACAAAGACAGTTATGTATCTAAAATCCTTAACGACGCAATTTTGTTGCCTGGGCAAAAACCGAGTGCATATTTTTGCTGATTTAGTGAATAGAATTATGCCTTTTTGCGGTCGCTCTGTTTAAAAATAACGTGATCTTTGAAATTTCCCCTGTGCATTTGCATACACTAATTTTTGATTCTATTTAAAAACCTTGTTTTGTAACGGAGAAATGAGTCTAGGCGAAAATGTTGTCACATGTTCGATTGTAACAGGCGTGTTGAATAACATGGTAATTAAGCGCAGCTGGTCCATAAGTGTAGCGAGACGTAAGGCGGGAAAACGGTGCAATCAGAACGCTAATACGCCTGCTGTAAACAAGTCTGTCAAAACGCCATATGGTAACCTCACTTGTCCCTTTAGCTAGAGGAATAATTTATTAGGAAGCGAACACGCTCACGGCGGTCAAGTTCAGCTTACACAAATGAAGGGCGCATTTGAAGTCTTTCAGAAAGCCATATGGTCACATGCTTGTCGGTTATGTCACCGGAATTGTAATTTTTTAATGCCGCCTGTAATTGGGCGTATTGAAGTACCGGAGCCGGATTTGCGGTTTTGGCATATTTCACTGCTATTTTTGCCAACCGCCGAAATGAATTCCAATTTTCAGTGTGTTTTAGATCATCGTAGCTAGATAATAAAACTACTTTTATGTCTAAGTACAATTTCCTTCATTGCAAATATGCTGTGTAGGATTTGAAGCGTATCCAATTCCAAACGCCATTTTTGCCGGATGTCGTCACAGATGAAGTTGTTGCATATTCTGGTCACGATCGTTATGAAACATTTCAAGTTGAGTTAAACTTTTGGACCCTTTTGGAGTTCTGTACGGTCAAATCGATGTGCTTAATTCGTCACAAACTTATTCAGTGTGCATTGTTGATGATTTCATAGCGTCTCTTAATGATAAGTTAAATTCCAGAGTTATTACAGACGGGGCCACGAATCCAGCATGTTCCGACTCGTTAATCTATTCGAACTCGTGCGGCTCCACAACAGCCAGGTGTTTTCCGACGTAAAATAAAAAAAAACCTGCCCTCGCTCCTGTTTCCAAAAATGCATTATTCCATTCTGCAGTGAATTAAAATGTTCCAAATACTGGTGTGACAAGCATGGGCGAAAGAATTGCGGCAATGTTTACACTCGTAGACGTCTTTCGAGGGCACAGGTAGTAATGTGCAGGCTTACATTAGTTTAGATTTGTTTAGTTTCCCACACCACAATTTTCGGAATCTCATGCCGTTGGGAAAGGATACGCAAGTATTTGAGATATGTAAAATAAACATGATTTAACATCACAATTGAAATGAAGAGCGAAGTATTTCGAATCACGCACAAGTTGTAATTGGTACTTTCTTTACGGTCCGTGGATATCGAACAAGGGACATTAATTATTACAATAAGAAATGTACATAATACGCACTAGTTTCTTTCGGTCTCATCTTGACTTGTGTGTAGTTATGGAAGTAAACTTCAGTTAACTTAGACACTGATTTGGTCGGTGAAAGAACTTAAATAAAACTCGAGCGGCAGAAACTACAGAGAAAAAGCGAGGTGATGGGCTAATTTCCTTTTACAGATCTGCGTGTTGCTATTTAAAAAAGTATGTTTTATGCTTTATGTTAAAACAGCGGTCTCAAAACTGGGTCATTTCACAAGTAATAAACGACGGGTTAGACTGGTTAGTAATGAATCAATCTAATTTGTTAATGAAAAGTGGCTGTCATTTACAAGCGATTCAAGATGAGTGATAATAATGACTTAGATTCTAATAGAACTAATCACCTTTACATTGTTAAAGAAAACGTGTTCGTCAATACAAACCAACTGTTAGAAAGCAAATGGTTACACGATTAATGATACACCGTTATCTTCGAAAAGAGCAGGTAGTTTGTAAACAACTGATTTATTTTACGTTATTTTATTTAGTAACAGTCTTCTCCGCGAACATGTTCTCTTTTCTTTTCAATGTTAAAATTCTCATTAAATTTTCTCTAGCTAGCTAGCGGCAAAGGTTCGTGAAATTGCTGTAAGCTGTGCTGTACTAAAGAAAACAATTGCACCTGTTAAAACTTAGATATACAGAGAGAATCTTGGACAGTCAGATGTTTTGCCGAATTGCAGACATTCTTTCACTTGATCACAATGGAATCGGGCCAATGAAATCTTAATAGAACAGCTCGCCCGCGTGGTGTGAGTTCTGGTGGCCATATTCAGTGTTTGCCTTTCTGTGCAGGATTCCACGCCTTACTGTTTTAATTACCCAGGTAACATTCGCAATTCTTTGTTGTACAAGGTTGTAGCACGCTACACGAGGAACTAATTGGTAAAGAAACCTTTTAAAGTTTGAAGTTGAAATCACACAGCACGTGACAAGGTTTCGGTTAGCACGTGGCATATCCGGAACGACATCTGACCTACGTTACTTCACAGCAGTGTTACATCTCAAGTGCTTTATAATTGGTAATTGAGAACTTTATGACGCCTTTCTGTCGAGTTCCCAAATCTGTCAACCAATCGAAGAACAAACAACCACACGTGCAACTTTTTGACATCTTTTTGTTGGTTTTCCAAGCTTCTTAGCCAATCAGGGAGTGAAGCCCCGTATACTCAACTTTTCGAACGTCTATACGTCTATATGGTTTACAAATGCCTCTCGGCCATGCAATTAAGAGCAAACAACCGCATGCACATCTTTTTACATCTTTTTGTTGGTTTTCCAAGCTTCTCAGCTGATCAAAGAGTGAAAATCCGCATGTGCAACTTTTTGGGCACTTTTTTATGGTTTGCAAACCACTCGGCCAATTAATAGCAAAAAACTGCAAGTCGGCAATTTTTTGGCATACTTTGCTCAATTTTCTTTGTAGACTAAATTCTCAGTCAAAAAGAAAAGTAAATGAACACGCTCTGATGTTTTGATACAGAATGAGATGGTTTCATTTCATGACCAGTGTAAAGAATGAGAAACGATATACTTACAAGAGGGTATTTCATTTCAGTCGGTAGTAATACTGACTACGCCGGAGGAATTTGAAAAAGGAGCTTTATTTCTCCGGTTAGGCTTACCGTCCATACCAATCCGTCACCAAAACGGAGCTTTTCGAAACTCTATTGAAACCGGACGAATTTGAAAACGCCGGCTTTACGTTTTGGTGTGGACGGAAAACAAAGCTTTTCGAAAACGATGACCTTACGATAATCACGTGATTTCCCTGCCTGTTTCACTCAAACACAAATGCAAAATGACCGGTGATTGTTGCGTTTTCAAATTCCTC
>Ga0126338_10004119_pt1 | contig 10297 bp, 6 predicted proteins | sample OrbCmetagenome_2_FD_92529 | JGI IMG/M metagenome (GOLD analysis project Ga0126338, IMG submission 92529) | Coral microbial communities from Petempiche,Puerto Morelos, Mexico - Orbicella C C metagenome | ecosystem: Host-associated > Invertebrates > Cnidaria > Coral | place: Petempiche,Puerto...
ATATAATCTTCATTAACACCGATTGGACTTTTTGACCAGAGATCTTTTTCGCTCTTCAACGAAAACCAAACGGAGACAGTTCATTTCAATTAACGCAAAATTTGGTAAATATTCTAGAATATTCATGAGCTTTGGTGCAGGATAATAGAAGAAAGACGATGGAAGCAAGGCGGACAGTCGCAACTCGATCGAAATAAGCTGTGTTTTGATCGTGTGTAAACAATGAAACGACAAATCAATTTTTAATGATGATGAATGAGAAAGGAGCACAAGTGTGACTTCCACTTTTTTTTTAAGAAGTAATAATAGCCAAATAAAACAGAACAAAACAAGGAAGCAGCTGATTTTCTTTCCTTGACGCCTGCAGACAACAGAATTCTGGTTTAACAATTCTTTGCTTAAATGACCTGAGCAAGATCAAGAAAAGAATTCATCTCAGTACCTTGTTAAGTATATAAGCGCTGACTTCAGCGGTCAGAAAATTGTCATTAAAAACAACTTGACCTTTTAAATGGTCTCGATTATTTTACTCCTAGCAAACTTGATGCGAGGAAAACGCTTTGGGCATTCTTGCATCGTAATTTTAATAAGAATAATTATGCTTTTCTTCGGTTGCCTAATTGTAAGTTTATCAGCTTTAGCCAGAGTCATCCTGTTTACGGCGCAGGTGAACGGTTGCCAACCGGCGGGTTTAAAATGTCCACACCTGGAAATGGATAAATCACTGTTACCTAACCGAGAAACTTCTTTTGGAGAAGCCTGTTTATGCTCAAACGATTATTTTCATAAGCCCTAGCTAATATTACTCCACAGTTACAAGTTGCGATTCGCTTAGTTGATTTAATGTCTATCTTAACAAAATTAACGTCCATCGCTTCTGACGACTTAGGGTAAATTTATACTTTCGTGATGGCTCTGTTCTATCGATCTTTTCGAATCCTTTTCTTTATCAAAGCCCGGTACTCGGGACTGGCTTCGCATTTTATTCTGCTTTATAAAACAGTTGACTATGAGAGCCATGCCATATGCAAACAAATCTGGAATATTAATTTACTTCGTATAAAAATCAAGGAGGAATTTTGGTCCCGTACTTAGACACAGAAAATGCCTGCTAAGATCCGTCAAAGGAAGTCTGAATCATTTCCATAATTTCCGGCGTCTTCGCATGAAACATCGATTCTCTTCGTCACGGGAAAGCGAGCAGATGGACATATATTGTTTACTCCTTCTGGCAAATCTACCTTTCGCAAGCCGATTGGTCTGACTTAACAAAATATAAACGCATTATAAACTCGACAAAAGAGGCAACACGCTAAAAAGAACAGCTCCATGAACTCGCATGACACGGAAAAGAAAATGAAGCTTTTCTTTGCGTTTTCCTGATAATTGTTCCCAACAAAGTAGGCTCGAGTTTTTTGCAAGCTCACGAAGTGACACCGGTTTATGCGCCATAAATCCGTTTGGGACCTTAATTTGTAAGCTCATGCAGAGATTCAAAGAAATGTAGTGAAGAAAAAATAATTCTTTGACTGAAGAATACAAAATTTTGACCCTCCCTGCCAGCGCAGCACAGTGATGCTCTCAAATAATCAAACTACAGCTGAAGAAACTCTTGATAGAAAACAAAAAAGGCATTTCACACTTGAAAAAGTCCATTTAAAGTCACCGGCGACACTTCACACTGCGGGCTTCGACATTCAAGTGTTTTCACAATTGTCACGATGTTAATGAAAACTCATTGAAAACCCCAAATTGCAATTTACTGAGGTTTTCAACTGAACAGGTGAAATAACTCGTGGACGAAGAGAGCAGGCTTTCGTCACTGCACTGAGTGTGAGAAGGCTTGCGAACGGAGCACATTGTTCGGACCGATAAGCTAAAGAGCATAAAAGATCCACTGGCTAATCCTTAGGTAAACACGCTTTCAAGAGGCTGCGAAGCGACAGAAAAGTCTTATAAAGCAGTCAAAGCTTTGATCCTCGCTTTACACGGAAGTTAAGCCTTTTCAACACAATAGTACGTGTGGTTCATTGCGTGATGAAGAAAGAAAAAGACTCTGTGTATAAAGCGAAGAACAGTGATCGCTCAATGTAACAAATCAAAGCATTGAAGCCGAACAAAGGCTACACGTTCCTTATTTTATATTCCTAAAGACGATTGGTTATTAAGAGCCGCAAACAGTCATCAACACATCGTGCTACAATTTGAAAGTTCTTGCCTCACAAAAAGCGTATTTGTTCACGGATGACTGTTTCTTTCTGTTTGGTGAGTTGTGGTTTTAACATATTGTGTTGACGGCAGGGATATCTGATGGACACACGTAGAAGCGTACACAGCAAAAGCGAAAGAATTAACTAGACTTTGAGCACAATTAAACGAGCGAGTAAACAAACATGGCAAACTTTGATGGTCAGTCAGGAACTTTGTTTACAAATCTAAATTTACTTACTTCATTTTGTTCTCATATCATCCGCGTCAATATTCAGCGAAAGGTGAGGTAAGTGTACTAAAAATGGAATATGATAAGCGAACTTTTCACTGACTTAGACAGGCGTTGCGACTCAACAGTTGTCATTTTCAATAATAAAGGAATTGAAAAAGTTGTTACCCGATTGAGGTTTTCTAGATTTGACTTATTTTCGTCAGGAAAAGCCGAAACGATGGCTTTGTGAATTAAAGTTGCTCGTTAAATACTTCGTACTGATTTCTCTGCGGCCAAAATTAAACCCTCGCACTAATCTTTTAAAATTCAAAAAAGACATAAGTAATCTCTTAAATGTAGTTGCTAATTTATGTCGTGGACTACACAAAAAACCTTAAACACTTAAAATATCACTTTTGCGGACTCCCGTTGTTCAGTTAGCTACATGCTTTTGTAATAGTCCTTCGGCTTATCATTCAGTTCTGTTGCGTAATCTACGTAAAATTTCACCGTCGAAAAAGGTTGCGAGAGAATTTCAAATTGAAATACAATTGGTTGTGGATCCAGCTGGTTTTTGGTTTAACCCAAGGCAAAACAGCAACGCCATCGTAGTCATATTCTGTGGCAGAGCTGTCACAAAGTTGAAAGTGAATATTTTCAGCTGATTAAACACGTGAATCGCAAGGCTGAACTGAAAGCCTTTTAGTGTAGAGGAGCAGTGAGGCACGTTTCAATTTTTAATACACAAAAGAATTATGTTGCCTTAATTTGTTTCGAGGAAATGAAGTTTTGACTAAAGTTCAGACGTTTTTCTTTTCACAAAGGTTAACTCAACTTAATGTTTTTGATAACAAAATTTAAATCGTTTAGAATGGTTCGCAGATAGCTCCTACTGGTTACATGTAAGACATAAACAGTTTGGTTTTTCTGTAGGTGGTAAACGGTTGCACAATATTCTGAAACTAAATTTAAATGGCCAACGAAGACAAAGTAATCGTGTTCATAATAGAGACGTCTTTCTTTCATTGCTAATGAAAAATTCGCTTTTACTTTGTCATAATTTATGCTAATTGTGATTGCACGCTTTGCGGCCGTGGCGAGTGACCTCGAGTCAACTGCTATTTTTGTATAATAGAAGAATCTTATTGGGTTTTGGTTTGACCGTAAAATCCCATTTGTGGTAAGGTTTTGAATGCACTTGTAGCCCTTGAAAATATTTAAAATTGCTGAAACGGTTTGATTCAAAGACCCTTCGGGAAAGAACCTGCGATAAATTGCGTAGCGCAACGAAAACGCACAAAATTACTCTTGACAATGCTGTAAAGCTTCATTTAAATCTTGAAATATCTCTGTCCGGCATTGTCTGTGCTTGATCAATTATTGCCTCTGAATTTCATTGCGACAAAATGAGCACACTTGGCGATTGTCTAGCGATGACCGAATCAATAAGTCTTCTCTCGAACTTCATAATCTGTCAGACAACACGTTGCGTCGTTCTGGGAGATCGTGATATCGTGATATCAACCAAGTCAAAGGAAAGAAAAGCGATCTCTTTTTCAGTAAAGAGAGAATTTGTGAAACTGTAATTTAAAGGTGTAAACTCCAAAGTGTGATCAGCTTTGAGATCTATGTTTATTTTTCTGCATAAACACAACTTCCACTTTATAGGCGATCTGCTAAACTCCATAACAACAATGATCAGTTCTAAGCCGCGTAAGGAGAAACTTCAACACGATGGACTTGTCATAACTTGAAAATCAATTATCCCTTCGTTTTAGATTACAATCAGGCTGGTTAAAAGGTCCATAAAATTAAATCAGAATGATAAAAGACAACACTTAAACTTGAGACAAAATGGATAAAACACCATTTGTTCGAAGAGCACGTTTTTCAGAAGTGCATAGAGAAATCTCCAACTACTCGGGGAAAACAACGAGGCATACGTACATTGAAGGAACCTTGTGGAGCCCGTTGTTTTTATTGTGTGGTTTGAGTCATGTCCGTAACGAAATAACGTCATAAATTTCAGGCAATTAACCTGTTTTCTGTTTGCGCATAATTAAGCAGTTAAATCGCAAGAAAAGCGAGGGCTTAGTGTTACACAGGAAAAGAATTAATCGCTTAAGGCACTGCCTGAAGGAACTTAAGGAACAAAACATCAATTTTACACTGAGATGGCTTTTATGCTACGTGGCCACCGTTTTCTTCTATCAGAAGGAAAGGAAAGGGTTTTGGGTTTGTGGTTACGGCAAAGAACTCACACTGCGCACTGAAAAAATCTTACTGTAGACTGTTCCAGGCGTTCAATTAGTTGGGGTCTTAGTTGGGAAGCAGCGATCGTCATTTTTCTACTCGCCGTTATTTGCACTATTAAATCCCGTTTTTCTGCACCCCAACTCGCCGAACTAGCTCGAATTTAAAGTTCTGCATTTAGTTACTCTTGCGTGTCCAAAGCAGCAACATTGTCTGCCATGTTACTAGTGGCATGTAAATTTATTTGGGCATAAATACTGCATTGATTGTTTAATTTCAAGTTACACAAGTATACCGCTGTACCATTTACAATGCCACTAGACACCAGTCTCTTGAATGTTTAGCTCCAACGTCGGAGCAGTCGACTCATCAAAATGAAACAGCGATTTGTTATTACACTTAATAAAGATCTACGCAAAATATGAGATAAAAGATAAAAGATATAAATACCTTTTCAGAGGCAGAACGTACCTTAACCTTAGAGAACCTTTTCTTAGGAAAACAACAGAAACGGCAGAGAAAATGTAGGCTCGATTTCTACCGCTCACTTGAATCCGGGCTGCTCTTCGACAAGAGAAAATGAGGTGATCTCTTGTTTTCGAACAGCAGCTGGTAACCGCGCCCAGAGAAAATGGCACCTGCGCACTTCACGTGAAATACATTATCAAGTTATTGGTACGCGCTTGTTAGCGGCTCTTCTTCCATTGGAAAACTCGGATATTTCTCTCTTTTTTTCGTACCATCACTTATTTTCTCTACTAATTACATTTTGTTAAGAATTCGTTAAAACATCCGCGCCGGTCCAATCTCAAGGTTCCCATAAGCTCTTTCTTAGTCCCTGGGGCTGTCTCGGCGTGACCAAAACAAAAAGGGAAATAGTGTCGGGAAAAGGTTGACCTGCGTTCCTTTGGAATGATCCGGATCAGGATCTATGATCCAAGATCACTCAGATCATGGTGCAACAAAAGGAAACGATGAATCTTCTTTGGGCAACAACTCATCATGTGCAATCAAACGAACCGGAATCATGAATCTCGATCATCATTAAACACTGGCTTATGAGCTCGAGCTCACGTCAACTATCACGGATAGAAATAATACTTAATACAGGGTGTCCGCTCTAAACAGCTGGTTCTAATGTATTGTGCAATAATAGTTAATTATTAACCCTTTTCTAACACAGTGTAACACGGTGTAAGATCAAAGACTGCTCATAGCGCAATGTCCAATCAGTCAATGCATCAATCTAGAATAATCTACTTAGCTGTAAAACGACATCGCTGAATAATGTTAAAGGAGTCTGAGCTGAACATTTAGAAGTAAAAAGTCCTTGAAGTGCTCACTTATTGCAGGTTTTGTACAACAAAATGGCTTACCATTGGTGTCTGCCTCCGCTTAACAGAGGTGTCCGAGGTTTGTTTTACAGTAAATGCGGGAAGAAAATTTAGGGACTCAAGCTGGTGTCCACAATGACTTGATAGAGGGTGTCCACTTAATATGGGGTCCGCTTAATGCAGGTTTCACTGTAGCGCACGCGTACAAAAAAGACGGGGCTGCTCATCGGAAATTTTGAAAAGAACCCCTAAGAGTTACCAAGATCCTGTTTTGTGGGCGTGGCTTGAAATTCTTTTCTCTCCTAGGAGGTACCAATTCTCACATAACACATTATCTCTTGTCATATTTTTTTCGGCTCAATACCCTGAAAGATACCACAAAAGTTCCCGCTGTGGACCGCTTGAGGCTTAACACCCTGAGAGGTACGACGAGCACCCCCGTGTTTTTTACATGGCAGTCCCCCCCCCCCTGGTGAAACACCCCCCCCCCGGCCCGCGCTCCGCCACCTTCCCCGCCCCCCCCGTTTTTTTTTTGGCGGGGCCCCCCCCCCCCCCCCTGGTGAAACACTCGCCTGTCGGCTCGTGTTCCGCACCATTTCTCGTCTCCCAAACTACCACTCGCGTTTCTATTAAACAATTAAATTATGATCATGAGCTGGAGATTTCTATCGCGTGGTAGTTGACTAGGGCTGCGCCATCGTCAACTGTCGCGCGATAGAAATCGAGAGCAAATAATCTAATTGTTTAAGTATAAATCTACTAGTTGTTCAAAACGTAATCTAAATCCTCGTCACAGACACTTCGAAAACGCCAAGAAGCGGCCGTCATTTTTGTTAACAAGCGCACACTACGCTACTCCTTATCTATCACAGGATAGGGAGTAGCGTAGCCAGTCAGAGAACGGCATTCGTGATGGAACGCTAGTAGACTTATACTAAAACTCGATAGAAACACGGTACATGTAATCTATTTTTTAAATGTTATGTTCTTGTTTGCGAAGTTTCTCTCGGTTAGTGACAAATTAAAGGTATAATAAAAAAGAGCGTATGACTCCACTGGTGAGAAAAAGGAACGTCTGACATCGTAATTAAGCGGTGTAATAAAAATAGTTTTACTGCAACACTCTATGGTACACCTGACAGTTATTTAACATTTATATTCGCTGACTTCTTCTATGGTGCAGCCTTCATTACAGCATTCCTCCACTGCATCATCCAGTGATCTTCGCTTTAACATATGACTGGACGTAGACTTAAGAAAACTACTGGCTTTTTGAGCCGACATCGTTTCTCCTGAAGATCAAAAGAGAGTTGATTAAATAAAATAAAACAATGTGTTTGGCTTTTATGGCTGAGAGGCGCGGGGGCCTAATGCTGTTACAAAAACGGTCGTATTCAGGTGAACAATACTGAATCAAATTAAGCTTATGTGGAATTTCTTTTTAAAAATATTCCGGGGAAATTTAGGTGTGCCAAGATCTTGAACCAGTAGCTTGTCGTTTCCATGGTTATTATGTTTCGTAGGGAGGCTTTTCTGTCCAAATTGAAAGTTTTTTCTTTCCTCAGGTTAGTTTTAGGTTTTAATACTTCATTATATAAATTTTGAGTTCCTTCGACAGCTTTTACGAATTCATTTCACGTTCTTAAGATATTTTCGACTTAAACAATGAATATTAGCTATTCTTTGACAGTCGGAGACTTTTAAGAAACATTTTGTTGTTTGGTTTAAAATAAAATAAACAGCCTTGATAAACATTGCACATCAACGTATTTTTACTAAACTTGACGTTTCGTACGCTGAAAATACATTTTCAAAAGTGACCGTTACAATTTTTTTGAACTATTTATATCGTAGTATTAGAGGTCCAGAATCTAAAAAAGGATAATATAATTGTTCAAAAAATTGTAACGGTCAGTTTTTAAAAAGGTAGTTTGTATAGCATACGAAACGTCAAATTTAGGAAAAATACGTTGGTGTACAATGTTCATCATCGCTGTTTGAGTTATCTTTCAATCAAATTACGATGGCCTGAAAATAAGGGTTTACATTTGCGATATGGTGCCATAAATAACACATGACCATCGCTATGATAAACAATGCGGGTGCTTCATACTGTGCATAGCAAAAATAATTTTGGTCATAAGGAAGGTACAAAGGACGTATCAAAAACCAGGGGAAAATGTCTCAATATGTCTCAATATGTTTGATGTTTCAAAGCTCTGATTTTACGGAAATTATTTCAAAATTAATTCCAATCAAATAACATTTTTCGTGCCATATTTGCTTAGTCTTGCTGCGCTTTGATTGGCCGAAGAGAGCCAAGTGATCCAGAAGAACGAAATCTAGGGCCAATGCCATTAGATGATACCGATTCTAAAGGTGGGTCCAGGCTCCTTGCTCATCGATCCCAGTTGAGTCAGATAACCAGTCTAACAAGCTCCCATCAGAATAGGACGAAAACAGATATTAATTTTGTGTCGCTAGATTTCTTACCAAGTGCTCGCTTGTGCGCATGTACTCCACATCGATGCCCACAGCATTGTTCCCATATTACTCTAAAGCTACCGCCGCAGAGATGACGAATTTTACCCACTTTCTGTTCACAACACACCTGCCACGTGATCGCAGAAAGCAATACCAAGAGGTACAACGGGAATGTAAATAGTCTCATCTGTAAATTAATAAATTAATTTAGCAGTTAGCACAGGAGCCTTGCATAAAATAGTTTGTTTTGAGTGTGCCACGTCGGTTGTCTTCTCTAATGCCTGTAACAACTCGTAACACAAACTTAATTTACATGGGCAGACAGAAGTTAACATTTTGAGCCTATACTTCATCCATCGAAGCCTGAAATTTTCACAAAAAGTGGCAAATGAATTAACTTTATACTTCATTTTATATTTTATTTCTAGTGTCAGCTTATATTGTAAGCAAGTTGTATTCTCAGTTGTTAGCCTTTTTATATTAGCATACAAAAGCAAATTTTTATTTTGGATTTGCTTCTTATTTATTATTACACATGACTTTCTCTGGAGTGTTTCTCGAGAGATTGCAGTCAAATTTATGTGGGGCATGCACAAAAAACAACTTTAAAAAAAAAATCTTCTGGCTTTTTAAATAAATCTTCTGGCGTCAAAAGAGGAGACGCCTCCAAGCTGTCCAGAAATCAAACTCCCTCAAGGCCGGTTTTGACCGGTACATGAATCACTGTTTGATTGACAGAGTTAAAAGACAGTGCAAATCTATCTCAACTCTGTCTATCTTTTCTCTCAGAGAAAAACCGCAACAAAAAATGCTATTCTCGGCTCTAAAACGTCGGTTTTGCAGCCAGTTCATGAAAGTGTCATGGAGTGTGACCCGGGTGAAAATACCAGCATGACATACATTAGCATCCCGCAGAATATCATAAGTTTGAATGCAACACAACATAGTAAAGTAAGTCAAAACGTCCCCATTATTTTGATCATCGATATTTCGCGCGTGAGCCCATCGTCCTAGCGAAGGAAGTTAAAGGATTTTAGATTTGAGTACGAGTACCATCAGTTTAATAATATATAGATTTAGCCAGGCCTAAAACCGAAGCTCCTGGGCCGGGTTGTTGAAAGCCCGATTAAGCTAACCCAGGATAAGTTAGAATTCTGATTTGAGTTTTGTAACTTTGCGGTGAGATTTTCTGTTTATATTGTTTTGCCTCCTGTTTTGAGTTTTAATAATCTCTAAATTGGCAAAATATAAGCAGTGAAAAACATTTGTATACAAGAAAAAATTATACTTTGGTTAACTTTTAATCCTGGGTTAGCGTTAAACGGCTTCCGAACAACCCGGCCCTGATAACAGCAAGTTGACCTGACATGCGTCCGCGATCTAATCGAAAACCAGTAGTAGGTCAGCGGTCAACTTCGAAAAAACGCGTGACCTCGATGAACTCTAATTTTGGGTGATGGACAAAACACTGACCCCCAGTCCATGGACTACCCTAATGGACTACCCTAAAATGGATTACCCCTAAAAAACACTATTTAAGATGAGTGGTATGTTAAGAAGCTGCGATAAAACAAACTTTTTGTTCAAGGAGGTCCACGAATCGCAAATCTACAAAGAGCTGAGAAATCTCAAAAGGAAAAGAGCTACTGGCTTAGGTAACTTTCCACCTGGCTTGCTGAAAGATGCTGCTTCAGTAATAGCAAAGCCGCTGACCTACATTATCAATTTATCACTTAGATCTGGAACTGTTCCGGCTGAATGGAAAGAAGCCAAAGTATTACCACTCTTTAAGTCTGGCTCCTCA